>Ga0102953_1000040_pt1 | contig 76577 bp, 78 predicted proteins | sample SalPon2A_C_D2_MG_FD_78509 | JGI IMG/M metagenome (GOLD analysis project Ga0102953, IMG submission 78509) | Soil microbial communities from South San Francisco under conditions of wetland restoration - Salt Pond MetaG R2A_C_D2_MG | ecosystem: Environmental > Terrestrial > Soil > Wetlands | place...
GCGCACGGGAGAGAGAGGCACCGTTGTTTCGGTGGGCGACGGCATTGCCTGGGTGCGCGGACTGCCCGGTGCCGCCATGGACGAAATCCTGGCCTTCGATGACGGCAGCCGGGGCATGGTATTTCATCTCACCAAAGACATGCTCGGAGCCATCCTGCTGCACCAGAGCGAGGCGCTGACGGCCGGGACGGAGGTGCATCCGGGTCGCCGCAGCCTGAGTATCCCGGTGGGCGATGCGCTGCTGGGCAGGGTGGTCGATCCGCTGGGCAGCCCGCTGGATAACCTGCCCGCGCCCGAGTGCCATGCCTACCAGCCGCTGGAGACCCTCTCCCCGCCGATCACCGCACGCGAATTCGTGCACGAGCCGCTGTATACGGGCGTCAAGATCATCGACTGCATGGTTCCCATCGGTCGCGGACAACGACAACTGATCATCGGCGACAGGGGAATGGGAAGAAGCTCCCTGGCCATCGATGCCGTCATCAACCAGCGCGGCAAGCATGTCCGTTGCGTCTATGTGCTGGTCGGCCAGAAGCGCTCCACCGTGGTCACCACCATGGACCTCCTGAATCGTTACGATGCCATGGATTACACCACCGTCGTCGTGGGCGAGGCCAGTGCCCTGCCCGGCCTGCAGTACCTGGCTCCGTTTGCCGGCTGCGCCATCGCCGAGGCCTGGATGAACCAGGGCATCGATACCCTTGTCGTCTACGATGACCTGAGTACCCATGCGCGCAGCTATCGCGAACTGTCGCTGCTGTTGCGCCGCCCGCCCGGCCGTGAGGCCTATCCCGGCGACATCTTCTACCTGCATGCACGCCTGCTGGAGCGCGCCACCTGCCTGAATGCCGCACACGGCGGCGGCAGCATGACCGCCCTGCCGATCGTCGAGACCCAGCAGGGCGATATTGCCTCCTATATTTCCACCAATCTGATTTCCATTACCGACGGGCAGCTTTATCTCGATCAGTCGCTGTTCGACGAGGGCTTCCGTCCGGCCATCGATGTCACCCGGTCGGTATCCCGTATCGGCGGCAAGGCGCAGCATGCATGTATCCAGAAAGAGGCCGGCAGCATGAAACTGGGTTATCTGCAGTTTCTTGAACTGGAGATTTTCACGCGCTTCGGGGCGCGCCTGGAAGCCTCGATGGAGGCCAGAATACGACGGGGCCGCATCCTGCGCGAACTGCTGAAGCAGGATCGCCTGAGCCCCCTTCCTGCCACCTTCCAGATGGCCTGGCTGGTCGCCTTCAACGAGGGCTGTTTCGACAATAGCACCCCGCAGGATGTCGGCGCACAACTCGAACGCCTGCAATCGCGCCTGGAGGACAGCGAACTGACGCTGGATGATGCACGTGAGCGCTGGGCCTCAGCGGTGACCACCTGGCTGGAGCGCGCGCCGGAAAAGGGTAGATGAGCAAGCGCCACGAGGCAGAACGCCACCTGCAATCCCTGGATGAAATCCGCAGCATCATGGGAAGCATGAAAACCCTGGCCCTGCTGGAAACACGCAAGCTGACCCGCTTTCTTGCCACGCAGCAGCAAGTGGTACGCAATATCGAGGCGATGGCGGACGACTTCCGCAGCTTTTATCCCGTCGGGCATGCTGTTGCCCCTGAAGCCCGTGACATCTACCTGCTACTGGGTTCGGAACGGGGCTTCTGCGGCGATTTCAATGAAATACTGGTGGATACCCTGGGCGAGCAGCTGCAACACGATGATGTTACCTCCCCCCTGCTGATCGCCGTGGGCCACAAGCTGCACATCCGACTCGAAGGTGATGCGCGCCTGATCAGCTCGCTCGATGGCGCCAGCGTGGCCGATGAGGTTGAGGCTGTTCTCGGCCTGCTGGTGGAGGAACTGGCCCGCATACAACAACAGTACGGCCCGTTCCGTCTGAGCGTAATCCATCATGCGGCGGACATCGCCGAGGTACAGACCGGGCAGGTCATGCCGCCGTTTCAGCAGGATCCGCCACCACCCCGCCTCGGCCATGCCCCCCTGCTCAACCTGACGCCGGAGGCCTTTTACAGCGAGATGCTCGATCAGTACCTGTTTGCCTCGCTCTACTTCCTGATTTACACCTCGCTGATGGCTGAAAGCCGCCGGCGCATGCAGCACCTGGAGGGCGCCATCAGACGGCTGGACGAACAGGCTGCGGAGTTGAACCTGCGGCGCAACACACTGCGCCAGGAAGAGATCACCGAAGAGATCGAGGTGATCCTGCTCAGCGCCCGTGCCGTGCGCCGGCAACACGGCAGGACCCGCTGAACACCCCGTGCTGCCGGCAGAAAAACGGCCCATGCGGACAAAAAACAAAACCGCCCCGGAAGGCGGTTGTTGAGTTGGATGATTCAATGGGTTCAGGTGAAAAATGGTGGGCGATGCTGGGATTGAACCAGCGACCCCTGCCGTGTGAAGGCAGTGCTCTCCCGCTGAGCTAATCGCCCATTTTTTCCTGCTTCAGACCCCGTAACGCGGAACACCCTGCGTCGGGGGCGGCGCTTTCTATCAGAGGGGGGCGGCATGGTCAACAAATCGTGCGCTTCCCTGCGGCAAAGCTACTCCGGCAGATCCCCGAATACCTCGCGGTAATCCTCGATAGCGGCATGGATCACTGTCGCGGCGTGGTCGTATCCATAGGGGCGACCGATGGAAACATTATGGTGCTTGTCCGGTTCATACTTGTAGGTGAGAAAGTAGTGCATCAGGCGATCGATGATAGCCGGCGGGAGTTCCGAGATATCGGAAACCCCGGCCCACAACGGGTCGTCCTCGATCACGGCGATGATTTTATCATCCGCCTCGTCGTGGTCGCACATCGGCAGGCCACCGATCACCCGGGCGTTGACCAGAATCTCGACCCGCGTGATGGGCCGCTCGCTGACCACGCAGATATCCAGCGGGTCGCCGTCGCCGCATTTGGCGTCGGGCATCAGTTTGCCGACGCGTTCGGCGCACAGCGTGCGCGGGATAAAGCCGTACAGCGTCGGGTGCTGCGAGGAGGAGCGCACTGAACGATCCACGCGCAGGTAGCCTGATGGTTTGTCGACCTCGTATTTCACCATGTCGAACGGACCGATCTCGATATAGGCCTGCACCTTGCGGGGTGGTTCGATGCCGCTATCCAGCCCGTGCCAGGGATGCGGACGCCATCGGGAAAATTTCTTCATGCCGGTTTATATCACAGGCCGGGCGTCCTTCCTATGCCGACGCCTTGCGACTCAAGCAGCCCTGGCCCCATCCTCGATCGCGTGTATCAGCGTGCACAGCATCTCGTTCACCGGCGCGGGCACACCGAACTCATGCCCCTTTTGCACCACGATGCCGTTCAGGAAATCGATTTCAGTGGGTCGGCCGCGCTCGATATCCTGCCACATGCTGGTTTTCACCGGCCCCATCCGGAGCGTCACCTGCACATGCTTGGCAACATCGTCATCATCCAGCGCAACACCTGCCGCCTGCGCGACACTCACCGCCTCGGCCATCGCGGCGCGCACCAGCTTCAGGGTGCCGGCATCGGCCGCCATGTCGCGGGCGAAACGCCGGGTGATGGCGGTGATGGGGTTGAATCCGACATTCCAAAGTAATTTTCGCCACAGCATCAGGCGCGGATCCGGTTCCTCGCGCACGGCAACCCCGGCTTCCGAAAGTGCCTCAAGCAGTGGCTGGAAATGTCGCCCACCCGGACCCGCCTGCCAGTGTCCCATGCGGATGCCGCCAGCCGCCGAGTGCACAATCACCCCGGGGCGCTCGATACGCGCGCCGATAAAGGCTGTGCCGGCGGCCACGGCGTTTCCCGGGAAAGCGGAGCTCGCCAGTTCCGGCGCGGCCACACCGTTTTGCAGGGTGAGAAGCAGCGCGTCCTGCCGGATGTGCGGACCGATGCCGGCCAGCAGGGTGGGAAAATCGGTCATTTTGCCGGTGAGCAGGATGGCATCGCAATCGGCCAGCAGGGCTGCATCGCCACCCGCCCTGACCGCAAGCCGTGTCTCCTGCCCGTTGGAAACATGCAGCAGGCCATCGCGCTGCAACGCAGACAGATGCTCTCCGCGTGCCAGATAGGCAAGCGCATGGCCGGCCTGCTGCAACAGGCTGCCATAGTGGCAACCGACCGCGCCGGCACCGGCGATTCCAACCCTCATGCTGCGGGCCTCACGACAAAATCCTCATGATGACCCCTGCTCAAAGATGTTCATAACGGGTAGGATGCGTGTCAATCTTGCATTGTAAAGACCATCCCACCCACCGGAGAGAACCATGCCCAAGGACAAGTTGCGCGAAGATGCGCTGCGCTATCACAGCGAGCCAACACCCGGGAAGATCAGCATCAAGTCAACCAAGCCATGCATCACGCAGCGTGATTTGTCGCTGGCCTATACACCGGGCGTGGCGGTTCCCTGTCTCGAGATCGAGCAGCATCCGGAGCTGTCCTACGAATATACCTCGCGCGGCAACCTGGTCGGCGTGATCACCAACGGCAGCGCCGTGCTGGGCCTTGGCAACATCGGCGCACTGGCCGGCAAGCCGGTGATGGAAGGCAAGGGGGTGCTGTTCAAGCGTTTTGCCGATATCGATGTGTTCGATCTGGAAATCGCCGAGTCCGACCCGATGGCCTTCGTGGAAACCGTGGTGCGTCTGGAGCCGACCTTCGGCGGCATCAACCTTGAAGATATCAAGGCGCCGGAGTGCTTCATCATCGAGCAGGAACTGAAAAAGCGCATGAACATCCCTGTGCTGCACGACGACCAGCACGGCACCGCGGTGATCACCGCAGCCGGCATGCTCAACGCCCTGCTATTGCAGGGTAAAAAAATCGAGGATGTGAAGATTGTCTGCCTAGGCGCGGGCGCTGCCGGCTTCGCCTGCATGAAGCTGCTCGAAGAACTGGGCGCGACACACGAGAATATCCTGATGCTCGATCGCAAGGGCGTGATCCGCAAGGACCGCGGCGAGGAGATGCCTTCGCACAAGGCCTATTTCGCCAGCGAACGCGACGAACACACGCTTGAGGACGCGATACGCGGCGCCGATGTGTTTGTCGGCCTCTCCACCGGGGATGCAGTGAGTCCGGAGATGCTGCTCAGCATGGCGGACAAGCCGGTGGTATTCGCCATGGCCAACCCCGACCCGGAGATCGCCTACGATGTGGCCATGGCCACGCGCAAGGATCTGATCATGGCCACCGGCCGCTCGGATCACCCCAACCAGGTGAATAATGTGCTGGGCTTCCCCTTCCTGTTCCGCGGCGCACTCGATGCCCGTGCCACCACCTTCAATGAGGAAATGAAGGTCGCAGCCGTACATGCGCTGGCCGAGCTGGCCCGCCAGGAGGTACCGGACAGCGTTCTCAAGGCCTATGGCAGCAAGCGCCTGAGTTTCGGTCCGGAATACATCCTGCCCAAGCCGTTCGACCCGCGCCTGATCGAGGTGGTGCCTGCCGCTGTTGCCAAGGCCGCCGTCGATAGCGGCGTAGCACAAAAGCCGATGGCAGACATGGACGCCTATCGCCAGCAACTGGCTGCCCGCGTGGACCATTCCCGCCTGTTCATGCGCCTGATCATGGACAAGGCGCGTGCCCACCCGCTGAGCATGGCCCTGCCCGAGGGCGAGGACGATACGGTCATCCGGGCGGCTTCCATCATGCGCGAGCAAGGCGTTGCCAGGCCGATCCTGATCGGCCGCAGGGAGATCATCGAGGCCCACATTGCCGATCTCGGACTGGAGGACGAAGGACTGGATATCCTCGACCCCAATGAACAGGGCTCGCGCTTCTCCAGCCTGGTGGATGCCTACTACTTCGACCGCAAGCGCCAGGGCGTGCTGCATCAGGATGCCGAGCTTGCCCTGCAGCACGATACCAATGTTCTGGCCGCCATGATGGTCAAGCAGGGCTTTGCCGACGGCATGCTATCGGGCCGCACGGCGCACTACCCGACCGTGCTGCGCCCCGTGCTGCAGGTGCTCGGCCACAACGATTCGGGCAGGCATTATCAGGTGTACGGCCTGTACATGATGATCATGGAGAAGAATGCCTACTTCTTCTGCGACACCAGCGTGAACGTGGACATGGATGCGGCGCAGCTGGCCGAACTGGCCGTGCTGGCATCGCAGACCGCCACCTCGCTGGGCTTCAAGCCGCGCGTGGCGATGTTGTCCTTCTCGAATTTCGGCAGCGCGCCGCATAGCGAGTCGCGCAAGGTGGCCGATGCCGTGCACATCCTGCACAAGGAACATCCCGAACTGGTCGTGGACGGCGAAATGCAGGCCGATACCGCCATCCAGCAGGAGCTGCTCGATCACTACCCGTTCAACCATCTGAAGGAAGCTGCCAATGTGCTGGTCTTCCCGACCATGCAGGCCGGTAATATCGCCTACAAGCTGGTGCGCGATCTGGGCAATGGCACAGCCATCGGCCCGATCCTGCTCGGCCTTCCGCAACAGGCGCATGTGCTTCAAACCGGCGCCAGCGTGGATGATATCGTGAACATCGCGGCCATTGCCGCGGCGCGCGCCGCCGATAACCGGTAATCAGCTCCGCAAAAGCACAAAAAAGAACAGCGGCCTCGGCCGCTGTTCTTTTTTGCATCAATCATGACTGAATGGGTTAGACGCCGGCTTGCGCCTGCCTGTTAGCCGCGCGGCAGGAACTTGCCCGGGTTGAGGTGGTGACCGTAGCGATGCACCTCGTAATGCAGATGCGGCCCGGTTGAGCGGCCGGAAGAACCGACCCGGCCGATAATCTGTCCATCGCTTACCTCATCGCCCAGATGCACCGTAATGGACGACATGTGACCATAGCGGGTGACGTAGCCATAGCCGTGATCAACCTCGATCAGATGCCCGAAATCCTTCATCGGGCCGGCAAAGGTCACGATGCCGCGGCTGGCGGCCAGCACCGGCGCCCCGAAGCGGTTGGCGATATCCACGCCGTTGTGGCGCGCACGTTCACCGGTAAACGGATCGGCTCGCACACCGTAATTGGAACTCAGCCAGCCGTGTTCGCTGGGCCAGGCATGCGGACGGGCCGCCTGCTCTTCACGCTGCTGCTCCATCAGGTAATCCACGGCAGCCAGTTGCACGTCGAGATCGGCAAGACGGGCATCGAGCCGGTCGATGGAAAGATCAAGCCCCTCGATAGCCACGTCGGAAGCGGCCATGCGCGGGCCACCGTAGGCAGGAAGCAGGCCGAAGTTGAACTCGGCGCTATCCAGCGAAGCCTTGTCGACAAGCTTGGAGCCGAGTGCATCAAGGCGGGCGAGACGGGCCTGAATCGCACCGACATCACGGGCATACACGGCCATCTGACGGCGATCGGAATCGATGCGCGCCTGCAATTCGGCAGTCTGTTCGGCATGCCGTCCCTGTGCCATCTGGATCTGGTTCTGCAGGGAAGCGATCTGCATTTCCTTCTGTGCGCTCTGGTAGAGCTGCATGCCGCCCCAGATGCCGAGTGAGAGGAAGCAGAACAGGGTAATGCTGCACGCGACCAGGGTCGCGCTGCTGATCCGCACACTGCGGACCCGGCCCTCATCGGGCACCAGCATCAATGAAAAACGCCTGTTACTCAAAATCACTCCTCAATCAGACCTTGTTATTAATACACCATGTCGCCATACAAAGCCGACTTCCCTACAACCTGCTTGCTAATCCCCGTCACCTTTGTTGTCAACGCTCCGGGCCTGTGCAGGTGGCAAAAAAGCAAGCATTTACCGCCATCTGACGGGGCATCGTGACTCGCCGGGGAAGCGCGGACATTGACCCTTGTCACATTTGCCACCATCGTTCGCCGATGAGCGAAGCCACATTCCCATCTGCCTCTTTCTCCATCAGGCGCCACGCCGTGCAGACACTATTGCGCCAGGCTCTGGATGCCAGCCCGCAGCCGGTACGCGGCCTTCTCGGAGGCAGAGAGAACAGCGTTGAGGCCGTACTGGCTGTGAATCCGGACGCAAACACGGAAAGTGTGCGCGCCGCGGTGAAGGCATGGCACGATCAGGGGCTGCACCTGCTGGCCGCCTACAGCTCAAGCGAAACAGCACAACTGATGGCTGCAACGGGCCTGATTCCGGGCGGCGAAACTGCCGCGCTTCCGCAGCTTATCATCCGCACCGACACCAAGGGACGTATTGAAGCCACGCTTTTCGCCTGCGACAGACAGGGCGATGCACACGCCTGCCTGCTGGAGATGCAGGAGGACGGCGGACTATACCCCTTGCAGGATAAGGGCTAGTCTCCCGCGCCATGCGCATTTGTCATGTCGGATTAAACCATCGAACAGCCCCGGTCGAGCTGCGCGAGAGAGCAGCCGTCAACGAGGCGGCCATCCCCGAGCTTTTGCAACACATGGTTGCACACAAGCCGGTGCGCGAGGCCGCGCTGCTGTCCACCTGCAACCGTGTCGAGTTCACGCTGGTCACGCACGATCCGGATGCCAGCATCGCACTGGTCCATCAATGGTTTGCCGAAGCATCCGGCATGCCGCTGGAAGAGATCATCGACCACCTTTATTCGCACACGTCCGAAGCCGCGGTCAAACATCTGTTCAGCGTGGCCTCCGGCCTGGACTCGCTGGTGCTTGGCGAGCCGCAGATTCTCGGCCAGGTGAAATCCGCCTATGAGCATGCCCTGACCGCCGGCACCGCCGGGCACATCCTGCATCGCCTGTACCAGGCCACCTTCCAGGCTGCCAAGCGCGCCCGCACGGAAACCGAGATCGGCAAGCAATCGGTGAACATATCCTCCTGCGCGGTGGAACTGGCGCAGCGCATCTTCGGTAACCTGACCGGCAAGACCGTGATGCTGATCGGCGCCGGTGAAATGGCCGAACTGGCGGCCCGACACCTGCAGGGCAACGGTGTAAAACGCATTCTGGTAGCCAACCGCACGCTGGAGCGCGCCAAAAACCTGGCCCGCGAATTTGACGGTCATGCCCTGACGCTCGACGAACTCGACCAGTACCTCGATGCCGCCGACATCGTGATTTCCAGCACAGGCGCCAATACCTATGTGCTGCTGCCCGGTCCGGTGCAGGCCGCTGCCGACAAACGCTCCGGCCAACCGATGTTCCTGGTCGATATCGCCGTACCGCGTGACATCGATCCACGCATCAACGATATCGACAACGTCTACCTGTACGACATCGATGACCTGCAGCAGGTGGTGCAAGGCAACAGGGAACACCGTGAGCAGGAGGCGCAGGCCGCGCGTGCCCTGCTCGACGATGAGGCCCATTCGTTCCTCGGCTGGCTCAAATCGCTGGAATCCGTGCCGCTGATCCGCAGCCTGCAGGAGCGCATGGAAGGCCTGCGTCGCGACGAGATGGAAAAGGCACGTTACCTGAAAAACCTGAGCCCCGAGGATGCCGAGGCGGTCGAACGTTTCAGTCGCGCCCTGATGAAACGTTTCATGCATCCGACCCTGCATGCCCTGAAGACCCTGCCCGAGGATATCGAGGGCGACCTGTTCATGGGCGCGGCACGCAAGCTGTTCGACCTGGACCCGCGCTCGGTTTCTTCCTCGCGGAAGCCATCCGCAAAGGAAGCTGATGAGCGCTAACCCCCAGGGGGACAGGCTCGACGACATCCTGCACCGCAAGGACGAACTGACAGCCCGACTGTCCAACCCCGACACATCCGCAGACCCGAAGGAATTCGCCCGGCTTTCGCGCGAGTTCTCCGAGCTTGAGCCGGTTGCCGACGTGGTGCTTCGCCTGAAGCATGTGCAGCAGCAGGTTGCCGACAACCGTGACATGCTGAACGACCCGGACTGCGATGCCGAACTGCGCGAGATGGCCAAGATTGACCTCGATAGCCTGCAGGCCGAGGCGGATGATCTGAACGAACAGATCAAGGTCCTGCTGCTGCCCAAGGATCCGAACGACCTGCGCAATGTCATCCTCGAGGTGCGCGCCGGCACCGGCGGCGACGAGGCCGCCCTGTTCGCGGCCGACCTGTTCCGCATGTATTGCCGCTTTGCCGAGCGCAAGGGCTACCGTGTCGAACTGCTGTCCTCCAACGAAACCGGCATCGGCGGCTATAAGGAGGTGGTGGCGATGATCAGCGGCGCCGACGCCTTCTCACAGTTCAAGTTCGAGTCGGGCGTGCACCGCGTGCAGCGCGTGCCGGAAACCGAGACCGGCGGGCGCATTCACACCAGTGCCTGCACCGTGGCCGTGCTTCCCGAAGCCGACGAAGTGGATGTGAAGATCAACAACGATGAACTGCGTATCGACGTGTTCCGCGCCTCCGGGCCCGGTGGCCAGAGCGTGAACACCACCGATTCGGCAGTGCGCATCACGCATATCCCGAGCGGACTGGTGGTCATTTGCCAGGATGAAAAGAGCCAGCACAAGAACAAGGCCAAGGCCATGAAGGTATTGCAGGCACGCCTGTTCGATGCCGCCCGGCAGGAGGCACATGACGAACGCGCCGACATGCGCCGCGGCATGGTGGGCAGCGGCGATCGTTCCGAGCGCATTCGCACCTACAACTTCCCGCAGGGCAGGATCACCGATCACCGCATCAACCTGACGCTGTACAAGCTCGAACAGATACTCGGCGGCGAGATGGACGAGTTGATCGATGCACTGATCTCGCACCACCAGGCCGAGCTGCTCGCCGCGCACACCGGATGACCCCCCGCCGCCTGCTGACGCAGGCAGTCAAGATCCTGCAACAACACGCCTGTACCACCCCCAGACTCGATGCCGAGCTACTGCTCTGCCATGTGCTGGATAAACCGCGCAGCTGGCTGATCGCACATGCCGACGATGCGCTCGACGCGCCGCATATGCATGCCTTCGAGGTCCTGCTGGCACGCCGCGAGAAGCGTGAGCCGGTGGCCTACATCACCGGCGAAAAGGAGTTCTGGTCGCGCCCGTTCCATGTCAGTCCGGATGTGCTGATTCCGCGCCCTGAGACAGAACACCTGATCGAGGCCGTACTGGCGCACCTCCCCAACCGGAACGCGCCCTATGCGATGTGCGACATCGGTACCGGCTCGGGCTGCATCGCCGTCACGCTGGCCTGCGAATACCCGAATGCCCGTGTCACCGCCACCGATGTCTCGTCCGCGGCCCTTGCCGTGGCAAGGGCCAATGCCGAGCGGCTGGGTGTGGCCGGGCGCATGTACTTCACACAGGGCGATCTGTACGGCGCGCTTGCGGGTACTGAATGCTTCGACATCATCGTATCGAATCCGCCCTACGTATCGCAGCAGGAGATGGAAGACCTCGAACCGGAGTTGGGGTTCGAGCCAAGGCAAGCGCTGACCGACGAGGCCGATGGCCTGAGTCATCTTGGCCGGCTGGTCGGGCAGGCGGCGAACCACCTGACGCCGGATGGCCTGCTACTGCTCGAAACGGGGCTGTGCGGACTACCCGAGGCAAGCGGCGGACTGCGCCTGCATGAGCGCATTATCGACCTTGCCGGGCATTTACGTGGCGGCATTTACGGGCATTAAAACCCCGCGGCTTGCCTGAAACGGGGTCAGCCCGTACCATGCGCCGCCCGCACGGCCCATGCCGCGAGCGGATTGACTGGAGAGATGTCTGAGTGGTTGAAGGAGCACGCCTGGAAAGCGTGTGTACGTGAAAGCGTACCGAGGGTTCGAATCCCTCTCTCTCCGCCAGTTTAATAAAGTCAGCAGTCTGACCGAATGGCAGTGCCGCTGATTAAAGAGAGTAGAGAGGGGATGAGAGCCCTCGCGGGTTCGACGCTGCGCTACGCAACGAACGTCTGAGCAAAGCGAGGGCGGCCTGTAAGGGCGAGGGCTGAAAGCCCGAGTCGTCCCTACCTCGATAAGTTCTCCGCATGCATCACAGCTGCGGACACCCTGTGTCGCCCGGGTCGGGCCCCGCACGGTGGAGCCCCGTGAACCCCGTCAGGTCCGGAAGGAAGCAGCGGCAACGGGCGCCCCGCGCGTTGCGGAAACGTCCGGTTCGGGCGGCATCCTTTTTTCATTGCCCGCGCCTTGATCATCCATTGTGACACCCTGCATTCCTCCGTAAGGTTCGGGCATGAGTTATATGGTGCTCGCCCGCCGCTGGCGTCCGCAACGTTTCACCGACCTCGTAGGTCAGGATGTGGTCGTCCGCACCCTGCAGAATTCCCTGAAAAACAATCAGATGGCGCATGCCTACCTGCTGACCGGTATCCGCGGCACCGGCAAGACCACCATCGCCCGCCTGCTTGCCATGGTGGTCAATTGCGCCGCCCCGGAGCAGGGCGAGCCGTGCGGCAAGTGTGCGGCCTGTTCCTCGATTAGCGGCGGCAGCAATCTCGACGTGCAGGAAATGGATGCCGCCAGCCATACCGGCGTGGACGATATCCGCGAAATCCTCGATGGCGTGCGCTACCCGCCAACCTCGCTGCCCTACAAGGTGTACATCATCGATGAGGCGCACATGCTCTCCAAGAGCGCCTTCAATGCACTGCTGAAAACCCTGGAGGAGCCGCCGGCCCGCGTGCTCTTCCTGCTGGCCACCACCGAGGTCGAGAAATTGCCGATCACGGTGCGTTCCCGCTGCCAGCGTTTCGACCTGCGCCGCCTCGGCGCCGATGAAATCAGCGCCTACCTGGCCCGGGTGCTGGATACGGAAAAGATCGCCTATGAGATCGAGGCGTTGCATGCCATCGCGCATGCCGCCGATGGCAGCGTGCGCGATGCTCTGAGCCTGACCGAGCGCGTGCTGGCCTATGGTGGCGATACCCTGGGCAGCGAGGATGTGCGCCATGCGCTTGGCCTGGTCGGTCCGGACATTATCCGCCGCCTGTCCGATGCCGTGCTGCGCGGCAACGCGGAAGCAGCCATCGAAGCGCTGCGCGCCGCGGCGGGCCACGGCCATGCCCCGCGCAGCATCCTGCTCGGCATCAGCGAGCTATGGCACGACCTGGCCTGCATGAAGGTGGATGAAAACCTGCTGGAGCATGAACCTGGCGAGGCCGCGCGTGCCTGGCTGAAGGGCCGGCTGGACTGCTGGGATACGCAGGCCCTCGACCTGCGCTACCAGATCCTGATTCAGGGACTGCGCGACCTTTCGCTGGTGGACGAAAGGCAGGCAGCGAACATGCTGCTGATCCGGCTTTGCAGCCTGAATGGCATCAGCCCGCCGAGCCGCCTGCCGGCTGATGATACGCCGCAACCCGATCTGGCAACGAAGCCCGCAGCATCACCCGGATCCGATTCGGCACGCAAACCCGAACCGGCAGCAGCGATGCCGGGGCCCGCAGCAGAGCAAAATCCGCCTGTCGAAGCACAGCAAACCCCGGAACCGGAAGTGCCCGGGCCGGCCGCGATCGAAACGGACGAACACAAGGACCACGATGCGGCGCATGATGAAGGCGACCTGCTGGAAAACCAGCCGAAGGCCGGCTTCGATTCATGGGAAGAGGCCGTGACGGCCTACGGAAAGGTGCGCGCCGGCGTGTCCGCCATGCTGGAGCATGTGTTGTGCCTTGCTTTCGGCGACAAGGTCCGATTGGCGCTCGATTCGCATCAGGAGCGCGCCATCGTTGCAGCCGAGCGCATGGCCTTTGCCGAATGGCTGGGGCGCGAGGTGCACTGGGAGCCGAAGGAAGATCAACAGGGTGAATCGCTGTCGGAAAAACGCTCCCGGCAGGCAGCAGCCAAGCAGCAGCAGCTGGAAAAGTCCGCCGAGGACGACCCGCACGTTCAAGGGCTGATGAAGGCGTTTGACGCCCGCATCGAGGCCGTGCGAGCACCGGGCGCGGCGGGCGGTGAACAACGTTTGGAGGAACAGGAATGAATATCGGAAAGATCATGCAGCAGGCCCGCAAGATGCAGGAAAACGTGCAGAAGATGCAGGAAGAGATGGCTGCTATCGAGGTCGTCGGTGAGGCCGGTGGCGGCATGGTGCGGGTCACCATGGGCGGCGACCGCAGTATGCGGCGCGTGGATATCGACGACTCATTGTGGGCGGAGAACGACAAGGGACTGATCGAAGACCTGATGGCTGCCGCCAGCAATGCCGCCCTGCAGCAAATCGAGGAAGTAAGCAGCGCGAAAAAGAAGGATATGCTCGGCGGTATGCCGCTGCCTCCGGGCTTCTCCCTGTGACCACCTTCCCCGGCATGCCGGCACCGCTGGCTAGGACCGTCGAAACGCTGGCCAGCCTGCCCGGCATCGGCCCGAAGACAGCCTTGCGGCTGAGTCTTTCCCTGCTGCACAAGCCAGCTTCCGAGGTGGCCGAGATGGCTGCCGCGATCAATGAACTGCATGGCAGCATTGCATTCTGCGAGCGCTGCGGCTGTTTCGCCGAACAGGGACATTGCGGCATCTGCGACAACACCCGGCGCCATGCCGAATCACTGTGCGTGGTTGAGCAGCCTGTGGATGTGCTGATGCTCGAGCGCAGCGGACTCTACACCGGCCGCTACCATGTCCTGCACGGCAGGCTTAGCCCGGTGGATGGCATCGGCCCCGAGCAACTGCGCATCAAATCACTCGATGCCCGCCTTGGCGAGGGCGTGAAGGAAATGATTCTGGCCACCAGCGCCACCGTGGACGGCGAAGCCACGGCGCATTTCATCGCGCGCCGCTACCAGGCCGAAGACATCCGCATCTCCCGCATCGCACGCGGTGTCCCGGAGGGCAGCGAGCTGGAATACCTTGACGAATTCACCCTGTCGCGCGCGCTGGATCAACGCGTGATCTGGGAACAGCTCGGGTGAGCCGGCTTAACGCAGTCACTGAACCCCGCAACATCCCCATTACACACAGGAGAGCGCCCTGATGCCGCACCTGGTCCTGATCGACGGCCCCAATTATGTGTTCCGCGCCTTCCACGCCGTGCGCCACAACCTGACCAACTCGAAGGGCGAGCCGACCAATGCCCTGTTCGGCTATGTGCAGATGCTCAAGAGCGTGCTCAAGGACCTGATGCCGACGCACGTGGCCGTGGCCTTCGACCCGAAGGGCGGCACCTTCCGCAACAGGATCTACCCCGACTACAAGGCACATCGCCCGCCAATGCCGGAGGACCTGGCCTCGCAGTGGCCGGTTGTTTTCGATATCACCGAAGCATTCCGCCTGAACTATATATGCGTCGACGATTACGAGGCCGATGATGTGATCGCCACGCTGGCGAGGCAGGCCGATGCGCGCGAATGGGATGTCACCATCGTATCCACCGACAAGGACCTGATGCAGCTGGTCGGTCCGCGCATCTGGATGCGCGACACGATGAAGGGCGTGGATTACGGCAGCGATGAAGTGAAGGAAAAATGGGGGGTCGGCCCGGACCGCATCCACGACCTGCTGGCCCTGACCGGCGATTCATCGGACAACATCCCCGGCGTGCCCGGCATCGGGCCGAAAACCGCAGCCCAGCTGCTGGATAGCTACGACTCGCTGGAGGGCGTGCTTTCGCATGCGCCGGAGATCAGGCAGAACAAGCGGCGCGAGAACCTGATCGCGCATGCCGACGATGCACGGCTTGCCTACGAACTGGTGGCTCTGGAAGAAAACACGCCGCTGCCGCTCGGACTGGACGATCTGGCCGTGCGCGATGTGGATCGTGACCGCCTCAGGGAGCTCTTCACCCGGCTGGAATTCCGCCGCTTCCTGAATGACCTGCTGCCGGGCACATCCGCGCCTGCCTCAACGGCCGCCGCACGGCCTGAGGAAGCCCGGGCCGAAGAAGTGGCGCCGATTCCGGCTGCCGGCAATGCCGTGCCGCGTAAGGATGTCCTGGTGGACGACGAGACCGGCCTGAAGGCCCTGATCGAGGCGCTGGGCAAGGCCGAACTGGTAGCGGTGGATACTGAAACCACCTCGCTGCATTGCCATGATGCAGAAATCGTCGGCCTGTCCTTCTCTGCTCAGGATTGCGAGGGCTATTATCTTCCCGTCGGCCACCGTGCACGCGACCTGCTGGACGAAAGTCCGAAGCAACTGCCACGCGAAGACGTGCTTGCGGCCCTGAAAACCTTGCTGGAAGACCCGGACACGGCAAAGTGCGGGCACAACCTGAAATACGATGCGCAGGTATTCCGCCGCGCCGGCATTGATCTGGCCGGGATACGCTACGACTCGATGCTGCTGGCCTATGTCGATTCGCCGGGACAGTCCGCCAAGATGGACAACGTGGCGGAGAAATACCTCGGCCATACCTGCATCAGCTACGAAGAGGTGGCCGGCAAGGGAGCCAGGCAGATCAACTTCGCACATGTACCGATCGCCGCGGCCCTGCCCTATGCCGCCGAGGATGCCGAGGTCAGCCTGCGCCTGTCCCGCATGCTGGCCGACCGGCTGGGCGACCGGCTGGCACGGCACGATGAGATCGAACTGCCGCTTTCCCGCGTGCTGGCCGACATGGAATGGCAGGGCACACGTATCGATGCCGCTCAGTTGGCAGCACTTTCCAGGCGCTTCGGGGAGAGCATCGCCGATCTTGAACAGCGTATACACGATGCGGCCGGCGAGGCATTCAATATCCAGTCGCCGAAGCAACTGGGCGAGCTGCTGTTCGACAAACTTGGCATCAAGGGGGGCAAGAAGACCAGGTCCGGGCAATGGGCCACCGGCCAGTCCGAGTTGGAGAAACTGGCCGAGGAACATGAAATCCCGCGCCTGATCCTTGAAGCCCGTCAGCTGGCCAAGCTCAAATCCACCTACACCGATGCGCTGCAGAAATTGATCCATCCCGAAACCGGACGCGTGCATACCTCCTACAACCAGGCCATCACCACCACCGGCCGCCTGTCGTCCACCGATCCGAACCTGCAGAACATCCCGATCCGCAGTGCCGAGGGGCGCGAAATTCGCAAGGCCTTCATCGCCGAACCGGACAACATCCTGATCGCCGCCGACTATTCACAGATCGAGCTGCGCCTGATGGCACATTTCTCGGGCGATGAAGCCCTGCAACGCGCCTTTGCCAACGGCGAGGACATCCACGCTGCCACTGCGGCTGCAGTCAATCAGGTCGACCTGGCGGACGTGAGCGGCGATATGCGACGCGCCGCCAAGATCGTCAACTTCGGCATCCTGTACGGCATGAGTGCCTTCGGCCTGGCCAAGCAGCTGGGCGTGGAGCGCAGCGATGCGCAGACCTTTATCAACGGCTATTTCGCGCAGTACCCGAAGGTGCGCGACTTCATGGATGCCACGCTGGAGGCGGCACGCGAGAAGGGATACGTTGAAACCCTGCTCGGGCACCGCGTGATGCTGCCGGAAATCAACGACAGGAACGGCATGCGCCGGCAATACGCCGAGCGCACGGCCATCAACGCCCCGCTGCAGGGCTCGGCAGCCGATATCATCAAGGTGGCCATGATCCGCCTGCATGCCAGGCTGAAACAGGATGCGGCCGAAGCGCACATGACCCTGCAGGTGCATGACGAACTGGTAGTCGAATGCCCCGCCACGCAGGCGGATAAGGTGTCGGCCATGATGCGCGAGGAAATGGAGACTGCGGTTACGCTTTCCGTACCGCTGACCGTGGACATCGGTATCGGGCCGAGCTGGTTCGAGGCACATCGGCTGTAGAGGCAGGCGATCATCTGCACTTCAGACCGGATTAAGGTGAATCCTTTATCGTCATGCGCTATAAACGGGGCGGAGCTGCATCAGTCGGTCCGTCGGGGGTAAACGAATATGATCAAACGCATGTATTTTACGATGTTCATTCTATTGGGGCTGGTATGCACCGGAACCCCGGCGATGGCCTCAGCAACACCTCCGACCCAATCGGAAATCGTTCAGGAAATGGGAACCCGCAGCGAGCTGCTGGTAAACGCCCTGCTCGGCAAGGATCGACAACTCGCAGGTCAGCACTACCGCCAGTTGAAGGCCGACCTCGATCAATTGCACGCCCTGTCGGCAAAAATGAATTTCAGCGAGCGCCGTACCCGCGAGTTGTTCACCGCCTATTCGTGGATGCGCCTGATTGCCATCGACATGCGTGCCGGCACATGGACCGGTGCTGCCATTGCCGCCAACCAGATGAGCGGCGAAATTATCCGCTTCACCGATTTTGTCAGCCTGACACTGCGCGATATCGCCTGGATGGATTATCTCGGCAGGGATGTGATGCTGCTGAGCATGGAGGATATGCAGGGCAACAGACAGAACATCGACCTGCGAAGGAACGAGCTGGGCGAAACCTGGAAACGGGTACGCGAAGATATGATCAAGGACTTTCGCAACAAGACACTGGTCATACGTGGCGACCAGCTTATTGAACGCATGCAGCAGGCAGGCGACAGCAAATCACTGATCGAACTGAGCCGCAAGGAACATGACTTCGTGCTGCAAATCCGCAAGGCCCTGACTGCCAAAAAAACGTAAAGGCGACCGAAGCCCCCTTATCCGTTCAGCCCTTCCGCCTGATCAGCCTTTCCATTTAATCGAGCAGCCGATGGTCGGATGCTGCGGCTGCGGGGCAGGCCTGCCTGCGACCAGGGCCTCGGCGGCCGGAATCAGTTCCTGCTGCTTCACCTTGACTTCATCCTTCCAGTAATCGTCAATGCGCCCGTGGTAGAACAACTTGCCATGCTTGTCGAACAGGTACAGGTCCGGCGTGCACTGCGCCTCGAAGGCACGCGCCACATCCTGCGACTGGTCAGCCAGGTAAGGGAAATCAATGCCCCACTCGGCGATCTTTTCCTGCATCACCGGCATCGAATCCTCCGGGAAGTCCGGATGGATGTTCGGGTTCACGGCAATGGTGTTCACGCCCAGACCGCGCAGCGTCGCGGCCTGCTTGATCAGGCGCGGCCAGACTGCCAGTGCATACGGGCAATGATTACAGGTGAAGGCAACCAGCAGACCGTTTTCCCCCATGGTATCCGGCAGGCGCACATCCTCTCCAGCCGGGGTTTGCAGTGTCATGTCGGGCAAGGCCCAACCGAGATCCACATGAATCGAGGCAACCAGAGCCATTATCGTTCTCCTTGCGAATTGAATTGCTGAACCAAACCTAACCCCGGTTTGCCCCGGGACCACCCGTGGCGTGTGTGGCTTTAGTGAATGACCGCAACAGGAGGCTCAGGGCTTCGGATCAGGCCTGCAGCTCGAAATGCCTCATATGCGACATGAACACCTCGATATACTCCTCGCATTCCGCCTGCAGCGCATCGCTGGGCACAAAGGTGCCGGGCATGAACTGACCGCCCAGCTCGGTGGCAATGGCATGCGCAATACAAAGCCAGCAAGCCTTGCTGATCGGATCACCGTAGTTTGCCGTACCCAGTATCAGGTGTTTGTCCTGCTCCTTGATATCGATCACGATACCGTTGTCGGTGCGGTAAAAGGCCATTCCCTCGTTGTCATGCATCAACAGCATGCCGAAACGACGAATCTCGGGATTGTCCCGGTACATACCGGAATGCAGATAGCTTTCCAGATGGTTCGGCCCGAGCGTGGTGCGGAAAGCGTCCTGTTGGTCGAGTGGTTTCATGACTGCCTCCTGTTTCCTGTTCAAAATACAATCGGCCGGGCATGTGCCAGCCACACGATACCGGCAAATACCAGCATAGCTGCTACCCAGGCGGCCTGCTTTTCCAGCCGGCTGCGCCCGAAGCGCAAAGCAACGAAACCGAGCGCGATATAGGCGATCACGGCCAGCAGTTTGAGGGTCACCCAGTCATTCACAAACGGGTATTGGCCGGTTACAAACACCAGTGCGATTCCCGAGCCAAGCAGGATACTGTCCACTGAATCGGGAACCAGGCGCAGCAGGCGCCGGGAAATCCGCTTGCCCCGGATGGACAGACGTCCCCGCCAGACAAATAGCAACAGGGTGAGCGCCGCGCACCCGGCATGCACCATCTTGAGCGCGGGATAGGCCGTGGAAAGCATAACAGCACAGTAAAACCCTCGGGGAAATCGTCAACAATTGCGCTGCCTGCTTGCTTTTCAGCGCCCCTCGGCTATCGTCACAGCGTTGCCGGCAGCGCCGGCAAGCTTCCGCAAGGCAGGTGCTTTCAATGTCCGTTATCGCAGGCTTTTCACAACCATGATCGAATCCGTGTTGCTTCTGATCGCAGCGCTCGTGCTGGTGTTCGTGGCCGCCGAACTGTTCACCAATGCGCTGGAGTATATCGGTGAGCGCATGGGTGTCTCCGAAGGCGTTACCGGCTCGCTGTTTGCCGCAGTCGGCACCGCCATGCCGGAAACCATCGTGCCAATCGTCGCCATCCTGGCCGGCGGCGCCTCAGTCGAAACCAACCATGCCGTCGGCATGGGCGCGATTCTTGGCGCGCCCTTCATGCTCGCCACGCTGGGCATCGGCATCATGGCACTGGCCGCCGGCACCAGCCGCGGCTGGCAGGCCTCGCTGAATCCCGAAACGAACGGCCTGAGGCGTGACCTGCGGGTATTCATCCCCGGCTTCCTGCTGGTCATCGCCTCCGGGCTGTTGCCGACCGGCTGGGAGGCCGCACGTCAGGGTATCGCCACTGTTCTTATCCTTAGCTACTTCTTCTATGTCCTTCGCACCGTGCAAGCCAGCAAGGCGTTGGTTGAAAGCGGCCACGGCACCGAAGCGCATCAGAAGCTGTATGCCTCGAAGCTCGGCCTGCCCGAGGCCGGCTGGAGCGCCGGGGTGCAATTGCTCATTGCCCTGTCCATGCTGATCATCGGCGCTCGCATGTTCGTCGACGGTGCCGGGCATGTCAGCGAGCTGATCGGCGTCTCGGCATTTGTCGTGTCGCTGCTGATCGTGCCGATCGCCACCGAATTGCCGGAAAAGGTCAACTCGGTGCTATGGATCAGGCGCCACAAGGATACGCTGGCCTTCGGTAATATCACCGGTGCCATGGTTTTCCAGGGCACTGTGATTCCGGCCATCGGCATGATGATCATGCCCTGGCATATTGATCTGGGCTCGGCGGCCGGATGGTCGGTCTCGCTGGCGCTCGGCGGGGCGGCCTGGCTGTGGCTGATGCAGACAAGGGCGGCACTGCAAGCCAGAACGCTGGTGCTCAACGCCCTGCTGTATCTCAGCTTCGGCATCTATATCGCGCTGAGCTTCTCCTGATAGATATGCCGAACGGGCCTCTGAACTGTCTGAAATCCGGGAATATTGATGCTTCAGGAACACCGCAGGGAGTCCTTCGATGATTGAAATCGTGCTGGTTGTCGCCGCCATTCTCTACATGGCGTTGCAGATCGAAGACAAGCTAAGCATCCCTTCGCCGCTTTCGCTGATCGGCCTCTCCTATATCCTGTACTTCCTTCTACCCGAGGTTGGCCTGACACACGATGCAGGACAATTCGCCGCGCTGGTTCTCATGCTCCTGCCCATCCTGCTGATCTCCGATTCGCTCGAGCTTCGCGTGGCCGACCTGAAGGAGCATGCGTGGAGCCTGTTTTACCTTGCCGTGGTGGCTGTCGGATTGTCCGTGGTGACCGCCATCTTTCTTGGCGGCTGGCTGTTCGAGCAGTACCAGCTGAGCATGGCGGCCATCATCGTGCTGTTTGCCATGGTACTGGCCACCGATCCGGTTTCCGTCGTCAGCATTTTCTCCAAATTCGAACTGCCGCACCGGTTGAAAATTCTCGCCGAGGGAGAAAGCCTGTTCAATGATGCCACGGCGCTGATCGTATTCGTGTTCATCGGACTCTACGCGCTGCAGGGAGGTGAAATCACAGCCGCTTATGTCGGGGAAATCAGTGCCATCGTGGTGCTGGGATCGGCAGCGCTCGGTGTCGGCTTTGGATACGCCGGACTGATCATGCTGAAAACCACGGAAAACCGCTTCGCCGAACTGATGATACTGATCCTGACCGGCTACGGAGCATTCGATCTGGCAGAGCATTTCTATGCATTGCTCAACCTGTTCGGTGCCCATTCTCACCTGCACCTTTCCGGCATTCTCTCCTGCATCTTCGCCACTGTGACCCTGCATCATCAGATGACCAGGCAACATGACGCAGAGGATATTCAATTGCTGCAGCAGGAGGACGCACTGGTCAGGGAATCAGGACAAAGTCCCGGTTCGCGCAATCTCATTGTCGCCGCCGTAGCCAGGATTCGCATCACCATTGACGAGCAACAGCGCCACCAGCGTACCAAGGAGGACATCCAGCTACTGGCGCTGGTGGCCAACACCATCCTGTTCGTCGCCATGGCCGAAATCGTCAATCTGGAGCTGCTTCTGCAATACAAGAAAGAGATCATCGTCATGTTTCTGGCCACCACGGTAATCCGCGCCATCATGATGGCCAAGTTCGCTATCATCACCAATCGGACTGACAAGATGACCAATGTGAATTTTCGCTGGTGGGGCGTGCTGACCTTCGCCGGCATCAAGGGCGGCTTATCGGTGGTGATGCTGATGATGATTCCACCCGGCTTCCCGCACCTGGATATGTTCAAGGCGGTGGTGGTGGGCGTCATCCTGCTTTCCACCTTTATCTATTCATTGATCCTGATGTGGATTATCAGCCGCAATGCGGTGATTTTCAGAGAGGAAAAACAGGCCGAGCATCACGCCTGAGTGGATGGCTCCGTGAGTCAACAGGACGGGCGGACGGCCTTTTTCTCAGGCCGAGGCCTCCCCCGGTGTTCGCGCCTTGATAGACATGGCATGAATCTCATCGCGGAAGGCATCGCCGAGCGCTGCATGCACCATCCGGTGCCGGGCAATGCGTGACTTCCCGGCAAAGCAGCCTGCTACGATTTGCACCGCGAAATGCCCGCCCCCATGCCCGCGTACGCCGGCATGACCGGCATGCAGGGCGGATTGGTCCTCGATCTCCAGGCTCTCGGGGGAAAGCTCCGCCTCAAGGGCGCGGCGGATGGCTTCCACGCGCGACTGCATCAATCCTTCTTCTTGCGATAGAGAATGAAAACCTTGCCAATGGTGTGCACAAGCTCGGCCCCGGTGCGCTCAACCAGATCCATGGCCAGCGCACTGCGCTCGTCCCGCTCTCCGGCCGCGACATGCACCTTGATCAGTTCGTGGCGTTCCAGGCAGGCATCGGTTTCGGCGATCAGCGTGTCGCTGATACCCTTCTGTCCGACGCGAATCACCGGCTTGAGATGATGGGCTTCCTGTTTCAGCTTTTTTTTCTGTGCAGCATCCAGCGACATGCATTTCTCCTTTGAACGTGCCAGATTGTAGCCGGATGCGGCCCCGCGTAGAAGCGGCTAGTGTTCGAGGCTGGGAAACACCTGCTGCAATGGAGGGAAGGGATTTGCGGAAAACATGGGCATGAAACGCCTGAAGGAAGACCCGCGCCGCGTACTGATACTCGGTGCAGGTAATGGCGGAACCTCGGTGCTGGAAATGCTACACGATGAACCGCTTGTCGAGATTGTCGGCGTGGCCGATGCCAAACCTGATGCCAAAGGCATAAAGCTGGCACGTGAACTGGCCATCCCGATATTTTCCGATATCGACAGCGCCGTGGATGCCTGCAAGCCGTGTGTGGCATTCAACCTGACCGGCAACGAAATGGTTGATGATGTGGTGGCAGAAGCCCTGGGCGTGGGCGGTGTCATCGGCGGCCTTGAGGCGAGACTGATCGTGCGCATGATCAGCCAGATCAAGGATACCCGCGAGCAGCTGCGCTACGAGGCAACCCATGACGCGCTGACCGGCATATACAATCGCCGCCACATGCAAACCCTGCTTGGTGAAGCGCTGTCACAGGCTTCCCGCTATGCCGTACCCTGCTCGGTTGTACTGCTTGATCTGGACCACTTCAAAAAAATCAATGATACCCACGGTCACCCCGCCGGCGATGCTGTCCTCCGGGCAACCGTGAAGGCACTCAAGTCCTGTATCCGCAGTGCCGATATCATCGCACGCTGGGGCGGCGAGGAATTCATTGTATTGCTGCAGCATACGGACAAGTCCGAGGCTACGCTGGCCGCAGAGCACTGGCTTGAACAGGTGAGCCAAACGCCCGTTCTACTGCCGGACGGTCAGGAGATACGCATCAGTTTTTCCGCCGGCATTGCCAGCCACCATCCCCCCGGCGATCAGGTGCCGGTAGACGAGCGCATTGAGACCATGCTGCACGAGGCCGACCAGCGCCTGTACCGGGCCAAACACGCCGGCAGGGCTTGCATCCGGAGCGAGAACTAGGGCTCCCGGAGAGCCACAGCAAGGCCTTCGGGCAAGCAACCACAAAACGTTTCAGGTTTAATTCAGTTCCCCTTTCTACGCTTCGCCCCATGAACAACCGAATCACGCCAACCCCCGTCTGGGACCCGCTGCTGCGCAGCTTCCACTGGCTGCTGGTCGCGGCCTTTGCGCTTGCCTGGTGGAGCGAGGGGCGCGACATCACCATGCACCTGCTGTCCGGCAGCATGATTCCCGGCCTGCTGGTATTCCGCATCGTCTGGGGCATGGCCGGCGAGAAGTATGCGCTGTTCGCCTCCTTCCGCCCGTCGCTTGCCGCCATCCGCAACCATGCCGATGAGCTGCTTCACCTCAGGGCCGGGCGACATATCGGGCACACGCCGATCGGCAGCCTGATGATCTATGCCCTGCTGGCCGGCCTGTTCGGCCTGTCCGTCAGCGGCATGATGCTGATGGCCCTGCAAATGGGGCTCGGCCCCTTTGCCGGCTGGGCTGCAGGCGCAGGACCCGATACCGAATGGCTGGTGATGCAGGTGCATCACTGGTGCTTCGAAACCCTGCAGGTGCTTGTATTTATCCACCTGGCAGGTGTGCTCGTTGAGAGCATGCTGCAACGCAGCAATCTCACGGCCGCGATGTTCAGCGGCAGGAAAAACATCAAGGAGGTCAGGCAATGAAGCAACTATGGATTATCCCCCTGCTATTGTTCGCAGGCGAAGCAATGGCTCTGGAAAGCGTGGTGCAGGCGCAGATCGCCGGCTACCAGCAGCAGGGCGCAGGGCCGGCGGACGCCGCCCGAGGCGAAGCGGCCTGGAATGAGCAGCACATGCAGCCGAAGCTGGGAAAAATGGTGAGTTGCGCATCGTGCCATCATGCCGATTTAACCCAGGCCGGTGAGCACATTCGTACTGCCAAGCTTATCGAACCGATGGCACCGAGCGTGAATGCGGAGCGCCTGAGCGACCCGGCCAAGATAGAGAAATGGTTCGGTCGTAACTGCGAATGGACGCTGGGCCGTGATTGCACCGTACAGGAGAAGGCCGACTTCCTCGCCTTCATCCAGTCAAAATAAAGGAGAAAGCCATGCAACAGAAAACAAAACAGAAAATGAAAATGAGCCGTATGTGGGGTATGCTGCTGCTTGCCGGTTGCCTGACAATGTCGATGGGCACGCTGGCCTGGAGCGATAGCGATGACTGGAACAAGTACGGCGGCAAGAACTCCGATGAGGGATACGGCAAGTCCGAGGCCGAAGGCTACTGGGGCCGCACCACCGGTGTTGCCGTGGTCACCAACAAGCAGTACCAGAGCGAATGCTCGGCCTGCCATTTCGCCTATCAGCCGGGCTTCCTGCCCGAGCGTTCATGGGTGAAGATCATGGGCTCGCTGGACGATCATTTCGGTGATAATGCCAAGCTGGACGAGGCCACCCGAACCTCCATCGAGAACTACCTGCGCGGCCATGCTGCCGATCGCATGCCCAACCGCTTCAGCCGCAGCTTCCTGCGTTCGGTCCGCGACGATGCTACGCCGATGCGCATTTCCGAAACCGCCTATTTCGAGCGCAAGCACGACGAACTTTCACCGCGCATGGTGAAAGACAACCCCAAGGTCCGCTCCTTCGCCAACTGTGCGACCTGCCACGGCGGCGCGGACAAGGGTGTCTTCGACGAGGATTCGGTCCGCATTCCCGGCTTCGGCCGCTGGGAAGACTGAGGACCGGAGCAATGCTGAGCACGATTCGGACCGAAGGCCTGACACGGGGCAGAATTCCAAGCTGCCTTGCGGCGAGCCTTGTCCTTTTCGTGCTCACATGCGTCCTGCCGGCCGATGCATTGGCCGACGATGTGGACCGGGTACGCGAGCTGCGCAGCACCGCGAGCATCATGCCACTTTCTCGCATCATGAAGATGGTCGAATTGCGCCACCGCGGTACACTGCTCGAAGTGGAGCTGGAAGAGGAAGGCGGCCTGGTGATTTACGAAATCGAGATGCTCGGCGACGACAAGGTGGTGCGCACCCTGAAAGTGAATGCACGCAACGGGCATCTCCTGTCCGTGGACCGGGAAGACTAGGGGTATCGCGCATGAGACTGCTGCTGATCGAGGACGACCCGGACCTGAACCACGAACTGACCACCGAGCTCGGCCGGCGCGGCTTCGCCGTGGACAGCTGCAGTGAAGGCGAAGACGGCGCCTTCATGGGCGAAACCGAGCCCTACGATATCATCGTGCTGGATCTCGGCCTGCCGGACCTTCCCGGCCTGGATATCCTCGAACGCTGGCGCGGCAAGGGGATCGCCACGCCTGTATTGATTCTCACCGCGCGTGGCGCCTGGCATGAAAAGGTGGATGGCTTCCGCAAGGGCGCCGATGACTATCTGACCAAGCCTTTCCATATCGAGGAACTGGCCGTGCGTCTGCAGGCACTGGTCAAGCGCTCTGCCGGCGTACATGCCGCCGGACTCGAAATCGGCCGCCTCAGGCTCGACGAAGGCAGCCAGTCCGCACAGTGGAATGAAGCTGGCGAATGGCGCGATATCGAACTGACCGGCATCGAGTTCCGCCTGCTACGCTACCTGATGCTGCATCCAAAGAAGGTGTGCTCGAATTCGCATCTGCTGGAGCATGTGTACGACTTCGATGACGAGAAGGAAAGCAATGTCATTGAGGTATATATCAGCCGGCTGCGCCGCAAGATCGACAAGCAGGTGGTCTGCACCCGCCGCGGCCAGGGCTATTACCTCGATCCCGAACTGCTGCAGGGGGATGGTTGATGTATTCCCTCAGGCTGCGGCTGACCCTCAGTCTGGCGGCAAGCCTGGCGCTGTTCTTCATCATCCAGACCTGGATGATCGGCAACGAGGTGGAGGCACTGAGCGAGCGCAACCTGCTCTCCCGCCTGCATCACGATAGGGAGCAAATCCTCGCCGCGCTGGACATGACGTCGCGCGCGGCGCCGGCCATGCGCCGCTCGCTGATCCCCGGCATCTATGAGCGCCCTTTCTCCGGACACTACTTCCAGCTCGAAACCTCCGGAAAAACCCTTCGCTCCCGTTCACTGTGGGATGAACGCCTGGCCGAGCAGCAGACAGACATGCGGCGCGATGTACCCGGCCCGGACGGGCAGCGCCTGCTGGTGCTGCGCGAAACCGTGCAGGTCAACGGCCGGACGGTGACCATTCTGACAGCCGAGAACATTCTGCCCATCGAACAGTCCACGGGCGCCTTCCAGCGCCACCTGCTGCTTTTCGCGCTGGGCGCCGTGCTGTCACTGATGTTGCTACAGGGCTGGCTGATCGGCCATAGCCTGAAACCCCTGCATCGCATCCGGAAACAGATCGCCCGGCTGAAACGCGGTGATCAGGAGCGCATCGATGACCCCGCACCGGATGAAATCATGCCGCTGGTCGAGGAAATCAATCACCTGATGCAGCTGATGCAGCAGCGACTGCAGCGCTCCCGCCATGCCCTCGGCGATCTGGCGCACAGCCTGAAAACCCCGCTGGCCGTGGCCCGGCAGATCGTGCGCCGGCAGGCAGATACCAGGTTTCCGGACAAGGAAGATCACAGGCAACTCGGTGAGCAACTCGAACGCATCGGGCAGCGCATTGAGCGTGAGCTGGTGCGGGCCCGAACTGCCGGTCGCCTGCCGGGCGGCCACTGGAGCGATCCGGCAAGCGATATCCGCGACATGGCCAGCATGCTCGGCCAGGTGTTCCCGCGCATCGTATTCGATATGCAGATCGGAGATACGTTGAACATCCCTGCCGACCGGGAAGATATGCTGGAGATCTTCGGCAACCTGCTGGAAAATGCCTGCAAATGGGCGGATTCGCGCGTCAGCTGCCGGGTGTCGACTGAGAAGGGGGAAACCCGCATCATCATTGAGGATGATGGCCCCGGCATTGAGGAAGACATGCATCAAGAGCTGCTGTATCGCGGAACGCGTGCCGATGAGTCACGGCCGGGGCACGGCCTGGGTCTGTCCATCGTGTCCGAGATGGTAGCGGCCTACGAAGGCAGCATCATGCTCTCCCGCTCTCCCGGGCTGCATGGCCTGAAGGTGGAGATCCTTATTCCCTAGGCGTTGTCCCAGGCATCCACCCCGGAGCCTCCGGGTAAACATCTGTTTCGCGCCATGCACAGTTCACTGTTCAGTTTCGTTTAAGCTGGGAGAACCACCATGCGCTGAACCTGCTTTACGGGAGCCCCATCGATGAAACACAGCGTGAAAATCGCCAGCATGGCCCTGGGCCTGATGCTGACCTTTTCCGGCGATGCCTTCGCCTCCGACCCGTATGTCGGCGCCAGCCTGGGTGCCTTCAATGTCGGCACCGGCGTATCCAAGAAGGCCGTGGCCGGCGGCTTTGTTCAGCTCGGCGACGACTTTTCCGGGAACATTGGTGGTGAAGTGCGTTTCGGCATGTCCGGCAACGCGAAGCAGGGCGGCGCGACTCAGGCCAGGGCCCGCATCGACTATTTTGCCGCAGCCTTCGTCAAGCCGAAGATCGACATCGACGACCAGTGGATGGGCTACGCCCTGCTCGGCATCGCAACCCTCAAGTCCAGCTACACGGAAACCGGCCTCGCCATGCAGAGCAAGGCCCGCACCGGGTATGCCTACGGCCTTGGCGTGCAGTACCGCATCGCGGATCACTATGCGCTGGGCGCGGAATACATGCACATGCTGAGCAAGCCCAAAACCAGCGCGACGTCCATCAGGGCCGGCTTTGCGGGCGTCGAGTCCAGCGTATTCACCCTTGGCATGAAGTATTACTTGTACTGATTCCGGCCATCGCCGGAACAGGCAATAAGGAACCGCGCGCTCCTCTCCCTCCCCTCTCGGTCGTTGCGGTTCCTGAAGCGGCGGAAGCTATTGCTTCCGCCGTTTTTTATTGCCATCGCAAACTGTGATGCAGGTAGCCTGTTATCCCCGGGAAAACGGGCTAGACTGCAGGCATGTCGCTGTCGGAGCTTCTTTCTACATTGAAAACCCGCCTTGCCACTGTGCGTTTTCCTGCCGCGACAGCGCTTTTCGTGCGGCTTGCACGCTGGCAAAAAAGACTGGGCGCCATGCGCTTCCCCATCCGCTGGCGCTGGATGGCGCTGGTGAGCACCACCGTGGCGCTGGCGGTGCTGATCGTGTCGCTGATTCTTCTGAACATGGAGCGCGAAGCCTGGCTTAAAAGTCAGTCGGCGCAGGCCAAGGTGATGGTCGAGCGGCTCGGCGACGAACTGAAGAGTTACATGCTCGCGGCCAGGAAGCTCGATAAAACCCAGATCGATATCATTGTCACCAGCTTTCGCGAAAAGGTTCCCACCGTGCTCGGCATCCAGGTGCAGTACGCCGACGGCGAGGTGCACAATTACGCCAGGGTGGGCGACAAACTGCCGCTGACCGAAGGCGATAAGGCCGACGCCTCGGCCCATCTGCTGCTGGATGACGACCTGTGGTATGTGCAACCGGTGAGCTATGCCACGGCACAGGTCGGCAGCGTTGCGGTGCGTTTCTCCGGCGATGAGTGGCGAAGCCTGGCCAACCGTTTCATTACCAGCACGCTGATGGTGGCGGTGATCGTGATCCTGCTGGCCAGCATCGCAGCTTACTGGGTGGCCACGCGCATGAGCCGACCGCTGGAGGCACTGGCACTGGCCGCCCGACATGTAGCCGACGGCGATTTCAGTACACACATCCAGGTTCGCGGCAACGATGAGATCGGCGATGCCGGCCGACAGTTCAACCACATGGTACGCGAGTTGGCACACAAGGAAAAACTACGCGGCGCCTTCGGCCGCTACCTGAACCCGGAACTGGTAAACGATATGTTCAGCGAGAACAGCGCCGCACCGGTCAGCCGCCGCCAGCCGGTGGCCATTCTTTTCGCCGATATGGTCGGCTTCACCGCCTTTTCCGAAGAACACCCCAGTGAAGAGGTGGTGCGCGTGCTCAACCGCTACTTCGAGATGTTCCACCGCGTGATCGACTACTACGGCGGCCATGTGGACAAGTACATCGGTGATGCAGTGATGGCGGTATTCAACCATCCGCATAAAGACGAGTCCCATGTACGCCATGCCGCCATGGCCGCACTCGGCATTACGCTGGCCTGTGAGACACTGAACGCGGCCAGTCCGGAGGCTGCAGATATCTTTTTCCGCGTCGGCATCAATCACGGCGAAGGCATCGTCGGCAATATCGGTGCGGCCGAGCGGCTTGAGTACACGGTGATCGGCGATACCGTGAACGTCGCCTCGCGCATGAGCGGGCTGGGCGAGGGCGGCGAGGTCATCATCTCGCAGAATACCTTCGGCGAAGTGGGTACGGGGCTCGGTTTCGACGCCATCGGGCGCAAGAGCATCAAGGGCATTCAAAAGCCAATCAACTGCGGTAGACTTGTCGCGGATGGACCGAAGACCATCGCCAACCTGCAGCATGCCGTCGCGCTCGCCTACGAGCTTACCGTGGAAAAAGAAACACAGGACAGGGAGGAACAAACCGTTGTCACGCCTGAAAAAGCCTGATTTGCAAAACCACCCGCTGCCGGCAAAAGGCCCGGCGCGTCTGCTGCCGCTGCTGCTGGCCGCCCTGCTTCCTGTCGTGTTGACTGCCTGCGGCGGCGCCAGCCTGAGCAGCATCCAGGAACAGGCGATGAGTGCGGTGAGCAGCTACAAATCGGCGCTGTATTACTATGAAAAGGGCGATGTCATGCTGGCCCGCAGAGCGGCCTTGCGCACCGATAAAAACCGGCCGGACTACGACAAGACCCGGCAGTTGCTCCGGGAAAAAATCGAGCCGGCGCGCCTGAAGCTGCTGCGCCACTTTCGCTCGGCTGCAATCCGGGCCGAAAGACAGGGCAAGCTGTATCTCGCCAAGAACCTCTACCAGAAAACCGCCGATGTGTGGATCGGCGACGACAAGATGAAGAAAGAGGTCGAGCGCATCGACCTGATCCTGCGTCAGAAACGCCTGAATGACCTGGCCGCCGAACGGCGCAGGGAGGATGCACAACTACTCGAAACCCAGAATCGATACGACCCGCCAAGGGGCCTCGACCCGAACGATGCACCCTATGCCCGGGAGCTCGAGCGTGCGCAGGACCGCATTCAGGCACGTGCCCGCGCAGCATGGAATGCTGCCAAGCGCGAACTGCACGAAAACCATCCCGAAGTAGCCTATGTCGAAGCCGAGTCCTATCAGCGCCTCAGACCGGGCTCGCGACGCGGCAAGTTGCTGATGCAGGATGTGATGGAAGCCATGCCCGGAAGCCTGAAAATCCCCGGCGAGAGGGGCGGCAGGAACCGCTCCCCGGCAAGCACGGACCGGGCCGCGGGGAAAAAGGTCAGTGCCGAGGAAATTCGCCAACTGATGGCGGCAGGCAAGTGGATCGAGGCTCACGAATCTGCCATGATCTTCCGACGCAACGGCGGCGACGAGGCCGACGATCTGCTGCAGAGCATCGACAAGGCAAGAAAGAAACAGGCAGAGGCAGCCTTCAGGCGCGGCCAGCTGGCCTTCCAGAACGAGCAGCTGGACAAGGCGGTCGAGGCCTGGAGCCAGGCCGTGCTGCTGCAACCGGAAAACCGTGACTACAACGACAGCCTGCGGCGTGCCACCGAGCTGCAGGAGCGATTCCGTATCCTGCAAAGCAGCGCTGAAAATTAGGGCCTGTTCCCAATAATTTCGGATGAAGCGCTGCTGCCCCAAATAGGCCAGCCAAGGCGCGAGGAGAAAGTTTGGTGAATCCAAATGAACGACGAGCAACGCCGGCTGGCCTTATTTGGGACGTAGCCCTACGGGACGGGCTGTTTTTCCACCCCGCGGCGTTATTGCTTACTCATGTGCAACAAGCACATTTCGTGCACAATGCCTTGCAGAGACGAAAAAACAGCCTCGTCGCTGCATCCAGAATTAATGTGAACAGGCCCCAGAAAAGGCAGTACAAGCATGCGTGACCAGATCGTTCAACCCAGACGCAAGACCCGGCAGGTAAAGGTCGGCGATGTATTGATCGGCGGCGATGCGCCGATTGCGGTGCAGTCGATGACCAACACACCGACCACCGACATCGATGCCACCGTCGCCCAGACGCGCCGCCTGACCGAAGCAGGTGCCGACATCGTGCGCATTTCCGTGCCCGATCCGGAATCAGCCGCTGCCATGCCGGAGATCCTGAACCAGACGGATGTACCGATCATTGCCGATATCCATTTCAGTCACAAAATGGCGCTGGCCGCACTTGAGGCCGGTGTGCACGGGCTGCGCCTGAACCCTGGCAATATCGGCAGTCGCGACCGCGTTGAAACCGTGGTGAAAGCCGCCGCCGAACGCGCCATCTCGATCCGCATCGGGGTGAATGCCGGCTCGCTGGAAAAACCGCTGCTGGAAAAATACGGCGAACCCTGCGCCGATGCGATGGTGGAATCCGCGCTCGGCCATATTCGCATCCTCGAGGATATGAACTTCAACGATATCAAGGTGTCGCTGAAGGCCAGCAACATCCCGATGACCGTGGCCGCCTACCGCAAGCTGGCCGACGAGGTGGATTATCCCTTCCATCTCGGCATCACCGAAGCCGGCAGCAAGTTTGCCGGCACGGTCAAATCTTCCATCGGCCTGGGCCTGCTGCTGGCCGACGGGATCGGCGATACCATCCGCATCTCGCTGGCCGCCGAGCCGGAAGAGGAGATTCGCGCCGGCTTCGAGATTCTCAAGTGCCTGAACCTGCGGCACCGGGGTGTGAACCTGATCGCCTGCCCGTCTTGCGCGCGACAGAAGTTCGATGTCATCCGCACGGTCGAAATGCTTGAACAGCGTCTGTCGCATATCCATGAGCCGCTGGATGTGGCGGTGATCGGCTGTGTGGTGAACGGACCGGGCGAGGCGCGCGAGGCGGGCCTCGGCGTCACCGGCGGCTATCCGGTGCACCTGATGTACAAGGACGGCAAGCCGTCGGGCAAGATCAAGGCGAACGATCTGGTCGAGCAACTGGCGCAGGAAGTCGAGGCGCGCGCGGCCAGGGCTGCAGCCGAACGGGAAGCGGCCAGGACCGGCAAGACGGAGGACGAATCTTGAGTACGCAGTTTCGCAGCATTCGCGGCATTCACGACGGACTGCCCGAGGAGGTTCGACGCTGGCGGCACATCGAGGAAGTGGCACGTCACAGCTTCGGACGCTATGCATTCTCCGAGGTCCGCCTGCCTGTGCTGGAGCCGACGGCGATGTTCGTACGCTCCATCGGCAGCGATACCGATATCGTGGCCAAGGAGATGTACCGTTTCGAGGATCGCGGCGGTGATGACATCTGCCTGCGCCCGGAAGGCACGGCGGGAACGGTGCGTGCCTACCTGCAGGCGGGGCTGACCCGTAGCGGTGCACAGCGCTGGTTCTATGTCGGCCCGATGTTCCGCCGCGAGCGCCCGCAGAAAGGGCGGCTCCGCCAGTTCCAGCAGATCGGTGCGGAATGGTTCGGCGTGTCCGGCCCGCTGGAAGATGTCGAGGTGCTGGCCATGGCGCATGCCTTTCTCGATGAGCTCGGTATCCCCGAGCTGTCCATGGAGGTCAACTCGCTTGGCTGCCCGGCCTGCCGGCCTGCTTACCGGGATATGCTGATTGCCTACCTCGATGCGCGCCGCGACAAGCTGTGCGAAACCTGCAACGCGCGCATCGACAGCAACCCGATGCGCGTGCTCGACTGCAAGATTGAGGCCTGCCAGACCGAATTGGCCGACGCGCCGGAAATGGCATCGCACCTGTGCGACGGTTGCGACAGCCATTTCGGAGGCGTGAAGACCGGCCTTGCCGCGCTGAATATTCCGTTCAGCGTGAACCCGCGCATCGTCCGCGGACTGGATTACTATAACCGCACGGCCTTTGAAATCGTCACCAACAAACTCGGCGCCCAGGGCACCGTGCTGGCCGGCGGCCGCTACGACGGCCTGGTCGAGGAACTGGGCGGGCCGTCCACCCCCGCGATCGGCTTTGCAATGGGCATAGAGCGGCTGGCGATGCTGTTGCCGGAGCAGGCGGCCCCCGCCGTAGATGTGGCCGTGGTGGCCATCGGCGAGGCAGTCAGCGCATATTCACTCGGCATTGCCGACAGCCTGCGGCGCGCCGGCTGCACCGTGATTCATTGCGGAGGCGGCTCTGCCAAACGGCAGTTCAAGATCGCCGACCGCGAGCAGGCCCGTTTTGTCGCCGTGCTCGGCGAAGATGAGATGCAACAGGGTCAGGTGCAGCTCAAGGATATGCGAAGCGGCACCCAGCAGGCGCTGCCAATCGAGGCCGCAACTGCCGCCATCCGGCAGGACCATCGCTGACCAGACCGAACTTCTCTGCCGACCATGCCGGGGCATGGCCAGACGCCGCTTGCGGGCGGCCTGCAGTTAAATGAACGGACTTCGCCTCCTGCTGCAAGGGACAGCACGCCCGCTGCTCGGCGCGCTGCGCGACCTGGCTCCGATCCTGATCGTCATCGTTGTCTTCCAGACATTCGTGCTGCAGCAGCCCATCCCCAACCTCGGCAGCATGATCGTCGGCTTCCTGTGCGTGCTGCTTGGCCTGGCGCTGTTCGTGCAGGGCCTGGAATCGGCGCTGTTTCCGATCGGCGAGGGTCTGGCGCATGCCTTCGCCTACAAGGGCAGCCTGCTGTGGCTGATGCTGTTCGCCTTCCTGCTCGGCTTCGGCACCACGGTGGCCGAGCCCGCCCTGATCGCCATCGCCGCCAAGGCCGCCGATATTGCCGCCGAGGCTTCCCTGATCGCCAGCGATCCGGCGGCCCGCGAGGCCTATGCCAACGGCCTCCGCCTGAGCGTGGCGATCTCCGTGGGGCTGGCCATTTTGATCGGTGTGATCCGCATCCTCAAAGGCTGGCCGCTTCCCTGGCTGATTGTCGGCGGCTATTTGCTGATCGAGGCCATGACCCCTTTCGCGCCCAAGGAAATCATCGGCATCGCCTACGATGCCGGCGGCGTGACCACCTCGACGATCACCGTGCCGCTGGTTGCCGCGCTCGGCATCGGCCTGGCTTCCTCGATCCAGGGGCGCAACCCGGTGCTTGACGGCTTCGGCCTGATTGCACTGGCCTCGCTGCTGCCCATGGTGTTCGTAATGATCTACGGCCTGCTGGTGCTCGCTTGATGAGGGCGAGGCTGGTGAGAGCACAGGCTATGGGGGAAGAGGCGTGAGCAGCGGCATGATGACCCTGATGTTCGATATCTTCGATACCTTCCGTGCCACCATCGACGATGTCGCACCGATCATCGGCACGCTGTTCTTTTTCCAGTATGTGGTGCTCAAACGTCCGCTGGTCAACCTTGATCGCATCCTGGCCGGCCTGTTGATGGTCATCCTAGGACTGACGCTTTTTCTCGTCGGCCTGGAGGATGCCATCTTCCCGCTCGGCGATGCCATGGCCCGCCAGCTGACCGATCCGGACTTTCTCTACTCGGCTGACCAGCCACACACCTACCTGTGGCACGATTACATCTGGGTGTATGTGTTCGCCTTCGCCATCGGCTTTGCCACCACCGTGGCCGAACCGGCGCTGATTGCCGTATCGCTGAAGGCAGAGGATATTTCCGGCGGCGCGATCTCGGCCTTCGGGCTACGCATGGCAGTTGCCATCGGGGTGTCCATCGGGGTGTCCATCGGCTGCTTCCGGATTGTTAGCGGAACCTCGCTGTGGGTGTATATTGTGGTGGCTTATGTCGTGGTTCTGCTGCAAACGCTGCGCGCTCCGAAATCGATCGTTCCGCTGGCCTTCGATTCCGGCGGTGTCACCACTTCGACCGTGACCGTGCCCTTGCTGGCCGCGCTCGGGCTTGGCCTCGCCAGCACCATTCCGGGCCGCAGCCCGGCACTGGACGGCTTCGGCCTGATCGCCTTCGCCAGCGTATTCCCGATTATGTCCGTCCTTACCTATGCCCAGATTTCCGCATGGCGAAACAGGCGACAAAGCAAATCATCCACGGAGGAAGGAAATGCACTTTAAATTGATTATCGCACTGGTGGACGAACAGAAAACCAAAGATGCCATGCAAGCGGCACGCGAGGCCGGCGCCACCGGTGCCACCGTGGTAGGCGCGGCGCGCGGAGAGGGTCTGGCACCGAAAAAAACCTTCTTCGGCCTGAATCTCGAGGCGCAGCGCGATATGCTCATGTTCGTTGTTGAGGAACATCTGAGCAGGCAGGTGCTGGAGCATATCGCCGAGGTCTGCGGCTTCGAAACAAACCCGGGAAGCGGGATGGCTTTCATGATGGATGTGGAGGACACCATCGGGCTGCGTAGCCAGATGGAAGTGATCACCGAGGAAGTGGAGGAGGAAATCTAATGAGCGACAACAAGCCGGAAACCGAGAAAAAACTGATTCGTGTTCGCGATGTCATGAAAGAGAAATACGACCTGGTGGACGGACTGTCCACCGTACGCCAGGTACTGGAAATGATGCATCATGTCGAAACCAAGTGCGTGATCGTGAATAAACGGCACGAGGATGACGAGTACGGCATCGTGGTACTGGCCGATATCGCCCGGCATGTGCTGGCGGCGAACAAGTCCCCCGACCGTGTAAGCATCTACGAGGTGATGACCAAGCCGGCCGTAACCATCGGCCCGGAGATGAACATCCGCCATGCCAGCGCGATGTTTGCGCGCCTGGGTCTGTCGCGTGCCCCGGTGGTCAACGGCAATGGCGAGATTATCGGCATCGTCAGCCACACCGATATGGTACTCAAAGGCCTGATGAACCTGTACTGAACACAGGCCCAGCCGTGCATTGAGTTCCGGCCCCGGCTTGGTAGCTTGCTGCGCCTATGAACGATAAGCAGGATACGGCTTCACTGGACTCTTTGCGCCAGCAGATCGACAACGTCGATGAGCAACTGTTGCAACTGATCCACCAGCGCGCGGAGCTGGCCGCCGAGGTTGGTCGGCGCAAGAAACTCGACGGTCAGACCGCTTACTATGTTCCCAGCCGCGAAGCGCAGATCATCCGTCGCCTGAAGGAACTGAACTCCGACCGCATTCCCGCCGCCGCCCTGCACGGCATCTACCGCGAGATCATCGGCGCCTGCCTGTCACTGGAGCAGCCGCTGAGCATCGCCTACCTCGGCCCCGAGGGAACCTTCACGCATACCGCGGCGCGCAAACAATTCGGCTCCACGGCCAACTACCATACCTGCCGCAATTTCGACGAGATTTTCGACGAAGTGGAATCCGGCCGGGTCACCTACGGCGTGGTGCCGGTGGAAAATGCCTTCGAGGGCGCGGTAACGCACACCCTCGACCTGTTCGTGGATCGCGAGGTGTCGATCTGCGCCGAGGTGCTGCTCGGCATCCACCATCACCTGCTGGCCGATTGCGGACTACAGGACATCGAGGTGGTCTATACCAAGGCCGAGGTGCTGGCGCAGTGCCGCAAATGGTTGCAGGCACATCTGCCCAACGCGCGCCTCGAGGAGGCCGATTCGACAGCCGCCGCCGCCGAGCGCATCAAGGGCGAAGCACATGCCGCGGCGATTGCCTCCAAGGAAGTTGCCGAGCGCAACAACCTGCCGATTCTGGCCTCCAATATCGAAGATCATCACGGCAACACCACGCGTTTCCTGGTCATCGGCCAGCACGATTCGCCACGCTCCGGAAGCGACAAGACCGCGCTGGTGATGTCCACGCCGGACCGCCCCGGTGCGCTGCACGATCTGCTGGAGCCTTTCCATGCCCGCGGCATCGGCCTGTCCCGCATTGAATCGCGTCCTTCACGCAAGAACCTGTGGGAATATGTGTTTTTCATTGACCTTCAGGGGCACCGCGAGGATGCCGATGTAGCCGCGGCACTCGATGACATCCGCAGTATGCCGGACGGCTTCCTGAAAATTCTCGGCTCCTTCCCCGTCGCCGAGCGCCTTTAGGAATGTCCGTAGTCGACTGGAGCCGCCGCGCCGTTGCGCAGGCCTTGAACCTGCACCCCTATGTGCCGGGCAAACCGGTGGAGCAGTTGTTACGCGAAAAAGGTCTGAACCGCGCCGTGAAGCTGGCTTCCAACGAGAACCCTTACGGCCCCGCACCCGCCGCCATTGAAGCCATCAGAAAGTCCGCCGGCGAAGTGCACCGCTATCCGAACGGCGACTGCACGGCCCTGAAAGAGACACTGGCTGCAAGGCACGGAGTGAGCCCGGCCAACATCCTGCCCGGCAACGGCTCCAACGAGGTGCTCGAGCTGATCATCCGGACCTTTGCCGGAAAAGACGACGAAGTGGTGTATGCCGCACGCGGCTTCATCGTGTATGCGCTGGCCACAGCCGCTGCCGGCGCGAACGGCATCGCCGTGCCCGAAAAGGACGGCGTGACGCACGACCTGGACGGCATGCTGGCCGCCGTCGGGAATCGCACGAAGCTCGTGTGCATCGCCAACCCGAATAACCCGACCGGCAGCCTGCTGGGCCAGAACGACATCCAGCGCTTCCTCGATGACCTGCCGCGCGATGTGGTGGTGATCCTCGATGAGGCCTATTTCGAATATGTGCAGGATCTGGCCGGCGACAGTATCGGCAGACTTGCGCACCCCGGACTGATTACCTGCCGCACTTTCTCCAAGGCCTACGGCCTGGCCGGCCTGCGCATCGGCTATGCCGTCGGAGATACGGAGCTTCTCGGGCTGGTCAACCGCTTCCGAGAACCGTTCAATGTCAGTCTGCTTGCCCAGCAGGCCGCGCTGGCAGCGCTCGGCGATACTGCATGGCTGACCAAAACCGTGGCCGAATCGCTCAACGAGCGCGCCCGGCTGGAGTCCTTCCTGGATGAGCGGGGCCTGCTCGGCGCGCCCTCGCACGGCAATTTCGTGCTGTTGAAACATGCCGAGGCCGGCCGGATTGCAGCAGCGCTAGAAGACCGCGGCGTCATCCCGCGCCCGCTTGCGCCCTACGGTATGCCCGACTGGCTGCGCATCTCGGTCGGCTCGCCCGAAGAGAACGGCACCTTCATGACCACCCTGTCCGGATTGATGGCGGACATCGGTTCTGCGCCCAGGACATGAATAAAGCTGCCAACAGCCCGGCCATTGCCCGACTCGCCATCGTCGGTGTCGGCCTGATCGGCGGCTCGCTGGCGCGCGCCCTGCGCCATGCCGGTTTTGTCGACCATATCACCGGCATCGGTCGTGGCCGTGAGAATCTTGAGCGCGCCCTCGAACTCGGTGTGGTCGACATCTTTTCGCAGGACATTGCCACGGGCGTGAAGGATGCGGATGTGGTGGTGGTCGCTGTGCCAATGGGCATGTACGACCAGGTTTTCAGCGCCATGGCGGACCACCTGAAAGAGGGTTGTATTGTCAGCGATGCCGGCAGCACCAAGCAGCATGCCATTGAGGCGGCCATCCGTTGCCTGCCGGACACCTCTCGATTCGTGCCTGCGCATCCGATTGCCGGCACCGAGCAATCCGGCGTGGAGGCCTCGTTTGCCGAGCTTTTCACCTCTCGCAGCTGCATCCTGACCCCCGGCCCGGGGACCGAAGCGAATGCCCTGCAACTGGTCGAACAGATGTGGCAGGCGGCAGGCAGCCATGTAGTGCACATGGATGCCGCCACGCACGATGATCTGCTGGCGGGTGTGAGCCACCTGCCGCACATCGCGGCCTTTGCGCTGGTCAACGCCGTGCGCTCCGCCAAAACAGATAATTTTGACCCGTTTGCCTTCGCGGCAGGCGGATTCAGGGATTTCACACGCATTGCCTCTTCGCACCCGCAAATGTGGCGCGATATCGCACTGTGCAACCGCGATGCACTGCTCGGCAAGATTGATGCCCTGCAGGCCGAGCTGGCAAGCCTGCGCGATTCGCTGGATCGCCGCGATGCAGACGCACTGGGCAAGGAATTTTCCGCAGCCAAAGAAGCACGCGACCGTTGGCTGCGTGAGCATGGAGACAAGATATGACGGCCTGTGCGGAAGCGAACAACGGGAGCGCAAAGTGAATATCGGCGGAACCCTGATAGCCGGCCCTGCCGCCGGAGCGCTTACCGGCCGGATCACCGTGCCCGGCGACAAATCGATGTCTCACCGTGCGGTGATGCTGGCCTCACTGGCCGAGGGTTCCACCGAGATTCACGGCTTCCTGCCCGGTGAAGACAACCTGGCCACGGCGCGGATGTTCGAGGACATGGGCGTGCACATCGACTGGCTGAACGACGAGAAAACCTCGCTGCGTGTTCACGGCGTGGGCCTGCATGGCCTGAAGCAGCCGGCAGGCGTGCTCGATGCCGGCAACTCCGGCACCTGCGTGCGCCTGATGACCGGGGTGCTGGCAGGACAGGGCTTTGCCGCCACCATGAGTGGCGACGCATCGCTATGCAAACGTCCGATGAAGCGCGTAGTCGATCCGGTGCGTCGCATGGGAGCAAGCGTCGAGGGCAATGACGGCGGCAACCTGTTACCCATCACCATTCGGGGCGACCGGCTTACGGCCATCGACCATGTCTCCGAGGTGGCCAGTGCGCAGGTGAAGTCCTGCGTGCTGCTGGCCGGCCTGTATGCCGACGGCGAAACAACGGTCCGCGAGCCGCGACCGACCCGCGACCACACCGAGCGCATGCTGCCGCTGTTCGGGCAGCCGGTTCACGTGGATGCCGACGGTCTGATTCGCCTGAAGCCTACCGGCAGACTGGTTGCGCCGACCGAGCCTGTTTATATTCCGGCCGACCCTTCCTCGGCCACCTTCTTTGCCGTTGCCGCATCGCTGGTGGAGGGCTCGAACGTAACGCTGGCGCAGGTGGGCATGAATCCGCTGCGCAATGGCTGGAGCCGCATTCTCCAGGGCATGGGCGGCGATCTGACACTCAGGCACGAAGGCAAGGTCGGCGAAGAGCAGGTGGCCGACATCGAATCGCACCATGCCCGGCTGCATGCCCTGAAGGTGAATCCGGCCGATGTGCCCGATGCCATCGACGAGTTCCCGGTACTGTTTGCCGCCGCATCGCTGGCCGACGGCGAATTCTTGCTGACCGAGGCCGAAGAGTTGCGCGTCAAGGAATCCGACCGCATCGCGGTGATGTCCGAAGCACTCAGGGCAGCCGGCGCGGATATCGAAGAGTTCCCCGATGGCGCCCGCATTACCGGCGGCGCACTCAATGGTGCTTGCACGGTGGATGCGAAAGGCGATCACCGCATCGCCATGGCCATGGCCGTGGCAGCGCAGTGCGCACGGCATGAGCTTCGCATCGATAACGCCGCCGCCATTGCCACGTCATTCCCGAGTTTTGTGCCGGTGGCGCAGGCCATCGGTATGAATGTGCGCTGGGAGTCGGAGGCTTGAGCGCTGAATGGAAGCCAGTGAACGGCCTGCAAATTGCCATCGACGGCCCGTCCGGATCGGGCAAGGGAACGATTGCATCCATGCTGGCCGAGGCCGTTGGCCTGCCGGTTCTCGATACCGGCCTGCTGTACCGCTTTATCGGCTTCTCCAGCATGCAGCATGGGGCCGAGGATGAGGCCGCGGTGCTGGCCGGCATGGATGAATGGTTGTCCGGCATGCAATGGAAGCCGGGCGGAATTTTCGTGGACGGCAAGAATATCGGCAAACGCCTGCGCCAACAGGACGTGGCAGCGGCCGCATCGCGCGTGGCCGCCATGCCCGGCGTGCGCAGCAGCCTGCTGCATGTGCAGCAGGATATCGCGAAGAACGGCTGCGTCATGGACGGACGCGATATCGGCACGACCGTGCTGCCCGAGGCGCAGGCCAAGTTCTACCTCACCGCGACGCTGCGCGAGCGTGCCAGGCGTCGCTGGTCGCAGTTGCAGGCGCTGGGGGGCGAGGCTAGCCTTGACGCAATCCTGATCGAGATCAGGGAACGCGACACGCAGGACGCCGAACGCACCCACTCCCCGTTGCAACAAGCCGGGGATGCGGTATGCATCGATTCCACCACCATGCGCATTGATGAGGTAGTGGATCGCATGCTCGCCATCATGGAGCGCAGAGCCCTGATTGAGCAGGCCTGACAAGCGCGTGCAAGAAAGACTGAGAATACAAAAGACTACTGACGAATATCGCCAACCAGAGGAAAACCCCACCCATGAGCCATACGACCGAACCCACCACAGCCTCCGTGCCTGAAACGAACACGCCTGCCGCCGAAGCTGCGGACAGCACAGAGACTGTCAACGCAGCCGCCGAGGCAAGCGAAACGAAGCCGGCCGCAGCTGCAGAAACGCCTGCAGCCGGCAGCGAAGAGGTTCAGGAAAAAGGCGTGACTGAAGCTGCAGACCCCGCAGAAGAACCCACTGCCGATGTGCCGGCGACTGAGTCGGTTGATGGTGAGGAACCTGTTGAAGAAGAAGCCGTCGAAGAGGCGTCCACCAGCTCGGAAGAAGAAAACCTGTTCGCCCAGATGCTCGAGGAATCTCTGCGCCAGCAGCCGGTCGCATCGAGCGGAGAGATCATTCGCGGCACGGTTGTCGGCGTCGATCGCGAGGTCGTGATGATCGATGTCGGCGGCAAGAATGAGGGGCGTGTTCCCGCATCCGAGTTCGAGCAGTTAGGGGAAGATATCCCCGCAGTCGGCGATGAAATCGAGATCATGGTGCAGCAGGGTGGCCGCGAAGGCCCGAGCTACTCGGTGATCGGCGCCCGCCGCAATGCGCTGTGGGAGCATATCGAGGCATCGCTGAACGAGCAGAGCATCCTGCAGGGTAAGGTGAGCCGCGAAGTGAAGGGCGGATTGCGCGTGCAGCTGGGCGGCATCGAGGCCTTCATGCCACGTTCCGAGTGCGACACCCGCATCTCGAACCAGGTCGGCGATCTGGTCGGCAAGGATGTCGAGGTAGTGGTGATCACCGCCGAGCGTCGCCCGGAGAATGTCGTGGTTTCGCGCAAACGTCCGTTGGAAGCTGTGGAGCAGGCCAAGCGCGCCGAATTCTTCGCCAGCAGCAAGATCGGCGACAAGGTCAGCGGAGAAGTGAAGCGTCTGACCGACTTCGGAGCCTTCGTCGATCTGGGCGGTGTGGATGCGCTGCTGCACATCTCCGATATCGCCTGGCGTCGCCTGAAGCACCCTTCTGAAGCGCTGCAGGTCGGCCAGAAGATCACCGCAGAGATCATCAAGCTGAACGAGGAAACCGGCAAGGTATCGCTGTCCATGCGCGCCCTGCAGGCTGATCCGTGGGAAAGCGCCGAACACAATTACCAGTCCGGCATGCGCATCACTGGCACTGTGCGTCGCCTGCTGGACTTCGGAGCCATGGTCGAACTGGAACCAGGCGTTGAAGGCATGATCCACCGCTCCGAGATGAGCTGGACCCGCCGCGACGTCAACCCGTCGCAGGTGCTGTCCGAAGGCGATGTGGTGGATGTGGCGGTCATCGATGTCGACCCTGCCAAACGTCGTATCGCACTGAGCCTGAAAGAGGTTTCAGAGAACCCGTGGCAGGCATGGCTGGCCGCCAATCCGGCCGGTTCGCATGTTGCCGGCCCGATCCGCAGCATCACGGAGTTCGGCATGTTTGTCCGTTTAAACGACGAGCTCGACGGCCTGGTGCATATCGGCGACCTGTCGTGGACCCAGTCCGGAGATACGGTGATTACCGAATACAGCAAGGGTCAGGAAGTCGAATGCGTGGTGCTGGGTGTGGATATCGACCGCCAGCGCATTTCGCTCGGCATCAAACAGCTGGAAAGCGATCCGTTCGATGTATTCCTCGATGGCGCCAGTCGCGGTCGTAAGGTCGAGGGCAAGGTGATCTCCGTGGGCAAGGGCGCGGCCAGCGTCGAGCTGATGGAGGGCGTGGTGGCACGTCTGGCGCTGCGCGAGGTGCCGCGTGACCATGATGAACTGAAGGTCGGTGAAACCGTCGAGGCCAAGATCATCGAACTGGACCGCAAGCGTCGCCGGGTTGGTCTGTCGATCAGTCAGTTGCTGCGCGACGAAGAGAAGGACGCGGTGCGCAACTACTCGAAGAATGCAGCCGGCGGAAATACCATGTCGGCACTGGCACTGGAACTGCAGCGCAAGCTGCTGAGCAACCAGGAATCGGCGAAGAAGGCGGCTGCCAAGCCGGCTGCGAAGAAACCAGCCGCCAAGACCGCTGCAAAGGCGGCGACAAAGCCGGCGGCTGCCAAGTCCGAAACCAAGCAGCCGGTCGCCGAACAACCGGCAAAAAAGACTGCGAGCAAGGGGGCCGATACCGCTGCCGTGAAGGCAAGCGCTGAGGCAAAAGGGAACAAGGGGGAGGAAGCATGACCAAGTCAGAACTGATTGACGCCATCGTCGAACTCGAAGACCAGATAACCCGCCGCGAGGCCGAGGTGGTAGTCAACAATATCCTGACCGCCATCGGCGACGCGCTGGAACGCGGGGAGCGTGTGGAACTGCGCGGCTTCGGCAGCTTTTACACCAAGGCGCGCGATGCACGCGTCGGGCGAAATCCGAAAACCGGTGCGAGCGTGCATGTGCCGGCCAAAGTTGTACCGCAGTTCAAGCCGGGCAAGGAATTGCGCGACCGGGTGGACGGCACGACCTGATTCAGACAGCCCATCCTCCACATGGGCTATACTGTGCTGATCAGGCTGCCAGAGGAGGAAGACAATGAACTGGATCAATGCCCTGCTGGTGGTCATCCTGACCACGCTGGCAACCATGTTCGCCGCCGCCAACGAGGCGAAGGTCATCGTCGAATTCGCCAGCATGAATTCCGGCGAGGTGCCGCTGTTCGTACCGATTTTCATCGCCTTCCTGATCGGCTTTGGCGGCGGCATGCTTTCGCTGAGCTTCTCCCGACGCAAACACAAGACCGAGATTGAGCGCCTGCGACATGAAAACACCCTGCTGCAGACCGAAGTAAACAACCTGCGCAACCTGCCCTTGCAAGACGAAACATGACCAACGCGATTCTTCTCGCCGCCGTACTCGCGGCATGCGGCATCGTGATCTGGGTGCTGTGGCGCCAGCAGGATGAGCAGGTTGCTCAAGCCCCTGAGCAGGAGGATGCGCGCATCCCGCCGCTGCTGCGCGGCATCAATTTCCTGCTGTCCGACGAACCGGATCGCGCGCTCAAGGAACTGGTGCATGTCGCCAAGCTGCAAACGGAAACAGCCGAGGTTTATCTGGCCCTGGGCGATATGTTCCGCACCAAGGGCGAATTCGGCCGTGCCGTGCGCATTCACCAGAACCTGCTGGCCCGCCCCGACCTGCCTCAGGCCCTGCACATGCAGGCGCAATTCGCACTGGCCGTGGACTTCCAGGCCGGCGGACTGCTCGGTCGCGCCCTGCAGCAATACGGCCGCGTGCTCGACCGCGATCCCGGACATATCCCGGCACTGGAGGCCAGCCTGCGCATCCGGGAGCAGGGCCGCGATTGGAAACTGGCTGAAGAACTGCTGCAACGACTCGACCGGGTGCGTGGCAGCAACGCCAGGCTGCACCATGCCTACCTGCAAACCGAGATGGCACGCCAGAAGTTATCTTCCGGCGACGAAGACGGCGCGCTGGTTATCGTGCAGCAGGTTATCGAGCAGGCCCCGGCCTGCGCGGCAGCACACCTGCTGCTTGCCGAGATCGATCTGAAACACGGTGATGTGGATGCCGCCGTGAGTAGCATGCGACAGTTGCATGCCGCCGCTCCCTATTACCTGCCCCTGCTGATTCCGGTGCTGCTGGCGCATGCCGCCGCCTACGATTCGCACGGCAGGGATTTCCTCACCCAGTGCTGGCAGGAAAACCACGACGAGTTACTCGCTATTGCCTGGATCAGGGCCGTGTATGCCGCGCGGGGCGTGGAGGAAGCCCAGCAGACCTGCACCTCAATCGGCTTCGAACCACGCTCGCTCGCCGCCTGCCTGCACCTTAGAGCCCTGCTCGGTGAAGACGATCCGCTGACCCGGGCCAGCCGGCAATGGCAGGGCGCGCAGAAGAATTATGCCTGCGGCGAATGCGGCGCGCGGTTTGTCGACATGCGCTGGCAATGCCCGCAATGCCACGAATGGGGCAGCATGCGCCCGATCAAGGAGAAAGAACCCGCATGAAAGACCGCCTGATGCTTGCACTTGATCTTCCCGACCGCGTAGCGGCCGAGGCCATGGCCCGTGAGCTGGCCGGCGATATCGGCTGGTTCAAAATCGGCCTGCGCCTGTTTGTCGCCGCCGGCCCCGAACTGGTCAAAAGCATTCTGCAAACCCATCGGGTGTTTCTCGACCTGAAGTTTCACGACATCCCGAACACCGTGGCCGAAGCGATTGGCAGTGCCGGGCAGCTTGGCGTGCAGATGACCAATATCCATGCCGCAGGGGGCCCTGCGATGATGCACGCGGCCGCCGTGGCTGCCGGCGACTTCCCGCACATGAAACTGATCGCCGTGACCGTGCTGACCAGCGATCCCATGCCGGCAGCTCAGGCCAGGATGGAGGCAGTGAAGCGTGCCGAGTCTGCGCGTGAGGCAGGTCTGGACGGCGTGGTGTGCAGCGTTCACGAAGCCGCCGCCATCAAGGCCGCCTGCGGGGAGGACTTTCTCACCGTTACCCCCGGTATTCGCTGGGGCGGGCAGAGCAGCGACGACCAGAAACGCATCGCCGACCCCGGATCGGCCATTGCCGGAGGCTCTGACTACCTGGTGGTCGGCCGACCGATTCTGCATGCACCGGATCGCGTGGCTGCTGCACGGGAAGCCGTCGCAATGATGCAGGCCGCCGCATTGCGAGGGACCGGGCCGGACGCGGCATGAGCCTGCCGGGCTACGAAGATACCCTCGCCCCCTATGCCTGCCGCTCGTCGCAGTCGCGCGGCCGGGAGTATGCCGAGGAAGAATCGCGCACCCGCAATATCTTCCAGCGCGATCGCGATCGGATTATCCATTCTACAGCCTTCCGGCGTCTGGAGTATAAAACCCAGGTCTTCGTCAATCATGAGGGCGACCATTACCGCACCCGGCTGACGCATTCCATCGAGGTGGCGCAGATCGCCCGCTCGATCTGCCGCGCCATGCACCTGCACGAGGATCTCGCCGAGGGCGTAGCTTTGGCGCACGACCTCGGACACACGCCGTTCGGCCATTCCGGCCAGGATGCACTCGATGAGGTGATGAATGATTTCGGCGGCTTTGAGCACAACCGCCAGTCGTTGCGCGTGGTGCAGGAGCTGGAGAGGCGCTACGCCACCTTTCCGGGCCTGAATCTGAGCTACGAGATGCGCGAGGGAATTGTGAAACACACCTCGCCGCACGATCTGCCGAAGAATGCGGACCTGGCGATGTACAACCTCGGTGAGCAGGCCACGCTGGAGGCCCAACTGGGTAATCTGGCCGATGAAATCGCCTACAACAATCACGATGTCGACGATGGCTTCCGCGCCGGTATCCTGAGTCTCGATGCGTTGTGCGAGGTGAAGCTGTTCCGCATACATTTCGATGAGGTGCGAGAAGCCTTGCCGGATATCCCGGAGCGCATGACGGTGCTGGAAACCGTACGTCGCATGATCAATTTTCTGGTGATCGATGCCATCGATGAAACTGCTTCCCGCATTCGGGAGAACGGCATTGAAACCCTGGATGATGTTCGCGCCTGCGACATGCCGCTGGTCGCCTTTTCACGGCCGGTGCGGCACATGAACGGCGAGTTAAAACGCTTTCTGCTGAGTCATATGTATCAGCATTACCGCGTGGCTCGCATGGCGGCCAAGGCCACCAAGGTGATCCAGGAATTGTTCCAGGCCTATCATGCCAATCCGGCCATGCTACCCCCCGGCCCCGCAGGCCGCCTGCATGCCGTGGAAGGCGAAGCCAGAAAAGCCCGTATCATCGCCGACTACATTGCCGGCATGACCGACCGCTACGCCCTGGACGAATACGACCGCCTGTTCAACATCCACGCCAGTACCTGAAACCGTTTAGCAGCCTGTGCACAAAGGAGGGCGCTCCTTCTGGTGCATCGGTGGATATATTGTTGTATATCACAACGGTTGCATATTACATCTATTTACCCTATGATGCGCCAATCAGGAGAAAAAATGACCGATATCACCAAGGATTTCCAGCTGGAACAGGCCATTGGCCTGAATGTAAACCGCACGGCGTTTCTGATGACCGAAGAGATTGCGCGACGATTCAACGCCCATGAATACCCGCTCACGGCACAGGACTTCGGTATCCTTTTCCGACTGCTCAAGCAGGAATCCATGACCCAGGTGGAGATTGCAGCCCTGATGATGCGCGACAAGACCACCATCACCCGCCGCATCGACGGATTGGTAAAAAAGGGGCTGGTGGAGCGCAATCCGGACCCTGAAGACCGACGCTACTTCCGCATCAGCCTGACAGCCGACGGCAATACCGCCCTTCAGGTCATGATTCCTCTGGTCCGGGATTTCCAGCAGGAAGTCCTGAGTGATATCCCGGATGAGGAAAAGGCCATCACCATCCGCACGCTGAAACATATTTCAGACAAGCTGATACAACTCAGATAAGGAGCTCACCATGAAAAAAACAACACCACACTGGATTGCCATCGGAACGCTGGCCATCCTGCTGACAGCAGGCGCAATGAAGGTGGTCGTACTCGGCAACACCGCCAAGGCTGACGACGGACGCACGGCGGTCCTGCTGAATTCCGCCGAGCGACAGGCCGTTCTCGGCGAAATGCGTCTGCTGCTTGAAACGACCCAGAGCGTCATGGAGGCCCTTGCCAACGATGACATGGCAGCGATTGAAGCTGCCTCCCGGCCGATCGGCAGTGCTGCCATTGCCACGGTGGATTTCAAACTGAAGGCCAAGCTTCCACTGGAGTTCAAAGAGCTTGGCTTCGGTACGCATTACGCATTTGATGACATCGCGGATATGGCCAGCTCCGGACAACCCGCCAAGGCTATCCAGCTGAAACTTGCCCAAACCATGAACAACTGCATCGCCTGCCATGCCAGCTATCAACTGCCGGAGTCGAAGCTCTAGGAAAGTATATACGACTCCAACCCTGATCGGGAACTTCGACACGAAAAAGGCCGCCCTTTCGGGCGGCCTTTTCATTCAAAAAGGAGGCTATCCCGATCAGTCGATGCGGGTGCGCTCTTCGATTTCCTGCGCGGTCTTGCAGTCGATGCACAGCGTGGTCACCGGGCGGGCCTGCAGACGCTTGATGCTGATCTGGCCGCCGCAGCTCTCGCACATGCCGAACGTGCCGTCCTTGATACGGCTCATGGCCTGGTCGATCTTGCGAATCAGGCGACGCTCGCGGTCACGGATACGCAGGTCGAAATCACGGTCGGATTCCATGGTGGCCTGGTCGGTCGGATCCGGAAAGGATGCCTGCTCTTCACGATGCATCGACTGCATGGAGGTATTCAGGCCGCCCTCTATATCCTTGCGCCAGTCATTGAGTTGCTCGGTAAAGCTCTCGATCTGCTTTGCATTCAGTCCCATGTTCAGGTCCTCCATCTACCATCGGCCCTTTATTTACGGCCGGTCTTGCCCGGTGATGCGGTGGTGATTTTCCATCCCGTCCATCGCCAGAAACAATCGCCGTCATTTACAGGGCGGCGAACCATAGCGACTGACCGATGCCCTGTAAATCAATGTTGCGCCCGGTTGTTCGTGCCCAGCAACTCAGGCGGCGAGCTCCAGTCGGGCGCACAATAAAGCATACCATGCTGTTGCAGCATCGGCCAGCACAGGGGGCTCGGTATGAGCACGCATGCTGGTGACCCCGAGACCGGCACCGCAGGCATTGATCGCGGCAAACCAGTCGGCGGCCACATCGACATTCAGCGCCATCCCATGCCATACAACACCATGTGAAACACGCAGGCCGATGGCGGCGATCTTCGCCTTGCCGACCCACACCCCCGGAAGACCCTCTCGGCGCCCGGCAGCGATGCCATAACCATCCAGCAGGTCGATGCAGGACTGCTCCAGCAGGCAGACAAAGTCGCGCACCCCGATGTCTCTGGCACGCAGAGACAATACCGGATACAGCATCACCTGGCCGGGACCGTGAAAGGTGGTTTCGCCGCCCCGGTCGGTGACCACCAGCGGTGCCGGAAGTGCCGCGTGCCGGCGGTTGTCGATACCGCGCCGGCCGGTGGTGTAGACCGGATCGTGCTCACAGGCCCAGATAACCTCCTCGTCCACAGCATTCTGCGCGACCGATAAGGCGTTCGCCTTCGCCTGCATGCGTTGCCACATCCCGGCATAGTCAACGCGGCCCAGCCAGCGGAAGGGTGGTGAAGACATGACAGGCATGTTTTTATCGCGCTTGTGGGGCATCAGGCGATGATGGCCCAGCCATTGACCCCGGTCTATGCGTGATTACGCTAGCTGGCGAGTAAGCCGGAATTTTCGTTCACCCAGTTCAATGCACGGGTCTGCACGCCCATCAGGTCTCCCGCATTGACGCCGGCGGCATGTGTCAGTTCGTCCACCTTGCCCCAATCACCCTGTTCCATGCCAATAACCAGTTGCAGCAGGCAACCGTACTCACTGTCCGCGTCCAGCAAACCCTGACGAATGCCTTCCGGCAGACATATCTTGTCCAGCGCATCCTGCATACTCACGCCGAGAACGGTGTCCAACAGCGAAAACAGGCCGAGCAGGAAGTAATCGGACTTGCGATCAGGCTGACGCAATTCGGCAATACCTTCGAGCATCTTGGCGCGCTGCAGGGCCAGACGTACCACCTCAGCCGGAAGGCCCTTTCCTGCATCGGCCAGCAGCAGCAGCGACAGCCACTGGCGAATGTTGGAAAGCCCGAGCAGGCCAAGCGCCTGGCGCACCGACTCCACCTTACAGCGCAACCCGAAGGCCGCCGAATTGATATGCCTGAGCAGGCGGTAGGAAAGCGTGACATCGCGGACCACCACACCTTCCACATCGGAAATGGCCTCAGCGTGCATCACCTCCTGCAAGGCCTGCATCACCGCCAGACTGGAAGCCGGCAGGGACTTGCCAGCGACAGTCTGCGGGCGGCAGAAGAAGAAGCCCTGAAACCCGGAAAAACCGAGCCCGACGGCCTTCCTGTAGTCGTCATGGGTTTCGACCCGGCCGGCAATCAGCGAGGAAACCCTGGGCCGGATGCGTTGTACTGTGGCGGCCAGCTCCGGGGTGTCGACATCCAGTTTCACGACCGATGCAACGCTCAGCAGTTCGGCATACGAATCGGTATCGGAAAAGCCTTTGAGCATCACCGGATAGCCCTGTTGGCGCAACGACGCGCACACCGACAGAATTTCATCATCCGCCTCGGTATCCGCGGGTATGGAAACACCGAGCAGCTCGGAAGGGAACTCCGAGGCCGCCCCGCGCACCAGAAGCTCGCGGGTAACGGGTACGTAAACGGGAAGGTTGTAGGATATCTGCCCCAGCCCGATATCCATCAGGCCATTCACCAATAGTCTGGCACTTTTTTCGGTGGCCAGGCGTTCGTCGGTATCGGCCTCCCATTCATGAAAAACCAGCCCATAGGCGATGGTTCTTTGTTCGCAGTCCAGGATCGGCTGACGCCCAAGATAGAAAGTTTCCACACTACACTCCCCTGTCGGTGATGCCTGCTCGCATCATGCAGGTCTTTTGTCGCACTTTTCACGGCATCTCGTCCAGCAACTTCAGTGCCAAGCTTGCCTCAAAGTGGTGTGCTGCGGGATACAGGCTTGCCATCCGGGGCTTGCAACATCATCCTGCCACGCCATGCAACAACATTACGATCCGCAGGAAATCGAGAAGTTCGAGGCCATGGCGGCCGAGTGGTGGGATGCGAACGGCAAGTTCAAGCCTTTGCATCGCATCAATCCGCTGCGCCTGGACTACATCGCCGACAACGTTGACCTGCCCGGCGCAGCCGTGCTTGATGTCGGCTGCGGTGGCGGCCTGCTCGCCGAGGGCATGGCTTCACGCGGTGCCACGGTTACCGGCATGGATCGCTCGCCCAAGGCGCTTGGTGTTGCCCGGCTGCATGCAGAAAACGCCGGAGTCGCAGTCGAGTATGTGGAGAACGATGCCGAGAACTGGGCGCAGCAACATGCCGGGGCTTACGATGTCGTCACCTGCCTGGAAGTGCTGGAGCATGTGCCGGATGTCGAGCGAACGGTGCAGGCGTGCTGCAGCATGCTGAAACCCGGAGGGATGTTTTTCTTCGCCACGCTTAACCGCACACCCCAGGCCTACATCAAGGCGATTATCGGGGCCGAATATGTGCTTGGCTGGCTGCCCAAGGGAACCCACCAGTACGACAAGTTCATCCGCCCGTCCGAAATGCACCATGCCTGCCGCACAGCCGGGCTGGATGTCGAGGATATGCGCGGCATGTCCTACCACCTGTTCGCTGATCGTTTCGACCTGTCTTCCGACATGTCCGTGAACTATCTCGGACGGGCCCGCAAAACCGGCTGAACCGTCCCACGACTTCCGCTTGTTGACGCCATGACGAATCAACCATGTTTCCGGCCGGCTCTTGGGCTGGCTGTCCTGTTGTCGACTTGCCTGCTGCCGCTGCCCTCACAGGCAGCCGATATCAATATCGTTGCCGATAAAATCGTTCGTGATGCCGATGGCGTGGCCACGGCCACCGGCACGGTCGAGATTCAGCGCAGCGATGAAACCATGATGGCCGACAAGGTGCGCTACGATGCGGGCAGCAAGACCATTCAGGCCGAAGGGAACGTGCATATTGTCACGGAGCAGAACGATATCCGGGCCGAATCGGGAGACATGAACTCCGAAAACAAAACCGGCGAGCTGCTGAATGCCGAGGTGACGATGCCCGGCGGCGAAACCCTGAGTGCATCACGCCTGTTGCGCATTGACGAATTCACCTTCAAGGCATTCGACCCGAAGATGACCACCTGCCCCAAGGATGAAGACACCTGGTACCTGCATGCCTCTGAGGGCACGCTGGATCAGGTTGAGGGTGTATTCAAAGCCAGGCACGCTCGCTTCGAGTTCGCCGGCGTTCCGGTGTTCTATTCGCCTTACTGGCAGCAGGCCATCCGGCGCAAATCCGGTTTCATGCTGCCGTTCATCGCCTTCGGCAAGCGCCGCGGTACCGAATGGGCGCTGCCCTACTACTTCGCCCCGGCGCCGGACTGGGATGCCACCATCACCCCGCACTGGATGACCGCGCGCGGCATGATGACCGAGGCAGAACTCAGACATGCGTCGATCATCGGCAGTGAAACCGTGGCCTTCGAAGGATTGCATGACAAGGTGACCAGCACCTCGCGCGGCCGCCTGAAAGGCAAGGCAAACTGGCGCTTGCCGCTGGACATGCAACTCGCGCTCAAGGGCGACGAGGTAAACGACCGAAATTATCTTGCTGACTTTGCCCGCAAAGGGAATGAGGCCGCGCTGCGCTACCTGACCAGCAGTGCCACGCTTTCGCAGGGCTTTGAATACGGCAACTGGAGCCTGGCCGGCATCTACAACCATGACCTGTCCACGGTGAACAACAAGGCCACCTTACAGCAGTATCCGAATTTCAACCTCAGCCTCGGCGTGCCGCTGTTCGACAGCCCGGCAACACTCCACCTGTTGCACAACACCACCCGCTACAGCAACAGCAATGGCGCCGCTGCACGCCGCGACTGGCGCACCTATGTCCACCCCTATGTCACCATCCCGTGGAACATGCTCGGCGGCGGCATTGCCACCACTGTGACCGCCGGCAGCACCTACACCAAGTACTGGCTGAATCACGGCGGGGCGCGCAAACCAAGCCTGAGAAGCGGCGAGTTTTCGATCGATTCGCAAATGGTTTTCGAGCGCATCAATAAGGCACGCACCGTACGGCACAGCATCATCCCGCGCATCCGCTACGACCTCAATGTGGTGCGCAGCCAGCCGGGTACGCCCGTATTCGATTCGGCCCTCAGCCCCCTGCGTCTGTCCAACCTGTTTTCCGGCAATCGCTATTCGGGTATGGACCGGGTGGAAAATATTCAGCGGGTCGCCTTCCTGTTAAGCAACAACTTCCAGACCAAGGCCGACCCACAGGACTCGGCTCGCAGCGTGCTCAGCATCAGCGGCGGCGCGCAGTACAATATCCGCAGCAGCCGTCTGAACCCCAATGGAACGCCCACCTCGTTCTCCAACCTGCTCGGTCTGATGACCTTCAACCCATTGAGCAACGTGACATCCACCATCGAGGGTGAATATGATCCCAGGCGCAGCTTCTGGAACCGCATAGCCGACGGGATTACCATCACGGACGGCGATGGTGACAGCCTGAGTGCCTACTATGTTTTGACGAATAGCGAGCTCGCCACCACCTCCGAGATTTTCCAGGCATCGGGCAAGTACACCATCAGCGAGCGATGGCGAATGAACGGCAACATCAACTACGACGTCGTCCAGAAATCAACCCAGCAGGTGGCACTCGGCATCACCTATACCCACCCGTGCTGGGAGATCGGCATCGAGACACACAGCAACAAGCGGCCGACGGGAACCACCGGCGAACGCGATGTCGGCGCGAGTATCTTGATAGGGTTTAAGGGTCTGGGTAGCGTGGGTACAGATGCCAAATAACCGTAAAATCCTTCACGGAGAAACCACTTTGCCCAAGCTTCAAACCCGACTTCATGCCTGCCTCACCGCAGGTCTGCTTATCATTCTTTCATGCGCTCCGGCCAGTGCATTGGCGGACGATAATACGTTCGTGCTCGACGGCATCGCAGCTGTCGTCAATGGTCAGGCCATCACCTGCTCCGAGGTGGAGCGCGATACCGATGAGTTGCGCCAGCAACTGGCCGCGGCCGGTATGAAAAAACTGCCGGATCGACAGGAACTCCATGATCGCGCGCTTGAGAAGAGCATTTCCACGCTGCTGCAAAAGCAGGAGGCCGCCAGCCTTGAAATCTCGGTCGGCGAAGAGGAAGTGCAACAGGCCATGGCCAATGTGGAGGCCCAGAACGGCATCCCGCCGGGGCAGCTCGTCGAAGTACTGAAGGCACAGGGCATGGATGTTGAGCGATACAAGAACGAGCTGCATGACCGCCTGCTGCTCGGAAAGTTAAGCAATATCGCTGTTCGTTCGCGCCTGCAGGTCAGCGAAGAAGCGATGCGCGAGTACTACCGCAAGCACATCGCCAATCCCGCTCCGCAGCGCGAAATCAACATTTCGCGCATCTCCATGACCCTGCCACTGGATCCGAGCCCGGAAGAAGTCGCCGAAGCCTACCGGGTCATGAACGAATGGCGCGAGCAGGTGAAGAACGGTGCCAGCTTCGCCCGCCTCGCCGAGCTTTACTCGTCCTCTCCGGATGCCGCCCAGGGCGGCCTGGTGGGCTGGGCACTGCCGGGTGCCCTGCCGCCGCGTTTCGCGCAGGTATTCTCCTTGCCGGTCGGTGGGGTTTCCTTGCCGATCCGTTCTCCCGGCGGGCTTCACCTGTTCATGGTGAACGATGAGCGCATGAAGGAACCCAACAAGCTGGCCGAAGCCTACGACGAGGTGCATGCACGCCATATCCTGCTGAAGCTGAACAACAGCATGAGCGATTCGGAAAAGGAAAAAGTATGGCAGCGCGCGCGACAGATTGACGAAGCCATGCAGGATGCCAGCGACGAGGTCTTCGCCACCCGCGCCAAGGAGCTTTCGCAGGGTCCGAGCGCATCCAAGGGCGGCGATCTCGGCTGGTTCAAGCACGGCGCCATGCTGCCGGAATTCGAGCAGGCCGCTTTTGCATTGCAGGCCGGCCAGACCAGCGGCGTGGTGCAGACCATGTTCGGCCTGCACGTCATCCGCGTGGTCGAGCGCCGGCATGTCGAACCGGATTCATTCGAGGCGCATCGCGACCAGATTCACGAGATCCTGCTCAATATTGACCTGCAGGATCAATTGCCACGCTGGCTTTCCGGCCTGAAAGCCAAGGCAAGCATCGAACGCAGGACCTGCCCCTGAGCCTTGGCCGACAACCCCTTGGCACATCCCCCCATTCTGATTACCGCCGGTGAGCCGGCCGGCATCGGCCCGGACTGCATCCTGCAGGCATGGTCCGCCGACCCCTCCCTGCTGGCCGGCACCTGCGTGTGCGCACCGATGGCCTGGCTGCAGGATCGCGCCCGCCTGCTCGGCCTCGATATCCCGCTGCGCGAGGTCGATTCGCCTGTCGGGTCAGGCGAAATCCTGAACTGCTGGAATCCGCTGCCCCCCGGCAGCGCTATCGGGCCGGTCACCCCCGGCGTAAGCAGTGCCGACACCGCTGAGGCCGTGATTGGCTGCATTCGGGCAGCCGCCGTGGCCTGCATGCAAGGCAAGGCGATTGCCATGGCCACTGGCCCCATCGAAAAGGCCGTGCTGCGCGATGCAGGCTTCCGCTTCCCGGGCCATACCGAATTCCTCGCCCACCTGGCCGGCGATGTGCCGTTTGTGATGATGCTGGCCAGCGAAAACCTCCGCGTGGCACTGTTGACCACGCATATGGCGATATCCGATGTCCCTGCGCTGTTGACCCGGGACGACACCCTGCAGGCCTTGCGCATCGTGCACCGGGATTTGCGCGACCGCTTCGGCATCGCCACGCCGCGCATCGGACTGTGCGGCCTGAATCCGCATGCCGGCGAGGCCGGGCATTTCGGTGACGAGGAGATTCGCATCCTTGCGCCGGCTGCCGAGAAGGCTCGCAACGAGGGCATGGACGTTTCTGCGCCGCTACCGGCCGATACACTGTTTTCGGCCGCCATGCGCCCCTCTTTTGATGCGGTCGTTTGCTGCTATCACGATCAGGGACTGATCCCGATCAAGGCCCTGAGCTTCGGCGAGGCGGTGAACATTACGCTCGGCCTGCCGTTCATTCGCACCAGCGTGGACCACGGCACCGCGCCGGATCGTGCAGGAAGCGGTAAAATATCCTACAGTAGTCTTGTTGCCGCGATCCGTTCGGCCGGTCTGATGTCCACAAGGAGCTTGCATGCATCTGAGTGAATTAACCGGCAACCTGCTACTGGCCATGCCTTCGTTGCAGGATGTCAATTTTGCCGACTCGGTGGTACTGCTCTGCCATCACGATAAGGAAGGTAGTATGGGCCTGGTGATCAACCGCCCGCAGAATATTTCCGTCTCGGCCGTACTCGACGACATGCAACTCGACGGCATCCGCCAGCCCGATCAACCCACCTACGAGGGCGGTCCCGTGGAGCCGTTCCGCGGCTTTGTGCTGCACGACAGCTGGCATGTGTACGACTCCACCCTGGTTGTGACGCCGGAGATTCATCTGACCACATCGCGCGATGTCCTCGAAGAGATCGCGCGAGGCGAAGGCCCGGAGCATTTCATGCTGCTGCTCGGCTATGCCGGCTGGGAGGCCGGACAGCTGGAGGAAGAGATCAACCGCAACGACTGGCTGATCTCGCCGGCCGATGCACAGCTGATCTTCCACACCCCGGTCGAGGAACGCTGGACGCTCGGCGCACAGTCCATGGGCGTAAACAAGGCGCAGCTTTCCGATCAGGTGGGCCACGCCTGATGCCGGGCAATGCAATTCAGGCCCTCGTCGTTTTTCACTCCGATTACGGCAGCACCGAAAAGATGGCCAATGCCATTGCGGCAGGCATGCGCTCAGCCGCCCCCGGAACGGAGATCGAACTCAGGCAGGCGGTCGATACCGCACCGAATGACCTGATCGCGCCGGATGTCATCGTATTCGGCACGCCGGTGCACATGGGCTCGATGGCTTGGCAAATGAAAAAGCTGATCGACGAGGCATCCGGCCTGTGGATGGAAAATGTGCTGCAAGGCAAGCTGGGCGGGGTGTTCGTCAGCGGCGGCGGATTCGGCAATGCCGGCGGTGGCGCGGAGCTGACCATGGCCGCGCTGCATGCCAATTTCCTTGAGCACGGCATGCTGGTGGCAGGCTTCCCGCGCACCGCATTGGGTTACGCCGAAGGCGGTCTGCACTGGGGGGCCTATGCGCGAACCGGCAACCATGAGGGCATGCCGGCCGGCATTGATGACAGTCAGTTGACCGCAGCGCGTTCCTACGGTGCGCACCTGATCGAGGTAGCCGGGCGTTTGTTTGACTGATATCGCATCACAGCCATAAAAAAGGAGAGGCAGGGCCTCTCCTTTTTCGTTCACGAAGCTGTTTTCTGTCAGAAGTGGTAATCCACCGCGGCGACAACGCCCCAGATCTTGGCCTTGTTGTCGGTCGCGCCGGTCGGGGCCGGGGCATAGCCCGTACCGAGTTTCACATTGGTCCAGTACTGCATCCATTCGACATTGGCACTGAACACATCGCTCAGCCGGTAGTCGATACCGGCGCCATAGCTGAAGCCGGTCTTGGCCTTCGAGGCCGAGGTCGTGGTGGCCGAATTGGTTGCCTTGAACTTGGCCGTCGTGCCGCCCAGCAGGACATAGGGCTTGAGCTCATCGCTGGCCGGGACCTGCAGCTTGGCAAGATAGGAGGCGAAATAGGTGGCCGTGGTCTCGAAGGTGCCGGCAGCAGTGCCGAGCGTGCCGGCCGCATAGGATTTGTTGCCGCTGGAGGTCGTACCCAGGCGCAGTTCCAGACCGAAGTAATCACCGATATCGGCACCGCCCTTCACAAAACCGCCGAAGACCGTTTGCTTCTGGCTGATCGCCGTGTCCTTGTACTCCAGCCCGAAGGCCCCCATACCGACGCCCATATAGGGCCGGATATCCATATCATCGGCATGCGCCACATTCGCAGTACCCATGCCTGCCAGCATCAGGGCTGCTGCTGTGAAAATCTGTTTCTTCATATGCATCCTCCTTGGAAACAAGTTTGTATTGTATGCGGAGCACGACCGCATTCAAGACTGCCGGTTCAGGAATGTGAGCAAATTGCCACACCTGTCGTGCTGCACCCGACTCCACGCGGCATACGGCATGGCGAAACGCCGGGTGGCGGCAAGCGGCGCGCCGAGCACATGCGCCACCAGCACACGCAGCGTGCCGGAATGCGCCACCAGCAACACATGCCTGCCGGCATATTCACGCAACATCGCCTCCCAGGCATCGATGACGCGCTCAGCAAACAATTCGATTGTTTCCGCCCCCGGAATCTGAATACCGACCGGATTCTTCCGCCAGCGTGGCAACAGGCCGGGAAAGGCCTGCTCGATCTGCGCGGCACCCAGCCCCTCCCATTCCCCGTAATGCATTTCCCTGAAGTCATCCACCACCGTGCAGGGGATGCCGCTTTGCCGAGACCATGAACCGGCCGGCTCGCGGCAGCGCCCGAGTGGTGAGGTGACGATATGCCCTACCTGACCTGCAAGCCGCAACCACACCGCATCCATGTCGGCCCGTCCGGCCTCGGTCAATTGCGCCTCGGTGTTGCCGCGGTAGCGCACGCCGCCTATCAACTCTCCATGCCGCAACAAATCGACTGTCGTCTGCATCTCCATGTCTCCCAAGGGTTTTTCGCCGGCCTTGAATCCGATACCCTGTGTGCATCCTGCCCCCGTGAGGACCGCATGCAATATTCCGACCCGACCGAAGAACCGAATCCGAGCCGCCCCGATGCCGAAGCGGCCATGCAGCACGTGCGCGAGCTGCTCGGCCATATCGGTGAAGATGTTGAACGCGAAGGCCTGCTGGACACGCCGAAACGCGTGATCGCCGCCTTCGAGGAATACTTTTCGGGCTACAAAGAGGATCCTCGCGAACATCTGGAGAAAACCTTCGAGGAAGTCGAAGGCTACGACGAGATGGTGCTGGTCTCGGACATCGATGTGCACAGCCACTGCGAGCATCACATGGCGCCGTTCGTCGGCAAGGCGCATGTGGCCTATATTCCGGACGGCCGCGTGGTCGGACTTTCCAAGCTGGCACGCGTGGTGGATGTGTATGCCAGGCGTCTGCAGGTGCAGGAGAAGCTGACCATGCAAATCGCCCAGGTCATCGAGGAGGTGCTGCGGCCCAAGGGTGTGGCGGTGATTATCCAGTGCCGACATTTCTGCATGTGCCACCGCGGCGTGCGCAAGCCCTACGCCTGGACCACCACCTCGAAGCTGTCCGGCGCGTTCCGCAATAACCCGTCTTCCCGACTGGAGCTGTTCAAGCTGATCAGCATGGAAAAGGATTAATACTGTGGCGAACACCTCCCCCATCGGCATCCTGCTGAGCAATCTCGGCACACCGGACACCCCGAACTGTCCCGGGCTGCGCCGTTACCTGCGGGAATTCCTGTGGGACCGCCGGGTGGTGGATGTGCCGCGCCCGATCTGGTGGCTGATCCTGAATGGTATCATCATCAATTTCCGCTCTCCGAAATCCGCCGCCCTGTACCGCACCGTATGGACCGATGAAGGCTCGCCGCTGCTGGCCATCGGCCGTCGTCAACAGAAGGCCCTGCAGGCCGTGCTGGACGAAAAGGCCCCCGGAAGCTTCAAGGTCGAACTGGCCATGCGCTACGGCAATCCGTCGATTGCTTCGGGCCTTGATGCCCTGAGCAAGGCCGGCTGCGGGCGCGTGCTGGTACTGCCGCTCTACCCGCAGTATTCATCCAGCACCACCGCCTCCACCTTCGATGCCGTGGCCGAAGCCCTGAAAGCCGGGCGCAATATGCCGGAGCTGCGTTTTGTGCGCGAATACCACCGCGATCCGGCCTACATCGAATCGCTGGCCGCAAGCATCCGCGAGGATGTCGAGAAGAATGGCCGGCCGGACAAGCTGCTGTTCTCCTTTCACGGTATCCCCGAGCGCTATTACGCCACCGGCGACCCGTATCCCGACGAATGCAGGGAAACGGCCGCGCTGCTGGCCGATGAGTTAAAACTGTCCGACGAGGCCTGGATGCTCACCTTCCAGTCGCGCTTCGGTCGCGAGCCCTGGATGCAGCCCTACACCGACAAGACGCTGGAGGCCTTGCCGGGTAACGGTGTCGGCAGCGTGGCCGTGGCTTGCCCGGGATTCAGCGCAGATTGCCTGGAAACCCTGGAAGAGATCGCCGTGCAGAATCGTGAAGTCTTCGAGGAGCACGGCGGCAAGGCCTACCGCTATATTCCGGCCCTGAACGATCGCGACGACCACATCCAGACTTTAGCCGGTATCGTGACCCGTCATTGTCAGGGGTGGCAGTAGCCTCCGACCTTCACGCGTCTTTTAGAACCGGACCCACTGCAGCCTGGCCGGACCGGGGGCTTGCCCCGGGCTCCGGAATATCCCCCGCCTCAACGCAGCCTTTCCTCAGTAAGGCACCACCTTGCCGTCGAAGGCCACGAAGCTGCCCGGTTCGTAATCGCGGGCACGCGCGATCACATCGGCCATGCCGGTCACCGATTCCTCGACATCAATCAGCCCGCTCCCGCCGGTCATATCCGTGCGCACCCAGCCCGGATGCAGACTCAGCACATGCACTCCCGCCGGCGCAAGATCCACCGCCATGGATCTGGACACGATCACCAGCCCCGCCTTGGCCGCCCGGTAGGCATAGGTACCCCCGCTGCTGTTGTCCGTGCTGGAGCCCATCTTCGAGCTGAGATTGGCGATCACGCCGCCCGTATTCATCAATCCATGCAGGCGCTGCACCACGCGCAGCGGACCGACGCAATCGACATTGAACACTGTCTGCATATCCGCCGGCGTCACGCTGTCCAGCTGCTGACCGCCCTTGCCCGGCCCGTAAATACCGGCGCAGTTGATCAGCAGGTCGATCGACCCGGGCATCTCCCCCAGGGGGCCGGCATCGTCAGAGATATCCCAGTGCAGCAGATGCAGGGCGGGATGATCGATGTCCGCCAGCCCGCCGTTATCGGCGCGATGACAGGCCCACACCACATGCCCTTCATCCAGATAATGGCGGACAAAGCCCAGCCCGATTCCGCGATTGGCCCCGGTAATCAATACATTCATCTCAAACCTCCTCGTATTTGCGAACAACTGTGATTTACAGACGCATCTCCGGCGAACAAAGCTGATACACTTGCCGCATGAATTCGAGACCCGCTACGCCCCGACCGAGGAAGCGTCTGCGTACACGCCTGAGCGGCACATGGGCCGATCGCGTGCTGATGCTGCTCGTGCTGTCTGCTATTGCCTTCGGCTGGCTGCATATCCGGCAGCTGGCAGGCGGCGGGGAAGCCATGGTGGACATCTATCGCGGTCAGACGCTGCTGGCCGAATATCCGCTGCATGCAGAAGCAGTGGTGCATTTCTCCGCGCAGGGCGATATCGGCATTTCCGAGATCGTCATTGCCGATGGAAACGTTGCCATCAGCGATTCCCCGTGCACGGGCAGGAAATGCATTCTTTCCGGACACAAGCACCGCATCGGCGACATGCTGGTTTGCCTGCCCAACCGCATCCTTGTGGCCATTCGCGGGGATGCGCAAGCCTTCGACGCGATGCTAGAGTAAGCCGATGATTTTTTCCGCATCCGGCGCCCCGTCTCGAACCGGCACCGTTTCATCCCGACCGCCACTGAACGAGCTGCAGGACAAGGCGCGCTGGATGGCGCTGCTGATGCTGGCGGTCGGCATTCATGTGCTGGAATCGGCGCTTCCCGGGCTCGGACCGTGGTTCAAACCGGGACTGGCGAATATCGTCACACTGGTGGCGCTGGTCATGCTCGGCCCATGGCAGGCCTTGAGCCTGTCCGTGGCGCGCGTGCTGGTCGGTGCGATGTTCATCGGCACCCTGTTCACCCCCACCTTTATCATGAGCCTGAGCGGCGCACTGGCTGCCGCGCTGATGATGCTTTTCGCCTACAGGGTGATTCCGGGCATCAGCCTGATCGGCGTCAGCCTGCTCGGTGCACTGGCGCATATGCTGGTGCAATTCTTCACCGTCGAAGCGCTGTTCATCCAGCAGACCGCGCTGTTCTACCTGCTGCCGCCTTTCCTGCTCGTGGCCGCCCTCACCGGCTGGCTGAACGGCGTGGCCGCATCCTACATTGTCGAACGCCTGCAACCGGACGAGGCCATTGAATCCGGCCTCGCGCAAGGGGCCGCGCCGGGAGCCACCCATGGCTGAACTCCCGATCTCCCCGGAAGGGCGCCGCTGGAGCGTCTCGCTGGTCGCGTCCGTCAGCTGCCATGTGCTGCTCGCCATGTTCATCACCTGGCAGCACGTCAAGACCCCGCTGCCCAAGCATGACCTGCCGCAGAGCATGGATGTGGTGCTGCTCAGCCCTGAGAAGAGCAAATCCACCAAGGCCCCGGAAAAGGCCGATGCCGTATCCAACCGCAATGCCATCGGCGGCAGCAGCCAGGCGCAGGACAGATTCACGCGCACCGCGCGCGCGCCGGTCACCGGCAATGTCCCGCGGCCACCGAAACCGGTCGCCCCGCAGCTGCCGCGCACCCCGCCTCCACTGCCAACACCCAGGCCACAGCAGCAGGCGCGCACCCTGACCGCCAAGGGTCCGGCGCTGGAGCCACCCGAGCCGCCAAAGAAAAAACCGCAACCGCCGGTGAAGAAGCAACCACCCCAGCCGCGGCGTATTCCGCGCTCCAGCCTGATGCCGTCCAGCATGGCGCTGGCCGAGCTGTCGCGTGATTTCGAGCGTGAGCGCCGGCTGAAGAAAATGCTGTCTCGCGAGGCGGATGTGCCGATCAACACCCGCGAGGCCAAGTACGCGCCGTATGCGCACCAACTGGTGCGCGCGCTTGAGGAACAGTGGCGCCCCGGTCAGGCCAATTATCGTGAGCACAACGAAGACGAGCGCCGCGCGCTGCTGCGCCTGACCATCGAGAAGGACGGCTCGCTGGGCGGCATCGAAATCCTGCGCCCCAGCCCGATCACGCCACTCAACGAGAGCGCCATCGCCGCCATCCATGCGGCTGCGCCTTTTCGTCCGCTGCCCAGCCTTTGGGGGCTGGACAAGGTCAGTTTCTACCTGACCTTCGAAGTGCTTGAGGACCGTTTTGTCTTCAAACCCATGTAGCGAGCGGTCCACGGCCCTGCTCTGCTGGTACGGCGGGCATGCCCGCGATCTGCCCTGGCGACATACGACAGACCCGTACCGCATCTGGGTATCCGAGATCATGCTGCAGCAAACCCAGGTGGCGACCGTTTTGCCGCGCTATGGCGCATGGTTCGAGCGCTTTCCGGACATCGACGCGCTGTCCGTCGCCGACCTCGATGAGGTTCTCAAGGCATGGGAAGGGCTGGGCTATTACCGCCGCGCGCGTTTCATGCATGCCGCGGCGCAACAGATTGTTGCACAGCATAGCGGCTGCTTCCCCGCGACACTGGAGGCCATCACGGCCCTGCCGGGCATCGGCCGCTCAACTGCCGGAGCCATCGCCTCATTCTGTTTCGGCGCATCCACCCCGGTACTCGATGGCAATGTGAAACGCGTGCTTTCGCGCTGGCATGCACTGCCTGCGGCGACGGACAAGAGACTCTGGCCGCTGGCACAGGATGCCATCGATGCCTCGGGCGACCCAGCCACCTGGAATCAGGCGATGATGGAGCTGGGTGCCACGCTGTGCCAGCCGAAGCCGGACTGCGAAGCCTGCCCGCTTCTTAAACACTGCGCGTCGGCATTCAAGGTGGAGAGGGCTAGGGAAAAGAAGGGCGCAACACCGGTGCGCGATGTGCACTGGCAGGTCCGCCTGCACACCTGTCCGGAAAAAGGTATCTGGCTGACGCGGCGGCCGGACCATGGCATCTGGGCCGAACTCTGGAGCCCGCCGATCAGCGAATTGCATGCGGCGCCCGATTCGCCCGCCGACCACATCCACCTGCTTACCCATCGCCGCATTCACCTGTATACCGAGATACCGGACGGCGAACCGACCGGCGACGGCCAGTGGGTTGCCAATATGGACCATGTTTCCATGCCCACCGGTATCCATCGCCTGCTGGACAAGCAAGGAGTCAAAGCATGAAGCACCTGATCTTCTGTCTTCTGTTAATGCCGCCGCTCGCGGCCCATGCCGCCGGGCCGGAATCAGTCAGACCGCAAGGCGACATGGTGGTTGCCGCGCAGCCGCAGGCCGCCGAAGCGGGCATCGCGATGCTGAAGCAGGGCGGCAATGCCTTCGATGCCGCTGCGGCGACAGCGCTGGCGCTGGGCGTGGTCGAACCGGGCTCATCGGGGCTGGGTGGTGGCGGATTCTTCCTGCTCTACATCGCCAGGCAGGATCGCTACGTGATGATCGATGCGCGCGAGGCCTCGCCAGAAGCAGCCGGCACCGGCGAGGTATACGCCACGCAATCCAGCATCGACGGCCCGCAGGCCGCCGGCGTGCCGGGACTGGCCGCAGGGGTGGACAGGCTGGTAAGGAAATACGGTAAACTAAAGCTTGCCGAGGTATGCGAGCCGGCCATCCGGCTGGCCAGTGGCGGCTTCAGGGTCGGTCCGAGACTGGCCGGCATGATCCAGTGGCGCAGCGAGGTGTTCAATCCGGCTGCGCACGCGCTGTTCGACAAAAAAGAAGGGGACATCATCCGCCAGCCACAACTGGCCGCCACCCTGCGTCACCTTGGCGAACACGGCGCGACAGATTTCTATCGCGGAGAAACCGCCCTGCACCTGGCACGCGACCTCAAACGGGACGGGGGGCTGATCAATCTGAACGACCTGGGCGATTACCGTGCCATCGAACGCAAACCGGTGGTATTCGACTATCAGGGTTTCCGCTTTGTCAGCGCCTCCCTGCCTTCTTCCGGCGGCCTGACGCTGGCGCATATCTTCGGACAACTGAAAGAAGACCATTTGAAAAAACTGTCTGAAATCGACCGCGACCACCTGTTGATCGAGGCAATGAAACGCGCCTACCGCGATCGCAACCGGTATCTCGGCGACACTGATTTCGTGCATATTCCTTTCGATTACCTGGATGAGAAACGGCTGGACGAACTCAGGGGCAGCATCGACATGCACAAGGCCTCGCCGTCGCTGGAACTGCAGGGTGTCGGGGAAATGCTCAGCGAGGGGCACGACACCACGCACTTTTCGGTCATCGATCGTGATGGAAACATGGTGTCGGCCACGCTGTCCATCAACTATGGCTTCGGCTCGGGCTATGTGTCGCCCTCCACCGGCATCCTGCTCAACGACGAGATGGACGATTTCGCCACCCGCCCGGGCGAGCCCAATGCCTACGGGCTGGTGCAGGGGCAGGCCAACGGCGTGGAGCCGGGAAAGCGCATGCTGTCATCGATGACGCCGAGCTTCGTCATCGGCCCGGACCGCACCTTTATCGTCGGCACGCCCGGCGGTTCGCGCATCATCTCGATGGTGCTGCTGAGCGCACTCGGTTTCATGCAGGACGGCGCAACTGCCACAGACTGGGTAAACGCGCCGCGCTTTCACCACCAGTACCTGCCCGATGCCGTGCAGGTCGAGCCGGACTTTTCGCCGAAAATAGCCAAGGCGCTTGAAAAACGCGGCCACCGCATCGACCGAAAGAAGCGATCCTGGGGCAATATGCAGGCGATCCTGCTGGATCGAAAAACCGGCAGACTGACCGGCGTAGCCGACCGCCGCGGCGAGGGACAGGCTCTGGCAACAACGAAATAATGCTGCTGCATTTCATTGATACCCGCTGGCGCATGCTCAGCGCTCTGATACTCACCCTGATTACCACGCTGTCGCTGTGGCCGCTCGAGCAACTTCCGGCGATTCCCGGCGGCGACAAATGGCACCACGGCATTGCCTATGCGACTCTGATGTTTCCGGCGGCGCTGCACCGCCCGCGCCACTGGCTCCTGCTGGGCGCTGGCTACCTGACCTGGAGCGGCGGCATCGAACTGATTCAACCGTTTGTGAACCGATACGGCGAATGGGGAGACATGGCAGCCAATGCGACCGGCCTGCTGAGCGGGCTGATTCTGGCCGCTGTCGCCCGAAGCAACCTCTTTTCACGCACCCCCGCCCGCAGCTGATATGCAACGCGATGTAGGCAGGCGAGGCGGATTCTCGTATGCTTCGCGGCTGCCGGAAGGTGCTTAACGCCTTTCCTCAGCCCGCAAGGAGAATCCGACACCCATGCCGCGCCGTAACGATATTGAGTCCATTCTGATACTGGGCGCCGGACCGATTGTGATTGGTCAGGCGTGCGAGTTCGATTATTCCGGCGTGCAGGCCTGCAAGGCGCTGCGCGAAGACGGATACCGGGTCATCCTGGTCAACTCGAATCCCGCCACCATCATGACCGATCCCGAGTTTGCCGATGCCACCTACATCGAACCGGTCACCTGGGAGGTGGTCGCCAGAATTATCGAGAAGGAGCGCCCCGACGCCATCCTGCCGACCATGGGCGGCCAGACTGCGCTGAACTGCGCCCTTTCGCTGAACAAACACGGCATCCTGGACAAGTTCAACGTGCAGCTGATCGGCGCACAGCCGGATGCCATCGACAAGGCCGAGGACCGCGAACGCTTCAAGGAGGCGATGGACACCATCGGCCTGGAAATGGCGCGCGGCGGCTTCGCCCACTCCATGCAGGAGGCCCGCGACCTGGCCTCCGGCATCGGCTTCCCGATTATCATCCGTCCGTCGTTCACCCTCGGCGGCTCCGGCGGCGGCATCGCCTACAACCCGGAAGAGCTGGAGCAAATCGCTGCCTCCGGCCTCGATGCCAGCCCGACCGACGAAATCCTGGTCGAGGAGTCCATCATCGGCTGGAAGGAATACGAGATGGAGGTGATGCGCGACAGGAACGACAACTGCGTGATCATCTGCTCGATCGAAAACCTGGACGCCATGGGCGTGCATACCGGCGATTCCATCACCGTGGCCCCGGCGCAGACCCTGACCGACAAGGAATACCAGCGCATGCGCGATGCCTCCATCGCCTGCCTGCGCGAAATCGGCGTGGAAACCGGCGGCTCCAACGTGCAGTTCGCCGTGAACCCGGAAAACGGTCGCCTGATCATCATCGAGATGAACCCGCGCGTGTCGCGCTCGTCCGCGCTCGCCTCCAAGGCCACCGGCTTCCCGATCGCCAAGATCGCCGCGAAGCTGGCCGTGGGTTACACGCTCGATGAAATCCGCAACGACATTACCGGAGAGACCTACGCCGCATTCGAGCCGACCATCGATTATGTGGTCACCAAGATGCCGCGTTTCGCCTTCGAGAAATTCGCCGGTGCCGACACCCGCCTGACCACGCAGATGAAATCGGTCGGCGAGGTGATGGCCATCGGCCGCAGCTTTACCGAATCGCTGGGCAAGGCCATGCGCGGGCTGGAAACCGGCACCTCCGGCTTCGACCTCGAACTGCCGCGGTGCGACGACCTGGATGATCTGCTGCGCGAAAAACTCACCGTGCCGGGTGCTGATCGCCTGTGGTGGGTCGGCGAGGCCCTGCGTCTCGGCATCCGCGATGGCGGGGCCGGCAACTGGAGCGAGCAGCGCGTCATCGATCTCACCCGCTTCGATCCGTGGTTCGTGCGCGAAATCGTCGCGATCATCGAAACCGAGGAGAGGCTTGCCGGCCGCCGCGCCGAATCGCTGAGCCGCGCCGAATGGCGTCAGGCCAAGCGCATGGGCCTGGCCGACCTTCGCCTGGCGCAGCTGCTGGACTGCGATGAGGATGCCGTGCGCCTGGCGCGCAAGGCCGCCGGCGTCGTTCCGGTATTCAAGCGCGTGGACACCTGCGCAGCGGAATTCGAGGCACAGACGCCCTACCTGTATTCGACCTACGAGGACGAATGCGAGGCCAGACCAAGCGACAAGAAAAAGATCATGGTGCTCGGCGGCGGGCCGAACCGTATCGGACAGGGCATCGAATTCGACTATTGCTGCGTGCATGCCTCCTTCGCGCTTTCCGAAGACGGCATCGAGACCATCATGGTCAACTGCAACCCGGAAACCGTGTCCACCGATTACGACACCTCCGACCGCCTGTATTTCGAACCGCTGACCTTCGAGGACGTGATGGCCATCGTGGAGACCGAGCAACCGGACGGTGTGATCGTACAGTTCGGCGGCCAGACGCCGCTGAAGCTGGCCGAGCCGCTGGAGGCCGCCGGTGTGCCGATCATCGGCACCAGCCCGGACATGATCGACCTGGCCGAGGACCGCGAACGCTTCCAGCAGTTGCTGCACAAGCTCGGCCTGAAACAACCGGAGAACGGCACGGCGCGCTCGGTGGAGCAGGCCGTGGAGGTAGCAAACAGCATCGGCTATCCGGTGGTGGTGCGCCCGTCCTATGTACTCGGCGGCCGCGCCATGCAGATCGTGCACGACGAAGCAGGCCTGCTGCGCTATATGCGCGATGCGGTGAGCGTCAGTCACGATCATCCGGTGCTGCTTGATCGTTTCCTGAATCAGGCCATCGAGCTCGATGTGGACGCGCTGTGCGACACCTCGCGCGTGGTGCTTGGCGGCATCATGGAACACATCGAGGAAGCCGGTGTGCATTCCGGCGATTCAGCCTGCTGTCTGCCGCCGCATTCGATCACCGAAGATGTGATTGCCGAGGTGAAGCGTCAGACCGAAGCCCTCGGCCTGGCACTGAATGTGCGCGGCCTGATGAATATCCAGTTCGCGCTGCAGGGCGACACCCTGTACGTGCTGGAAGTCAATCCACGCGCCAGCCGCACGGTGCCGTTCGTATCCAAGGCCACCGGCGTGCCGCTGGCAAAGCTGGCTGCTCGCATCATGGCCGGAGCCTCGCTCGACGAGCTTGGCATTCAGGACATTGCCCAGCCGACGCGTTACCGCTCGGTCAAGGAAGCGGTGTTCCCGTTCGTGAAGTTCCGCGGTGTGGATCCGTTGCTGTCGCCGGAGATGAAGTCAACCGGCGAGGTGATGGGCATTGCCGAGGATTTCGCGGGCGCCTTTGCCAAGGCACAGTTGGGCGCGGGCAACCGCCTGCCCAATGCAGGCCGGGTGTTCGTGTCCGTGCGCGAGGCGGATAAGGAATCTGCCGTGTGGCTGAGCGAATTGCTGGTCGAGTCGGGTTTTGAGATCCTGGCCACTGCCGGCACCCACAAGGCCCTGCTGGAAGCAGGCGTGCAAAGCACATCGGTCGCCAAGGTGACCGATGGCGCGCGCCCGCATATCGTGGACCGTCTGCTGTCCGGCGATGTGGCACTGGTGGTCAACACCACCGAGGGAGCCAAGGCTATCGCCGATTCGAAATCAATCCGGCAGGCTACGCTGGTGCATGCCATTCCGTATTTCACCACCATGGCTGGAGGGCTGGCCGCGGCACAGGCGATTTTGCGCCATGCCGATATGACCGAAGTCAGAAGCATCCAGAGCTATCACGGGGGATAAAACGTGGAACGAGTACCGATGACCATCAAGGGAGCCGAGGCCCTGCGCGAAGAGCTGAAGCGCCTCAAATCCGTCGAGCGCCCGCGCATTGTCGAGGCCATTTCCACGGCACGTGCGCACGGCGATCTTTCCGAGAACGCCGAGTATCACGCCGCCAAGGAAGAGCAGGGTTTCAACGAGGGCCGCATCAAGGATATGGAAGACAAGCTGGCCCGCGCACACGTGATTGACCCGGCCTCGATCAATTCGGATCGCATCGTGTTCGGTGCCTGCGTGGTATTGATCGACCTGGAAAGCGGTGCGGAAGTGAACTACCAGATCGTCGGTGTCGATGAGGCCAATATCGAGAAGGGCATGGTCTCCATCACCTCGCCGATCGCCCGCGCGCTGATCGGCAAGGAGGCCGGCGACGTGGCCGCCGTGCAGGCTCCGGGCGGCGTGCGCGAATATGAAATCCAGGAAATCGATTATCGTTAACCGCCTGAGTGCCGCGTGCATTCGCGCCGGCAGCATCCGCCTGGCGCTGGCTCTCGTGCTGGCATTGCTGGTGGTGCCGGGCTATGTCGTGGCCCCGGTGCTGTTCGCCAATCTCGATACCTCGGCCCAAGCCGGCCAACTGGCCGGTATGATCTTCCATGCTGCCAATCGCGGCATCCTGCTGCTGCTGGTCGCGCTGGCCCTTTTCTGGCGAGGCCGCAGTGCAGGACGCCTGCGCTGGGCTCTGCTTGCCGGGCTGCTGCTGCTTTGCGGCATCAATGAATTTGCCCTTTCGCCGCACATGCAGGCGATGAAAGAGGCGATGGGGCCGATTGATGCGCTGCCCGGGAATGATCCGCAGCGCGCCACCTTCGGTATGTGGCATGGCATCAGCGCGCTGCTGCACCTGGCCGAAAGCCTGCTGGCCCTGATTCTCACCGCGCTCGGCTGGCGTGAGCGGAGCGGAACGTGCCAAGCCTGAAGACCTGGCTGAATCGTCAGCTGGCCGACTCGCAGATGGTCGCGCTGCTCGGTTCGCTGGTCATCCTGTTCGGCCTGCTGACGCTGTTCGGTGACATGCTGGCACCGCTGCTGGCCTCCATCGCGCTGGCTTATGTGCTGGACGGTGTGGTCGAACTGCTCTGTCGCTGCCGCGTGCCGCGCCTGCTATCGATCGTGCTGGTGGCTTCCGGCGCGGTGCTGATCGTGCTGTTCACGCTGCTTGCCGTGCTGCCCTTGCTTTCCGAGCAGATCGGCCGGCTGATCGCCCAGGCGCCGAGCCTGGTGGAAAGCCTGCGTAACTGGCTGCATTCGTTGCAGATTCAATACGCCGGATGGATCAACCCCGACTATGTGCAGCAACTGGCCGGCATGGCCGTGGGCAAGATGCAGGACTGGGGCGGCGCACTGTTTTCCTTCTCGCTGGCCTCGATTCCCGGCCTGATCACGCTGCTGGTATATGCCGTGCTGGTGCCGGTGCTGGTGTTCTTCCTGCTCAAGGACAAGGGCGAGATCATCTCCTGGGGTCAGCGTTTCCTGCCGCGCGAGCGCTCGCTGGTAAACCGGGTGTGGGGCGAGGTGGATGTGCAGATCGGCAACTACATCCGCGGCAAGTTCTGGGAGACGGTGATCGTCGGCGTGGTGACCTGGTTGGCGCTGCTGGCCTGCGGTCACCAGTATGCCCTGCTGCTCGGCGCGCTGACCGGGCTTTCGGTGTGGGTGCCGTTTGTCGGCGCAGCCGTGGTGACGATACCGGTGGTGGCGCTGTCCTTCTTCCAGTGGGGCATGTCCGACGCCACGCTGTATGCCCTGATCGCTTACGGCGTGGTGCAGCTTCTGGACGCCAATGTGTTGATTCCGTGGATGTTTTCCGAGGTGGTAAACCTGCATCCGATCGCCATCATCGTGGCCATTGTGGTATTCGGCAGCCTGTGGGGTGTGCTTGGCGTGTTCATCGCCATCCCGATGGCAGCGCTGGTGCGCAGTGTGCTGCAGGTCATCATGGACCGCCACGAAGCCGGGGCAGCCCAAGCGCAAACCGGCGGGGACGATTGACAGGCCGGGGGCGAAGCCTAGTTTTCGTGCGCCCTGCCGCAATAAATACATAGAAAAGACAACAGCTGGAGACAACATTGAGCAGCAACGAAAAGCAGCCCGGTAAAGAGCCGGTAGACATCACCCACGAGGAGCTTGAAGAGTTCAAGCGCGATATGCGTTCGGCGAAACTGAACGCCTGGGCCAAGCAGAACCAGAACAACATCATTGCCGCCGTGCTGGTCGTGCTGTTGGCAATCGTCGGGGTCAGCCTGTGGAAGGAGCACCGCGATTCGCAGCGCGCCTCGGCCGCTTCGCTCTACCAGCAGGCCCTGAACACCAGGCAGCAGGAAGATAAAAGCGCCATGTTGCTTGAGATCATCAAGGATTATGACAACACGGTATACGGAGGCCTGGCCCGTATGCTGCTGGCGGCCGCCGATCCCGAACATGCCGGGGCCTACCTGCAGGAACTGATCGAGCGCTCCGATATTGATAACGGCATGCGCACCCAGGCACGGCTGGACCTGGCCCGACTCGATATCCGGGCCGGCGACAAGGCTGCGGCAAACAAGCTGCTGGCCGCCCCCGCCCCGGCCGATTACGAACAGCTTCGCCACTATCTGCTGGCACAGGCCGCCGATGACGATACCTCCCGCATTGCTCACCTGAAGCAGGCACGCGACGCGGTTTCCAACGACGCCGATCTTAGCCGGCGCATCGAGCAGCAGCTTTCTTCCCTGGGTGTCGCCGCAGCCGGTCAGGGCTGAGCGCATGAGCATGCTTCGTCTTCCGCTTTTCCTTGCCCTGCTTTTGAGCCTGGGCGGTTGCTCCACGCTTAGCTCTCCGATTACCAGCCTGTTCGAGGGCGAGTCCGAGGGCAGCAGTGAAACAGCGACCCCGCAGGAAGGGGCGCAGCAGGCAGCCGGGGAAACGACGAACATGCCGGACGGCGGACTGGAAATAGCCTGGGGAGCGGATGTGGATCAGCGCCGCCCGCTTTCGCCCTATAGCTTTGCCAGCCCGGACGTTGCCGGCGAGCTGATCGTGCTGGCCGGCCAGGACAGCTATGCCCATATCTTCGATACCAGGGGCAACGAACTGCGCCGCGTGGCGCTGGTTGCCGCCAGCGATTCCGGCGCCACCGCCCTGTCCGACAAGCTCGTCGTGCTGGGCGATGCACAGGGCATCCTGTACGGCATCGACCCGCAGGCAGGCAGCATTGCCTGGCGCTGGCAGATGCCCACCGTGATGCTCGGTCGTCCCGTGCCCATCGCCGACGACATGCTGGTGCAGACCGGCGACAACAGCCTTTACCGCGTGAACCGGAATGGTGAAAAGCTCTGGAGCTTCTCCTCCGCCCAGGCCGGCATGAGCATGAACCTGACCCCGTCCCCGCTGGTGAAGGGCGATACCTGCTATGCCCTGCTCAGCAACGGCGACGCCGTTGCACTGCGCGGCGACAATGGCGACCTGATCTGGCGCCGCCAGCTACTGCTCGACAACGATGCCGCAGTGCTCAGCGAACTGAAGACCCCGATGGCCGATCCGGTGATCGCCGGCGATGTGCTGGTCACGGCGTTTTACCAGGGCGCCATCATTGCCCTGTCGGCACGCAACGGGCAGCAGCTCTGGCAGCGCGAGCTTTCGCTCAAGTCAGCCCCGCTGGTCATGGGCGGACGACTGTTCATCGCCACCGCGGACGGCGCGGTGTTCGAACTGGACCCGACAACCGGCGCCACCCTCTGGAAGCGAGAGCTTGAATCCGGAGAGCTGGTGGGACCAACCCTTCTCGGCAACAGGCTGCTGGTGGCCGATGATGCAGGCGAGGTGTTCGCGCTGAGTCTCGATGGCCACGTAACAGGCACAACCAGCCTGCCCGGACGGGTAGACCGCAAGCCTGTTTCCGCCCCCGGAGGAGCCCTGCTGCGAAACAATCTCGGCGGGCTCTACCTGATCCGCTAGGGCCGACACGATGCCAACCTCGCGCGGCGGGCGCCTTCCCGTTGTAGCCATCGTCGGGCGACCGAATGTCGGAAAATCCACGCTCTTCAATCGCCTGATCGGCGAGCGCAAGGCGATCGTCGGCGACCGCCCGGGCGTGACCATCGACCGGCTGGAATCCGAATGGGTGCTGCGCAGCGACGAAGATGCCCGTTCCATCACGCTGGTGGATACCGGCGGCATCGGTCTTTCCGCATCCCCGCTGCAGGTGGACGGCAGCAACGCCCCGGTCGATCTGCAATCGGCCATCGAATGGCAGGTGGATGCCGCCCTTGAGGTGGCCGATGTGGTCATGTTCATCACCGATGGCAGCACCGGTGTTTCGCCACTGGATGAAATGATCGCCGAGCGCCTGCGCCGCCGCGATGTGAAACTGCTGGTGGTGGTGAACAAGGCAGAGAATCCCGACCTGGCGCACGACTTCCACCGCCTCGGCATGGGCGATCCGCTGCCTGTCTCGGCGCTGCACAACCAGGGTCTGCACCGCCTGCGCGAGGTGCTGGCCGGCAGCCTTCCTCCCTTTGTTCCGGAAGACGAGACCGGAGAGCCCCCCATCGCCAGGCTGGCCGTGATCGGTCGGCCGAATGCCGGCAAATCGACCCTGATCAATGCCTGGCTGGGTCGCGAGCGCATGGTGGTCAGCGATCGCCCCGGCACGACGCGCGATGCCGTGGATATCGACCTGGACTACAAGGACCCCAAGGGCGAGGGCATCGTTCGCCTGATCGACACCGCCGGCCAGCGCCGCCATGCGCGCATCAACGATGCCATCGAATTCATTGCCCGCGTGAAGGCGCAGCAGGCATTCGCGCGCGCCGATGCGGCCGTGATGCTGATCGACGGCGAGGCCGGTATCAGCGACCAGGACATGCGACTGATGAGCCTGGCACACGAAAAGGGCTGCGCCCTGCTGGTGGCCGTGAACAAGGTTGATCTGCTCAGCGATGCGGCATGGAAACATCTGGCCGAGCGACTGGACTTCCGCATGCGCGGCCTGCCGGATGTGCCTCTTTTGCGCATTTCCGCCAGGCAGGGCAGGGGCGTGCACGGCCTGCTGCGCCAGGCTGTATCCGCAGCCCGTCGCAACCAGAGCGTCTTCCCCACCGGCGAGTTGAACCGCTGGCTGGAGGATGCCCAGGAGCGCCAGCCGGCGCCCAGCGATCACGGCGCCGTGGTGCGCATGAAATACTGCACGCAGGTGTCGTCCTCGCCGCCGGTGATCCGCGTGTTCTGCAACCGCCCGAAGGCGGTGCGCAGCGCCTACCTGAAATACCTGGAGCGTGAATTCCGCGTCTGCTTCCGCATGACCGGCGTGCCGGTTCGCCTGATCTTCGATGCCTCGGACAACCCCTATGCAGAGAAAGAAGCCGGACAGCGCCAGGTGAAGCGCTCCAAGAGCAGCCCGAGGAAGGCCGGAGGCAGCCGCAAGGGCAAGGGGAGGAACTGATGCCCAGCTACGAGGACATGCGCGAGATCGGTTGCCCGGCGAAACACATGTTCGATGTGGTGATGGACATCGAGGCCTATCCCGCCTTCCTGCCCTGGGTGGCCGAGGCGCGCATCCTGACCCGTACCGAGCATGAACTCACCGCCGAGCTGGTGGCCGACTTCAAGGGTATCCGCCAGCCGTTTCGCACCATCGACCGCTTTGTGCCGGACAAACTGGTGGAGATCCGCCTGCTCGAAGGGCCGTTTCGTTTCCTGGAAAGCGTCTGGACCTTCGAGCAACGGGGAGAGGACGCCTGCCGGGCGCATTTCTCCATCGAGTTCGAATTCAAGAGCCTGATGCTGGGCATGGTGGCCTCGCCGATCTTCGGCCACGCCTGCATGACCATGGCACATGTATTCGAAAAGCGCGCCATGGAGCTGTATCGCAAGGAGGCCAAATGAACATCACCGTCGCCTATGCCCTGTCCACCGAGCAGACGCTGGAAGAAATGGAGGTCCCGGACGGCACCACCGCCGAGGAAGCCATCGCCATGAGCCATCTGCTGGAAAAATACCCGGAGATCGACCTGGCCGTCAACAAGGTCGGCGTGCTCGGCAAGCTGGTGCCGCTGAACAATGCACTACGTGACGGCGACCGCGTGGAAATCTACCGCCCCCTCCCCAAGAAGCCGCGCGATGCACACGCCGTGGACGACAAGAAGGCCCGCATCCGCGCCCGCAAGGAACAACGCGCCGAACAAGACGAATCCGGGAAGTAATCTCGGTTCGTTCCCTCCGGATTTCATTCCCCCGCTTTCTGCTTTTAAAGGTTAAATCTGGAATCCGACAGGCCGCTTCCGGCCATGAATGGTCATTCAACTTTCAAGATCTGGCCCCAAAGGCTCACAAAATAAAGACAAAGGATTATCTGTTTTGATTGCAGGTCCCACTTGTAGCTGTGCCGGACCGGGCGCTTGTTCA
>Ga0102953_1000041_pt1 | contig 76411 bp, 57 predicted proteins | sample SalPon2A_C_D2_MG_FD_78509 | JGI IMG/M metagenome (GOLD analysis project Ga0102953, IMG submission 78509) | Soil microbial communities from South San Francisco under conditions of wetland restoration - Salt Pond MetaG R2A_C_D2_MG | ecosystem: Environmental > Terrestrial > Soil > Wetlands | place...
AGTGTCGTCAATCTCTACCTCTTCGAGTTCATCCTCATCGATAGTCTCGGCAGTGTCGTCAATTTCTACCTCTTCGAGCTCATCCTCATCGATGGTCTCGATTGTGTCATCAATCTCCACCTCTTGGAGTTCATCCTCATCAATGGTCTGGGTAGTGTCGTCAATCTCTACCTCTTCGAGTTCATCCTCATCGATAGTCTCGGCAGTGTCGTCAATTTCTACCTCTTCGAGCTCATCCTCATCAACGGTCTCGAAATCGTCATCGCTGCTGCCACCAGTACTGCCAGAATCGCTGAGGCCGCTTTCCACTTTCTCAAGTCGGGCGGCATACTCTGCCATCTGTTGATTTGACTCTTCAAGCTGGCTGCTGAGGGCAGAGATATGGTCCTCTTTATTCTTGATCTCTGAGGAGAGGGCATCAAGGGATTGTCTGGCTTGCTGCAGTTCATCAAACAGGTCATGTAGGCCTGCAATCCCTTTGTCCTTAGAAATCTCAGGAAAAGCTTTCTTGAAGGCCGAAACCATATCTGCGATTTTTGTAGCTTCTTTTCCGCCAAGTCCAATTTTTTCCAGAAGTTTGCTTTTCTGCTCGGCTGAGACCTCAAAAACGTTATTTTTGCCTATAATCAGGCCTTCTGTGTTTCTGTCTTTTTTGGTGAGTTTTCGAAGATCTTTGTTGAGGGCGGATTTCAGGCTGCTCAGGTTTTTTCTGCGTTGTCTAATTTTATCCGGGCTGAGCTCCCCCCATATATCCTGTATGAGGCTTTCGGCATCTATTGTTGATAGATCCTGCAACGACTTTTCGTCGGTGAAGTGCCTGCAAATTGCGGAAAGGAGGAGGGCTTTCTGGGTGCCGTCTTTGAGTTGCAGATTTGTGGTTATTTCTTTAATGCCTTCAAGGGAGACAAAACTTTGCATGGTTGTGTTGCCCGGTGAGTAAAAAATGTTACGGAAAAAGGCTTGAGACAAGAGGCTCTTTTGTCTGGGCCAAAAGTCCTGCAGTATAAGCGCACTGTTATAATAGCATATGTAGTGTAATTCGGTAAGAAAGCCAATTCACTTCAGTATTATCAAAAGGAGAACAAATTGCTTTTAATAACGATGGTCACCGTTATATACTAATAATCGACTTTTAAGTCTTTTAATCATTGATGGTCTCGCAGTTAACCTGCTTTGACAGGAAACGAAAACCTGCTCGACATCCCCGGGACACTAGGTAATTAGTTGATATTACGTGGTGGCGTTGGGACTATTGAGGCTTTTTACGAGTTTGTCAATCATTCGTCGTATAACAAGCGCTGAGAGTGGCGCATCAGTTTTATAGAGAGAACAAGGGGGAAGTATGGCAGACACGCTCATCATTGTAGATTCACCAGCCCAAAAAGCATTTTTTGAAGAATATTATTCTGGGGATGTTGAAGTATGTGTTTCCACAATGCCTGTGGCCCAACCAACTCATACAGGGAATGCATCGGCAGCAGACGAGATTACGTTCACTTTTTCTGTAGCAACAAATGGCCAGGAAACGGCAACTAAGCTGGAGGATTATAGTGACAAAAATATCATTGTTGCCTTGGACAAGGATCCGCGCAGTGAATACATGGCTTGGCTTATCAGTTCGTACGTGAAGCAATTGACCAAAGGGGGCAATATTGTTAAGCGCCTGACGCTTTCAGGTGTCAGTGATGAAGAAGTTAAGAAATCTTTTGATTTTGTCAGTGCTGTCGACGATCAACAGGGCGTAAATTTTTATACTCGCTCGTTGTTTGATGTTTTCTTGTCTCGTCATCTCAACCGGTTGGTTGGAACGACCAGGGGGCCTGGTAATTTCCCCATTCAATACGCCAGTCTGTCGGCCATGTTTCTGCTTGCCGATCGAGAAATGGAAATTCAAATGCACAGGCCCAAGCGTAAATGGCAGGTCAGGGCGGAGTTGAGCCTTGACGGACATTTTTTTGGAGCACGACTGGAAGAAGTGTGTGATTTGACCAATGACGGGTTTTTCAAGGAGGAGAAGAAAGCCAGGTGGGTTCTTGATCTTATTAAGGATGACCCGTTTGTCGTAGATAAAATTGATCGTACTCCTTTTGAGATACAACCCCCTGCACCTTATATGCTGACTGAACTTCTCAATGACGCACTTGTGCTTTGTGAGGTGGGGCCCAAAGAGGTGCTGGGCAGTTTGCGGAAACTGTTTCATGGAGTTGAAGTTGATGGCAAAATCAGTGGACTGATATCATCATTTGCAACGCTTGAAAATGCTAATACAAGTGGCTGGCTCAAAAAGCTACAAGAAGAAGTTATCGCTAAGTGCGGTCAGGATGCCCTTGGCGCAGGGGTGGTTGAGCCGGTCACTGGGATGATTTTTCCTCTCAGGCCGAATTTGACTGCCGAGCATGTTGTCACACTGGATGACACCGAAGCAAAAATTTATGAGTTGATTCGCTGCCGAGCCCTTGCCAGCCAGATGAAGCCTGCGGTGGGTGAACACTTTAAGATTGAAATTGGTGTGGGCCCTGAATCATTTTTTACAACACAATTTCGCTCACTATCTGGTAAAGGATTTCTTGCCGTTTATCTAGGGCGTTATGACAAAAAACTCCTCGACGAAAACCCTCTTGCCGCCATTCAAGAAGGACAGGACCTTAATATAATTAAGTTGATTCCAGAACAGACAGGGGGCGTGGCAGCTGAACACTATACTATTGAGACATTGTTTGCGGACCTTGCTGAATTTGCTAATATGGCGGATCCCGGCAATGTTCTCATGCTCCAGGGAATGATAAACACCGGTTATATTGTTGTCAGCGAGGACGGCTATTTAACACCTGGTGATAATATCAAAAAAGTGACATCGATTGTAAACAAGGCATTCCCGTATATGCAGGGCATCAACCTGTCGGCCTATATTGAGCAGACAATTGTTGAGGTGACCACTGGGCGCAAAGGGCTCGACTCGGCCTTAAAACAGTTTGATCAAGCTCTGATTTCTCAAGGAAGGCCACTGATCAAAGCCATATTGCCAAGCATGATCAAGTCCAGAGTAAGGCGGTCCAGTACCATTATTAAACAGGTTGAGTCAGAGCAGGCTGAGGAAAGCGTTCAGGATGAAAATGTTGCACAAAATGCTGGCCGAGTTGAAGGTGATTTGGGGCAGAGTGAACAGGTTGCGCGAGATCAAGCAACGAGTCCTTCAGGAGAAGAAGCCCCCTCCCTGTTGACTGACGCTGTTGATCTGCAGGAAGGTAGTGAGCCTGTTGAACAGGTTGTTGATACAGCGGTCCATGGGGGTACCGATGGTGCTGGAACTGTTGTTGAAGAACCTGCTGGAGAGCTGCTGGCCGAATCTGCTAGTGAAGAAATTATGGCCGAACCCTTGGAAGAATCTGCCTTTCTTGGTGAAGAAGCTGATGAGTGGCCAGATGAGTTGAAAGAGGCCTTTGAAGCGGCCCTGCGTGAACCGGATGCAGAGGAAGCTACGCCACAAGCAGCACCTGGAGCCGATCAGGAGCCGGCAGCGGCAGCTGAAAAAACTGTTGAAACGGATCAGGAACACATCTGCCAAGTCTGCGGTAAGGCAATGCTGCTTAAGGAAGATCGTTTCGGGAAGTTCTGGTCGTGTTCAGGATTTCCTGGTTGTCGGCACACGGAAGCGTTCGGCAAGGATGCTCAGGTCATGTACTGTCCCATTTGCCGAGAGGGTGAAATTGTTCATAAACGTACGCCTTCCGGCAAAACTTTTTATGTCTGTATGGACCCTGATTGTGAGTTCATGTCTTGGGCAAAACCTCATTACGTGAGTTGTCAGTTGTGTGATTCACAATATCTGGTTGAGATGAAATCCAGTAGTGGGAAACTTCAGCTTCGTTGTCCCAAAGCAGGCTGTGATTATTCACAGCCCCTTGAAGGAGATGAAAGTATCGTTGGTGAGGCAGCAAAACCAGCTAAACGTAAAGTCAGGGTGAGGAGAAAAGCCGGCAGTGTTCCGATGAGTTCCGGGGGTGGCAAAAAGGTGGTACGTGTCGTGCGCCGTAAAAAGAAATGATCAGGATACTGCCTGTCTACCGGATTTTGCCACCGTCTTGCTGGCCGCAATAGACGTATTGTTTGTCGATAATAAGCTTGAAAACTCTGGAGGGGTAGTCTTTTTAAACTCCTTGTTGGATATTGATAAATTCGGTCTGCTCTAAAGCGAGTTCAAGCTGGAAGCGTACCTGTTCTATATTGAATGCCATTCGCCGGTTGTCCCGGTAGTCTGAGTCTATGGTTAGCGTAATTGCACTGGTTAAGGCGAGAACCTTTGGCTGTCCACAAACGGCAACGAGCTGGTATTTTTCGTCGATCATGCGCATGAATTCACCCATGATTTGATTAATGATCTCTCCGATGCTGTCAATAACTTCATTGGAAGTAAATTCTTTCGCCAGGTCCCTTTTCGGTATGCCCATCGAGGTCATATAATTATGATAGATACTTACGGCGGCATTACCTGAAAAATTAACAACCAGAAGGCCGTTATAATCACCGCTGAATTGTAAAAAACAACCGATGTCAGGTTTCATCATGACTTTTTGAATTTTCTGAATCGTTGATGAGTATTCAATCGGTTTTTTGGTGCTGGCACAGAGAACATTTTTTACGGCTTCACAAAGAATGCTCGATACAGTGTCTATCGTTCGATGGGTAGGTTCCACAGATAGCCCTCGCATGAATGTATGGAGTGAATATAAAGGCGATGAACAAGTTCATTTAAGGATAGGTCAGATGCCCAGTTGAAGTCAAGCCGAAAAAAGAGAGGCGGTTTTTCAAAATTGTTCATGAAATATTACGGCGAGGGTGCTAATGATCATTAAATTCTGCAACAGAATGACGTTTTGCAGCGGTCAAGTAATATTGAAATGGAGAAATTGATATGCCGATTTATGAATTTTACTGCAATACCTGTAATACAATTTTCAACTTTTTTTCCAGCAGAGTGAACACCAAAAAAATTCCGGATTGCCCAAAATGCAATAGGCTTCTCCAGCGCCAGGTCTCGAAGTTCAGCACTATTGGACGGGCAAAGAAGCCGGCGGATGACGGTTTCCCTGATATTGATGAAAGCCGGATGGAAAGGGTTCTTGGAGAATTGGCAAGTGAAGCCGAGAAGATAAACGAGGATGATCCACGTCAGATGGCTCAAATAATGCGAAAATTTACCGAGAAATCAGGCCTTTCTCTTGGTGATGGTATGGAGGAAGCTCTTTGCCGGCTGGAGTCTGGTGAAGACCCTGAAACAATAGAGCAGGAAATGGGAGATCTTCTTGAAGGGGAAAATCCCTTGGCGATGCTGGCTCAAAAAGTGGGGCGATCTGGGCGTATAAAGGCACCACAGAAAGATGAAACGCTCTATGAGCTTTAATTTGGCTATCTTTTAATTTGGCGGCCATGACCCGGGCGGGGCGGTAGAGAATCTGATGGAAATTGCAATAATTGGCGGCGGGGCGTCCGGGTTCTTTTCAGCAATTACGGTAAAGGAGAATTATCCGGATGCCAGGGTGGTAATTCTTGAGAAATCAAAGAAGCTTCTGGCCAAGGTCAAACTATCGGGTGGAGGAAGGTGTAATGTGACGAATGGCTGCACATCAATAGATGAACTGTCTGCATCTTATCCCAGAGGAGGAAAAGCACTACGAAAAGCCTTTCATATCTTTAATACCAAACACGCCAGGCAATGGTTTGAGTCAAGAGGAGTTCGTCTGGTTGTTCAGGATGACAACTGTGTCTTTCCGGCATCTCAAAATTCACAAAGCATCATTGATTGCTTTTTGGTGCAGGCGAAACGGTTACACATTGAAATTAAGGTTGGGGGAGGGGTACAAGCAATTACACCCAGCGGTGACAGGCTGAAACTGGATTTTGTCGAAGGTAATCCGCCGTCTCGAACCTTTGACAAAGTAATTGTGGCAACCGGAGGCTCCCCGAAAAGAAAGGGACTGGAGTGGCTTGAAAAGTTACATCACAAGATTGAAGATCCTGTTCCCTCGTTATTCACATTCAGCATGCCTGCCGAACCAATCACCGGGCTGATGGGCATCGTGGTCGAGAAAACCTTAGTGAGCGTGCAGGGAACCAAGCTGAAAGCCCAGGGACCTCTGCTCATTACCCATTGGGGAATGAGCGGGCCAGCAATTTTAAAACTATCGTCTTTTGGAGCGAGGATATTAAGTGAAAAGGGGTATGAGTTTAAGCTTCAGGTTAATTGGGTGAATGAGCGGAACAGTGCCATGGTGACGGAGACGTTGAAACGCATCGTTGATGAACATTCAAATAAATTGTTGGTAAACATTCGGCCATATTATCTGCCTGAAAGGCTCTGGCGGTTTCTGCTTCAGAAAAGTGGCCTGTCAGCCAAGAAAAAGTGGGGAGAGCTTGGCAAGAAGGGGCTTAATAAATTAGTGAATCTGTTAACCAATGATGTGTATTCGGTGAAAGGAAAAACATCCTTCAGAGAAGAGTTTGTGACCTGCGGCGGTGTGAGCCTGGAGAGTATCGATTTCAAGACGATGCAGAGTAAGGTCTGCAAAAATCTGTATATGGTGGGGGAAGTATTGGATATCGATGGGATTACCGGAGGCTTTAATTTTCAGGCCGCCTGGACAACTGCATTTATCGCTGGGAAACTGCATTAGCCTGAGAAAAGAGGAAAGGTCTAACTGGCTGAAAACACGGATGGCGCAGCAATTGATTTTACCAGACAATCTTTGGGTGCCCGTGTTGTTCAAGGTAGGCGTTGCATTTGGCAAAGACACCTGATCCCAGAAAGCCGCGATGGGCGGAAAGGGGAGAAGGATGGCTGGTCTTCAGGACGCAATGTTTTTTATGATTGATAAGGGCGCTTTTCTTTTGGGCAAAGGCCCCCCACAGCATGAAGACGACATGTTCTTTTTCCTCTGAGATTGTTTCAATGATATTGTCGGTGAGTTCTAGCCATCCCAGATTGGCGTGCGAATTGGATTGCCCGGCTATGACAGATAGGCTTGCATTGAGTAAAAGCACACCCTGATTGGCCCACCGCGTCAAGTCTGGAGAAAAGTTTTGGGGCTCACCTCGGTAAATGCTGTTCTGGATTTCCTGAAAAATGTTTTTCAGAGAAGGGGGAATCGGGAGACCGTCGCGCACCGAAAAACAAAGGCCGTGCGCCTCTGAGATGCCTCGATGTTCATTGATGTAGGGATCCTGTCCCAGAATGACCACTTTGACCTCATCAAAAGGCGTCAGACGCATGGCATTGAATACCATGTCCCTGGGCGGATATACTTTTCTTCCCTTGGAGGCATCGCCAAAGGCCTTGTTTACCAATGCCTTGTGGTACATAACTTTCATTAACGGTATTGTTTCTTCCCAAAGCGCCATCAGAAACTGCTCCTTAAAAATAAAATATCAATTAATTAACACTGCTGTTGCTTCTGGGTCAAGGGCGCAAACGGAAAACAGTACACGGTAGGTGCTGCTTATAACCGGAAGGTTTCGCTTTGATTATGCGTTGTCGATTTTTAGCGGTTTTTTGAGCGTCGCTTTTGTTTTCGCCCGGAAAACAGAGATATTTGCCCAGAAAGCGGATCAAGTTCATCTGGCTCAAACACTGTAATGACTCCAAATTTACCATCATAACCAGTTTTTTTGGAGACCCTGCCCTCCCTGACCCTTCTTATTGCTTCGCCTACTATTGGTGAAAGATTATTGAGATCTTCTATAGGTGTCTTCAATAAGATATTAAACTCAGAGCCGAATCGGTTGATCATCTTGGTGTAGAGAGACTGCACGCCTTTCGTGGCAGGACCGCGCGCGAGAATTTCTCCCAGGATTTCTGGGAGAGGGATCATGCTTTTATAGCCTGGTTCATTTGCCTCATAGTGCGGTTTGTCTCTATCCGCAAGTTCCAGGACCCGGTGCTTAACGCCGATTGTAAGGGGTTTGCTGCACACAGGGCAAACGGTGTCGTTGTTGTTTACCTCAAAAGGATCAAGGCATACTTGGCACTTTCGGTGACCATCAGAGTGGTATTTTCCCTCTTCAGGGAAGAATTCAATAGTCCCTTTGAATTCACCTGTCTCTCTGTTTTTAAGTGCATCTCGCATGGCAAAATAATTAAAGTCAGTGTCAAACAGATTGGCTTCCCTGCCAAGTTTGGAAGGTGAGTGGCAGTCGGAATTTGAGATCAGTGCAAACCTGTCTAATGCCGAAATCCGTCTGATCATATCCGGGTCTGATGAAAGCCCGGTTTCAAGGGCAAAGACATGCTCAGTGAGGTCGCCAAAGCACTCTTCAACCCGGTCAAAACCGGATTTTGCGCCAAAGAGTGAGAACCAGGGAGTCCAGATATGGGCGGGGACAAGGAAGCCTCCCGGGGCGTTCTCCAGTAGAATTTCAAGAAGATCTCTGGAATCCAGTCCAAGAATAGGGCGCCCATCTGATTCAATATTACCGACTGCTCCTAACTGAGTATTGATTTTTTCAACCGATTCAAAGTCCGGAACAAATAGCATATTGTGGACTTTGCGGACTTTATTCTGCCGCTTGTAGATGCAGCTGATCTCCGCTGTTAATACAAAACGAACGGGTATATTTTCTGGCGTTAAACCGAGGAATGCTTCCAGGATATTCTCGTTGCGAAGTCTATAAAGGCCTGGCTCGGCAGGCTCTAACAGCTCCTTTATCTGCTGCAGCCAGCCGGGGTGAGTAAAGTCACCTGTACCAATGAGGTTGATGCCTTTTGCTCTGGACCAGGCGTATAGACCTGGCAGGTTGCTGGCTTTGCTGGTTGCTCTTGAAAAAGGTGAGTGAATGTGCAGGTCTGCAACGTATTGCATGGGATAAGGACTCCATATGTACTTAAGTATGAGTGGAAAAATGTAAGTGGCATATAGAATTCATTGGGAAGCAAGAATAGCTCTTTACGCAACAATTGGCTAGTTGAAAGTGGTTGCTGAGAGTCTTTTCATTGTGAAACAGTATTTCAATTCTGGCTGATACCGCAAGTTGCTGAAAAAGGGTTTACAATAATAGTCTTTGCCGGCACCTCTATTATTAGAGGTGCTAGTTCTAAGAACTGTCAAAAAAATGGCGCTATTTTACTTTGCTGGCATTTTAGTTGTTTTGTCGCGGTGCCGATATTAAAGAAAAGAGAGGGGGAAAATACCCCGATGAAATGGCATTTGTTGCTCAAAAGTATCCATTTCACTCATGATTTCATAGGATTAACAAAAGAATATTCATACGGACAACGTTGAATAAGCCCTTTGGTGTGTCGTGATGGCATATATGTTGCTTTCTCACCGGGCTGTGGAGGTATTATATGGAAACAAAACTGCTTAGTAGGTACAGTCGGAGGTTATTTGCACTGCTTGAAAGGATGGAAGTTTCAAATAGGTATGAAAAGGCCATGGAGATTGATGATGGTGCTGGGTCGGTTGTGGAAATGCTCCTGACAGCAAAAGAGTATGGCCGAAAAGTCATGGTTGTTGGTAATGGTGGCAGTGCTGCAATTGCAGAGCACGCTCAAAATGATTTGAGTAAAGCTGTTGGAGTAAGGGCCATGTCTTTTCTTGATTCATCATTAATGACAGCTATGGCAAATGATCATGGTTATGACTGTGCTTATGAACGAGCGATTGAACAATGGGCTGATGACGGAGATGTTCTTATTGCTATAAGCAGCTCAGGGAAGTCACCAAATATTCTGCGGGCAGTTTTTGCAGCAAGAAGTTGCGGTTGTAAGATTGTTAGCTTGTCCGGCTTTGAAGCGGACAATCCTCTCCGTAAAGTAGGTGATGTTAACTTTTATGTGCCCATGGCCGAATATGGTTTTGTTGAATCTGCCCATGCTGTTCTTGTCCATTTTTTTACAGACAGTGCCCACGACGCATTAGCAAAAAATCAGGCCACAGGAGAAGTGATCCCACTTCGTCCCGTAGGCTATGATACCGGTATTCATGCCGGGCAGCTTTCTTAACTAAAAGGTTTTCCCATATGAAAATTTTGGATCTTGAGCAACTAGGAGAAGAGGTTAAGCTTCTAAAGGCTCAAGGAAAAACGATTGTTCATTGTCATGGAGTGTTTGATCTCCTGCACATTGGGCATATTCGCTATTTTCGACAAGCGAAGCAGTTCGGAGATGTCTTAGTTGTTACGGTCACGGAAGACAGCTATGTTGATAAGGGCCCTGGAAGGCCGGCATTCAGTGAGAATCTAAGGGCAGAAGGTGTTGCATCTCTTGATACTGTTGACTATGTGGCAATCAATAAGTGGCCAACCGCTGAGGAGACCATAAGATTATTGAGGCCGGATTACTATGTCAAAGGAGCTGAGTTTAGGGACATCACTTCTGACTTGACAGGTAAAATGGAACGTGAGGCCCAAGTTGTCAAAGAGGTTGGTGCAGAACTGGTTTTTGCGGATGATATTGTCTTCAGTTCAAGTAATCTGATTAACCGCTATATGTCGTCGTACCCAAAAGAAACCCAGGAGTATCTGGAAATAGTAAGAAATCGATATCATGTCGGTGATATTCTAGACATTCTTGATAATATGTCAGCGCTTAAAGTCTTAGTAATTGGGGATTCAATAATTGATGAATATCAGTACTGTAATGCTATTGGCATTTCATCAAAAGATCCTGCCTTAGCTTTAAAATATGAATCAAAAGATCTGTTTGCCGGCGGTGTCCTCGCCGTTGCCAATCATGTCGCCAATTTTGCAGGAGAAGTGCAGCTTGTTTCTGTCCTTGGAGACTACGAACGCCATGAAAAATTTATTCGTTCTCAATTGGCTTCTAATGTCGCCCCTTTTTTTGTTACTCAGCCCAAGGCGCCGACAACTTTAAAAAGGCGCTACCTAGACGGATATTCTTTCAATAAACTTTTTGAAATATACGTGATGGATGACACTGGCCTGCCTGATGTTGAAGAGGACCAGCTTTGTGAGTGGCTGGAGGAAAAGCTTCCTGAATATGATCTCGTTATTGCGGCAGACTTTGGTCATGGGGCGATAAGTGACAAAATGGTAAAAATTCTGTCTGAGCATTCTCCTTTTTTGGCTGTCAATACACAAGCAAATGCAGGAAACAGGGGATATCATACCATTGACCGTTACTCTCGTGCCGATTTTGTATGTTTAGCTTTACACGAGCTTGAATTGGCGATGAGGAAAGAACTTGTCCATGAAAGGACCATGGTGGATAAATTGGCCAACTTGTTACAATGCCGACAGTTTGTCACTACCCTTGGGAGGAGAGGTTGCATTGTCTGGGACCAGTCAGGCGAAATTGTTGCTGTGCCCGCTTTTGCCAGTAAAGTTGTTGACCGTGTGGGAGCGGGCGATGCATTTTTTTCCGTTGCTTCTTTAGCGGCATATTCAGGTGTGTCAAATGAAATACTGGGGTTTCTGGGAAATGTTATAGGGGCGGAAGCGGTCGAAATAATTGGCAACAAGAAAGCCATTGATAAGTTGAGAGTCAAAAAACACATTACTGCAATGTTAAAATAACTGCTAAGAAACCTACTATCTTTCATTTTCAAACAATTATGTCTTCACGTTACGAAAAATTTGATCGCTCAACGCTGATAATTCTGCCTCTAGATAGGCGAAAACATGAGCTTGACCTTTCAATTATTGCTCCCCTCAAACCCACTCGGATCACGAACGAAAGTTACACTATTATTGCTGAACGCATTCGTGAAGCTAAAGAAAAGGGATCTTCTGTTGTCCTGATGATGGGTGCTCATGTATTACGATCAGGCGTTCAACGGTATCTTATTGATTTGATGGAAAATGGATATTTGTCGTGTATTGCTATGAATGGTGCAGGAGTAATCCATGACTATGAGTTGGCGGCAATTGGTGCTAGCACGGAAAGTGTGGCCACGTATATTCGTGATGGCCGTTTTGGTTTGTGGGCGGAAACAGGCAGGATCAACGATATTATTTCTGATGCCATGAAAAAAGGGATGGGCCTGGGTGAAGCTGTCGGAAAAGAGATTTATGAGAAACAGTTTCCTCATCGGGATATCAGTCTGCTGGCAACTGGATATCGTCTTGGAATCCCCATAACCGTCCATGTCGGTATCGGCTACGACATTATTCATCAATTACCTAACTGCGACGGGGCGGCGCTTGGTGAAACAAGCTATCGCGATTTCCTGATTTTTACTCATCTTCTGGAAAAACTGGAGGGTGGGGTGCTAATGAATTTCGGTACTGCTGTTATGGGCCCGGAGGTCTATCTGAAGGCATTGTCAATGGTTCGAAATATTGCCGCGCAGAGCGGCAGGGAGATTTCTCATTTTACCTCTTTGGTTTGTGACTTGTCTGAGCTGCCGGAAACGTATTCATCTGAACCTTGTAAGAGCGATTCCCGATATTATTTTCGCCCCTGGAAAACAATTCTGGCCCGTACTGTAGCTACCGGCGGGAAGAGTTTCTATATCCAGGGCAGACATGAAGAAACGATACCTTCACTTTGGTCAGCGGTTGTTAAGGAATAGGGATCAACTTGGATAAAAAGGACCAGATCTGCGTTGGTTGGTGCAAAGTTATGACCTGCAATAAAGGATTAAATGAACTCAAACCCAGCAGATTATTTTAAAAAAGCAGTTACCTTGCAGATAAGCGGCCAGATAGATTCTGCAATTGAATACTACCGGAGGATTATTGGCGAGTTTCCTGGGCATGCTGATTCCTATTTTAATATGGGACATGCTCTCAAAGGCCAGGGGAAATTTCATGAGGCAATTTCATGTTACGATTCGGTGTTACGTATAAATCCCCATTACCCCAATGTGCATCATGATAAAGGGGTTGTTTATCACTGTCAGGGAAAACTTGATGACGCGATTAACTGTTATCGTAATTCTATAAAATTAGAACCGCAAAATAAGGCATCATATTTTAACATGGGCAATGCACTCATAAATCAGGGAGCATTTCATGAGGCGATTATCTGTTATGACCATGTCTTAGAGCTTAACCCCCAGTGTTATGACGCATATTATGATAAGGGGATTATTCTGTACAAAATGGGTCTTCTTCCAGAGGCGATGAGTTGTTTTCTAAAGGCAATCAATTTAAAACCAGACCATGTTGATGCGCTCAATAATATTGCTCTAATTTATAGGGAAACCGCAGATCCACAACAAGCGGTTTCTTATCTGTATAAAGCGATTGGACTGAGACCTGATCATGCGATCTTATATAATAATCTTGGCAATGCATTACAGGATTTAGGCAGGATAGATGAGGCGATAATAAATTTTAAAAAAGCGATTGAATTGCGTCCCAATTATATTGAAGCAATTGAAAATTTAACTGCCTGTAAAAAATTTTCAGAAGGTGATGATGAATTTTCCATTCTTGAAGATCTTAATGAAGATCCTTTGCTGTTGGAGACAGATAAAAAGAATTTACACTTTGCGCTAGGCAAAATGTACGCTGATATCGGAGATTATGATCGGTCATTTGATAATTACTATTTAGCCAACGAGTATCGAAAAAAGACCACAGGAGAGGATTTTGACCCAATAGATTTTGAAAAGGATATCAACAGATATATCAGTCTTTTTAACCAAGACTTTTTTTCTTCCAGGGAAAATTTTGGCGTACATGCAGATTTCCCAATTTTTATTGTTGGTATGCCTCGGTCTGGTACAACACTTGTTGAACAAATTGTATCAAGTCATCAACAGGTATATGGTGCTGGTGAGCGAACTGAAATAAGAACAATTGCAAAACAAATATTAAGTTCTCCCGAGGAGAATGGGTGTGAAGATAAAATCAAAGGACTTAATTTTGGTTTTTATCTGGATCTGGCGAATACCTATTTTAGCACTCTCAAGAAGTTGTCAGGTGATTCACCGAGAGTTACGGATAAGCTCCCCCAAAACTTTCTACATCTTTGGCTGATAGCTATTCTGTTTCCGCGGGCAAAAATTATTCATTGTATGCGGGACCCCTATGACACCTGCCTTTCCTGTTATTTCACCTCTTTTGTTAAAGAGCATTCGTATAAAAATGATTTAATCTGGTTGGGAAAATACTATTCCCAGTATCAGCGCTTGATGCAACACTGGCACGAAGTTCTGCCACTTGAAATATATGATGTCCAGTATGAAAAACTTGTTGAAGATACCGAAACCATGACCCGAAGAATCTTGAAATTTTGTGATCTTGAATGGGACCCGATGACCTTAGATTTTTATAAAAACAGACGAAAGGTATCTACGGCAAGCAATCTGCAGGTCCGTCAGAAAATATATAGCTCCTCGATAGGCAGGTGGAAAAAATACCAGAAATTTTTACAACCGCTTTTTGACTCGATCAGTCTCGGATAACCATTTTTCTGTATTAAAAAAACATTTTGTGATTCTTTGAAATGCTGTTGTTCTGGGCATTTTGCCGGTCCAGAGAAAAGAAAATAATTCAGAAAAAGCAATAAAATCCGAATAGATATTAGTATGACTGAGAGTATCACATTAATGAAGAAATTTGATTTTTGTGTGACTAAATGTGCTGAGGATGGGATGCATCAATGTCCTTTAATATATAGAGACAGAAATGGAAACAATTCAGGTGGTTGATAATAACGTTACAATACACGAAAATGTATTCATTTTGGCACAGGATAATAATTTTACAGAGATTATTGAAAGCCTTTTTGTGGAAGGGGTCCATCCGGATGAAATGGGAGAAACATTGTTTAGCTTAGCGCAACAAGCTGTCAACAATAGCCGATTTGACGCTGCCAAAGCCATCTTGTTTTTTCTCATGGAGGCACTTGAGGACAAATCGGAGACTCCGTCGATTTCTAGATTGCTTGGAGATGTTTTTGCCGGCGAAAAGGACTTTGGGAAAGCCAGAGAATATTATGGCCAACTGCCAGTTACACTTGAAAGCATCCATTTATGCGCCAGAACTTTTATGCCAAGTGGAGACATTGATGGGTTGCTCATCTTTAGGAATCAAATCCTGGGGAAAACACCTCTTGCGGCCCATAGTCAAATACATCAGATCATTGACACTCTTATGAAGGAGTTCGGAGGCGGGCCAGAAACATTTGACGGGCATTTCGAACTCTATCAAAGAAACAAGCAAATATTGAGGGAAACTGATCCATATCTCATTGATGATCCTGTTTTGAAAATGAATTTGTATGCTGAAGAATGGGAAACTGAAGTTGTAAAGACCTCAGAGGCGCTGTATGTGAAGCAGTATGATGGAGTATGGTCCAGAGCAGATGTTACTCCAAGCCAAACTCTGTTGCATAGGGAGCATTTTAGAAAGAGAGAGAATGTTATCTTCCGCTGCCAGTCAATCGAGGCAATGATTCAATTGACTAATGCGTTTGCAACCGCTGCTCCGGAATTTTTCAAACACGAATGCATGGTGACCATCGATTTTCGTCTGCTTTGCCAGGTGATGACCTTCTGTGATCTGTTGCCACTTGCTAATTGTGATTTTCTCATAAGGTTTGTTGATGAGAGTAATGCCCCGGCCCAGATTAAATTTCTCCTTCTTGAAAAAAACGTGCGTTTTCCGGCAAAGTTTATTGACCCTTTTCAGGAGAACCGTAGCTATTTTATTGAGAAATTAAAACCTGTACTACAGGATTGCGAGAAGGAGATTCAAAAGCGAAGAAAGAATTATGAGAAAATTATTTCAGAACGGTATCCGGATGATTTTCATGTATCGATAAAAAGAAAATTTGAAGAAAATATAAAACTTCGGGTTTTACTAAGAGTCTCGAGATATACATCATACCTACAATATTGTATCCGAGATATGGCAGAAGGGTTTCGCCAGCTTGGACACGAAGTATTTATTGAAACAGAGAAAGAAAATGCTGGCACAGGGATTAATTGGGACCTTGAGATAAGAAACCTGGCGGAGTTTCTGCCGGATATAATTTTTGTCATTGGTCATTTGCGTAGTGGCTTAACAACAACGCCCCCCAATATTCCTGTCGTAACATGGGTTCAAGACCCTCTCAAAAGGATCTTTTTTGCAGAAGAAGGGAGCTTGTCGGCGCATCATGATTTCATCTATTCGATATCCACTAAATGGCAGAAGGAGCTCAGTGCCAAACCAGCATATAGCCAACAGAATATACGCCTGCTCCCAATGCTGGCAAACACTGAATTGTATCACCCTTTGCCGATCCTCAAGAAATATGATGTAAGCTATGTGAATCATCTTAATATTACAGAGCCATTCATTGAGGCTTACAGTGCGACTCCAGATAATGACTTATCAGAGGAGGGCCTGTTTCACAGAAAATTTCTGCAGTTTACTGATACACTTTCGGTTGATAGCTTGTCACATTACACAGCAAACTTTTTCACACTCTCCAGAGAGTTCTGGGAGGGTTTTCTTAAATTCTCAGAGCTGAAAATTGATGGGATGGCACTGACACCTTACGATTTGTTGCCTAAACTTACTTTGGTAATGAGAGTTAGAATTCTTACCCCATTGCTGAAAAGCGATATACAAATTGCTCTTTTCGGGAATGGCTGGGATAAACATCCGTGGTTTCAACACCTGGCTATGGGACCTGTCCAGAATGGTCGTGAATTAAATTTGTTGATCAATGAAACCAGGATAAGCCTTAATATCTGTCCAGATATTTCATTTCATAACCGTGTACCTGAACTGGCAGCAGCCAAAGCCTTTTTTCTCTCAAGAGATATAGGTCCTGATGACCTTATGCCATTGGACCATTTTTTTAAACGGGGAAACGAGGTCGTGTTCTTTAAAGATGGGGAGGACCTTGTTCATAAAATTACGTATTATTTGAAGCACGAGAAAGAAAGAGAGGAAATCGCTGACCGGTTCCATGCCAGATTCTTAGAGAAATTTACTTACAAAGCGGGAGCGCGGCAGATTATTCAAGATATAAAGGACCGGTATACAAATATCCAAGAATGATGCTGTTTAAGATTGATTATGAGGTTAAAAAATGAAAGTGATGCTCATTACTTTGCCAAATGAGGGTGAACCAAAAGATTATACAACCCCGGCGCATTATTCTATTGGTAAGCTGAAATATATTCCCCTGGGAATCCTTGCAGTTGCCAGTGGAATCAAAGGAGATCATGAAATCAAGCTGCTTGATGCGGCCAGCAAGTTTCTTTCAATAGAGGAGACCATTGCTCAAATAAGAGAATGGGAACCGGACGTCTTAGGAATGACGTCGTCTATTGGAACAGCCTATGCTATGAGTTGTGTTCTCAAGCGGGTCGAAGGGCCGCTAAAGGTTGTCGGTGGGCCATTTACCACGCATTATGCTCAAGAAGTTTTAACTTTAGGTGCCCATGCTGTTTTTATACACGATGGTGATTCCAACTTTTCTGATTGGCTTGATAATGGTTGTCCCCAGGGTATTTTTGAAGACTACATTCCCGATCTGGACAAGCTTCCCATGCCAAACCTGGACCTGCTTGATTTAACTGAATATGTCATTAAGCCTAAAGAAAGCAAGAAGCTGTTGCTGAAAAACCTTGGATTGCGTTTCCCGATGTACAGTTCAAAAGGATGTCCATTTAAGTGCATTTTTTGTGATGTTCAGGAGAGACGTTTTCGGTGGAAAAGTCCACATCGCGTAGTTGACGAGATGGAACTTTATTTGTCCAAGGGAAGTGCCTCCGTCCATATTATGGACGATTGCTTCAACGTCCAAAAACAGCGAGTGCTTGAAATTTGTGCAGAAATAAAACAGCGAGGGTTGAATTTTGAATGGAGTGCCAGGGGGAGGGCGTCAATTGACAGGAAAACCGCAGAAACACTGAGGGATGCCGGTTGTCGTAGACTGCATGTCGGGGTGGAAACATTTGATCCTGAGATGATGCGCTTCATTAATAAGAAAATAGATTTGAATGAAATCTTTAATTTTTTCAAGACCTGCCGTGAAGTTGGCATTGAAACCTTGGGTTATCTCATTATTGGCTTTCCGGGAGAAACACGAGAATATCGGCAAAAGCTTCCGGAACTTATTAGAGAAGTTGGCATGGATTTGCCGTTTTTTAACGTTCTGTATCCTCTACCGAACACAACATATTATGACATGCTTTTGGAGAGTGGCGTCTATAAAAATGATTTCTGGCAGGAATACTCTCTGAACCCGGTTCCAGACTTTGAGCCTGAATTACCGCGTTCTCCAGAGTTACAGCACGAATTGCTTGATACTGTTGAAGGGTATGTCGGCCAGTTTTATGGAAAAGCAGCATGAGGTCGAAGACACTATTGAATACAACAACAAGATTGAAGGATGGGGAATGAAAATTAATAAAATTGTTTTAGTACTGCCTAATTATTATTGGTGTACCTCAGAGTTCTGGCATGTCCATCCGATTAATTTGTGCCTTCTAGCCGGGGTTCTTAAGGATGAATATGAAGTTGAGATCATTGACGCCAACTTGGAAAATTTATCTGAAGATGAATTGGCTGAGCGAATCAGAGTTTCAGCACCCGATCTTTTAGGTATAACCTCATTTGCCAACCAATTTGCACCTGCGTCACATGCTGTCGCCCGAATAGGCAAAGAGGTCTTCCCCGAGATGCCGGTTGTTATGGGCGGTGTATATGTCACCACAACACCGGAAGCTGCGATCAAGGATACTCATGTCGACTATCTTGTCATCGGTGAAGGTGAGAGGACTTTTCTGAGATTAATAAAGTTCCTGGAGGGTAAGGAAGATTTTCCTGCCAAAGGAATTGGTTATCGAGATAGCAGCGGCAATCCAAAACTTATAAGGCTTACAGAGTATATTGAAGATCTTGATTCACTCCCTTTTCCTGATTATTCAAAAATAGACTATCCCCAATATACGACCAATTCCTTTAAAAATGTTTTCGACAGCCCGCGTGCTTTCCCCTATGCGAGAATGATAACCAGCAGGGGCTGCCCAAATAATTGTTCATTTTGTGCCGTGCATTTTATTAATGGGAGAAAAACTCGATTTCAGAGTGCCGAACGGGTGTTAGCTGAGATTGATTGGCTGGTTACTACCTATGGCATAAAAGCAATCGAGTTCAATGATGACCACTTGCTTCAGTCCCGGGAGAGGATCGATAAGATCTTGAAAGCAATGATCGCCAGGAAATACAATATCGTCTGGAATGCCATGGATGTTATGGTCAGAAGCCTTTCAGAGGATTTACTTGAGTTGATGTGGGAATCTGGTTGCAGATACATCTCCTTTCCTTTTGAATCAGGAAATGAACGTGTAATCAAGAAGATTATTGGGAAACCCATGGACTTTGAGCATGGGGTTCGGATGGTGGAGAAGGCAAAAGAACTTGGGATGGACACAACCGCTGACTTTATAATCGGTAATCCCGGCGAGACGTATAATGAAATTATGGACACAATTAATTTTGCAGAGTCTTTAGATGTTGATTATGTAAAAATCAATGTAGCGACGCCATACCCGAATACCCGTCTTTTTCAAGATGCTGTACGCCTTGAGGCATTTCCGGAGGGGTATCAGGCCGAAAAGATGATATGGGGAAGCTCAAGATTGCAGACGGAACATTTTGACCCTTGCGCGATGGCAATTGTCCGGGCCTTTGAGTGGGACCGTATCAATCACAAAACAGAGGCCAAGAGAAAAAAACTTGCTGATCGGATGTTGATATCAGTAGAGCAGCTTGATCAAATTCGGAAAAAAACTAGAGAGGAAGCCATTCAGTTTGTAAGTCAATACCGTTCCGGCACAATTCAATAATGCGTTTGATTTCTCCGCACTATTGATGAGACGGAATTGGGAGTATGCGTATGGAACAAAATTCTTTTTTAGAAGCAAAGGCTGATTTTATTAGAAAAGATCTTATCAGAGTCGCAGTAAAAAGTGGTGCTGGTCATATAGCGCCATCCTTGTCGTGCGTCGACATATTGGTAGCGCTTTATTACAGAGCTATGAATTATACAAATGATCCGCTGTGGGAAGAAAGGGACAGATTAATTCTCTCTAAGGCCCATGGAGGCTATGGCCTTTACGCCATTTTAGCCGATAAAGGCGTGATACCCAAAGATGAGTGGGAAAATTTTCATACACAGCAGAGCAGCTTAACAGGATGCGTCAGTAGAAACATTAATTATGGCCTTGAGGCCGGTTGTGGGTCTTTAGGCCATGGATTGCCCATGGCTGTCGGAGTGGCATTTGGCGCCAAATTATTACAAAAGGCCTATCACACTTACTGTATTATTGGCGATGGTGAGTTGCAGGAGGGCACAATGTGGGAAGCGATTCAGTTTGCAGTTAAGCATGAACTGAACAATCTGACCATTATTGTCGATAATAATCGGTTACAGGCATTGGATTTTCTGAAAAATATTCTTGATAGAAGTGAGGATGATCTGCAAAGAAAGTTGGAGGGTTTTGGATTGAACGTCAGTGTCTGCCCGGGCCATGATGTAGTTACGTTAGCTGAGTTGTTAAACAAACTGAAAGACCATACTGGTGATCGGGTGGATGTTGTCCTGGCACAAACAGTCAAAGGCTTCGGTCTTAAATGCATGGAAAATATGCCAAAGTTCCATTACCGCCTCCCATCAGTTGAAGAATTGGCAATGGGGTGAGTCCGTCAATGAATAATTTTAGAAAAGAAATTATCGATGAATTAATCCCATATTTTGCTCAAGACAACCGGTATCATTTATTGCTCGGAGATATGGGCTTTGGAGCTGCTGATAAAATTACTGCAGAATTCCCTGGACGTGTCACAAATTTCGGCGTCATGGAGGCGGGAGTTACTGGAATTGCTGCTGGTATGGCGATGAGTTCAGTAATTCCGATTGTGTATACGATTGTCAATTTTTTAGCTTTCCGGGCGTTGGAGCAGATAAGAAATGATGTTGTTTTACAAGGGCTTAATGTCAAGTTTATTGGTACGGGGGCTAATGACTATTTTTCCGAGTTGGGTGATTCACATTGTTGTGGAGACGATGACATCAGGCTGATGGAATTGATCAAGGTTAAGGTCTATGACCCGTATACCTGTGAAATTGGTTTTGAAGAACTTATCTCCCGTTGGATTACCAGCCCGGAACCAGGCTACATAAGGGTGTAGAGTTTATACGATGAAGCCGATAATTCTTGATGGACATAAACTGCTTTGGCATGAAGAAAGGGTCAATGCATGGTTGCAGGGTGAAAGAATTGCGCCAATCACTATTGACTGGGCTCTAACGCGCCGCTGTAGTTATAAATGCGTTTATTGTTATGGGCAACTCCAGGCCAATGATGAGAAAAAAATAACCCGGCATGTAATTTTTCGTTTTTTAGATGATGCTGCAGAGATCGGTGTCAAGGCAATAAGTTTCATCAGTGATGGTGAGAGTACCTGCAGCCCGTATTTGTATGATGCAATTGTGCATGGCCGTTCCTGCGGGCTTGATATGGCTTTGGGAACAAACGGATATTTATTGAGAGATGACCGTCTTGAAGATATCCTGCCGGCACTGACCTATCTTCGCTTTAACATATCGGCAGCAGCGCCAGCTCGATATGCGCAGATACATGGGTGTCAAGAGAGTTGCTTTGACAAGGTCGCTAACACGATAGGAAGATGTGTCGAGATCAAAAAAGAATTTGGCCTCCCAGTCACCATAGGCCTGCAGATGGTTCTACTGCCGGAGTTTTCTGATCAGATTATCCCTTTGGCTGAGTTAGGCAGAAAACTCGGGGTAGATTATTTGGTCATTAAACACTGCAGTGATGATGAACGTGGTAGTTTAGGTGTGAACTATGATGAATATTTTACCCTTGTTGATCTCCTGAAAGAAGCAGAAGCTCTCTCTGGAGATGGTTATCTTGTTAAAGCAAAATGGTCAAAAATACTTAGCAGCGGAGAGCGCCGATATTCCCAGTGCTATGGGCCGCCTTTCATCCTGCAGTTATCAGGGTCCGGTCTGGTTGCTCCATGCGGGATGCTTTTTAATAGTGACTATAAAAAATACCATATTGGCAACATCGCCGAACAATCATTTAAAGAGATATGGCAAAGTAAACGATACTGGGAGGTTATGGATCTCATTGCATCGGAAAAATTTAAGGCCCAGACTATGTGCGGCACCTTGTGTTTACAGCATAAAGTCAATGAATACCTGTGGGACTTGCGGCAGGGGAAAAAGGTGAGTGCTAAGCAAAGTCAACCCTCGCCGATGCACGTAAACTTTATCTGAGTATAACATGGTGCACACTGCAATCCCATATATTGATCTAAAGACGGAATATAAACAAATCAGGGAGCAGGTACTGCGTGAGCTTGACCGTGTGCTCGGAGCCGGGGAGTTTATTTTACGGGAGGACCTGTCCCTTTTCGAATCGAAAGTGGGTGCATTGATCGGCAGCTCTCATGTTGTTGGGGTCAATTCCGGGTTTGATGCATTATATATGAGCCTGCGTCTATTAGGTTTATCTGGAGGAGATGAGGTTATTGTTCCATCATATACGTTTTCTGCCTCTGTTGCCGCGATCGTTGAAGCGGGAGCGATTCCAGTATTTGCCGACATTGGTCCCGACCTTAATATGGATCCTCAATCTGTATCTGAACGAATATCTGAACGGACTAAAGCGATAATGCCGGTTCATTTGAGCGGCAGGCCTTGTGATATGGATTGCTTATGCCAATTGGCAGAAAAACATAATCTTACCATTATTGAAGATTCTGCACAGGCCTTTGGTTCAACCTTGAACGATAAGTGGCTTGGGACATTCGGTCTTTTTGGCTGCTTCAGCCTCCACCCGTTGAAAAGTTTGTCCGTTCCTGGCGATGGTGGATTTGTTGTCACTGACAATGATGCATATGCCGTCCGCTTGAGGGAATTAAGAGATCACGGAAGGAGTCAAGACGGCAGGCACTCCCAACTGGGACGAAACAGCAGACTGGACAACATTCATGCTGCCATCGCCAATATCAAGCTTCAATATTTTGCATCGTGGGCAGCAAGAAGGCAGCAGGTGGCAAAATGTTATCAAAGGCAGCTTAAAGGACTCAGCGGGGTGGAAATATTAAGCACTCCAAAGAATGCCTCTGTTGTCTGGTCTACGTTTCCACTCATTGTTGTGGAGGGCATTGATGAGCTGGAGAAAACCCTCAGGGATCAACAGATTGAAGTATTTCGCCATTATCGGCTGCCTGTTCATAAAATGAAACCCTTTGTACATATGTCAAATAACCTGCCGGTAACAGATATGCTTTGTGAAAGGGTGTTATACCTCCCCATTCACCCATTTATTGAGGACGATACAGTGCAATTTATCTGTGAAGCGATTAAACGGGCTCTGTCATGACCAAGAAGCTTGATTATAACCAAGGAAGTCATAAGCTCCTTTATCATCTTGACAGAGTTCTCGAATGGTCAAAAGGTGGTCCGGTTTTTCCTTTGCACCTTGAAATTGGTACAGGTCCGAAGTGCAACTTCAGGTGCGTTTTTTGTTTTACTGAATTCCAAAAAGCCAACAACTATACTCTTGATAGAGATACTTTTTTGAAAATTATGGATGAAGCCCACAAATACGGGGTGCGATCAATAGGAATTCTTGGCGATGGTGAACCGACTCTAAACGGAGCGCTGGCTGAAGCGATAACGTATGGAGGGACCCGCGGGCTTGACATCGGTTTATCGACCAATGGATTGCTCTTTAGCGAAGAACTGGCCAAAAGCATACTTCCCAACCTTGTCTGGATCCGTTTTACAACTTGTGCCGCTACAGCGGCAACTTTTGAAAAAATACATCAAATCCCTCAAAAGAACTTTGATACAGTGCTTGGCAATATAAGAAAATCCGTTGAAATAAAAAAACAATTGGGTCTACCTGTTACTATTGGTATGCAAATGGTGATGGTGCCGGAAAATATTTCAGAAGTTGTTGATGCTGCACGATTGGCAAAATCTCTGGGGGTGGATTACTTTGTGGCAAAACCGACAAGTATTTCACCAAATAACCAGTTTAGCTTTGACCTGGATCTATACTCACAAAATCAAGCTCTACTTGGGCTAGTTGAGAAGGAGAGTACTGATAATTTCTCTGCACACGTTTCATGGAAAAAGGTCAATTCGCGTGGGATTAAGCCTTATGAACAGTGTTATGGCTATGCCTTTTTATTTCAAGTGACCGGCAATGGAGAAGTGTTTCCTTGTTCACATTTAGTTGGCAAGCCGGAGTTTCTGCTCGGCGACTTTAAAACAGAGACGTTAGAAGAGATGGTTCACGGGAGTCGTTACCAGCAAGTGATAAAAAACATTCAAGACCTTAATGTTAGAGAGGATTGTGCAACTTGTTGCCGTCACGAATCAATCAATGAGTTTCTCTGGGGGCTTAAAAACCCACCAGATCATATTAATTTTATCTAAATCAAATAAAGTTAATATGATCTGGTGGGTTTTTAAGGTCCCATAAATATCTGTTTATCTCGTCCATTCTGCAGTTAACTCGGCACTGGCCGGCATCCAGGTTGTTTGCGACCCACTCCATAGATGTTTTTCTTTTCTCACCTTCCCATATTCCCTGGAAGCTCTCGTCGTAAATATTTCCATACCAAAAACGATCATTTTCCAAAAACATGCTGCAGCCCCAAACACTGCCTCCAGCATCCATGTATGACCAGAAAGGCAGGGCAAGGCAACGGGGGTAAGCGTGAGAGGCTTCGTTCCATTTCTCTATTGCATTGAGGCGTACAATCACTTGAAAGCGGTCGGTATTGAGCGCTTCCAGTTCGTCTTGAAGCGCCTCGATATCAGAATACGTTATGTCTTTAAAGAGTTGTGTTTTACTGGCGGGGTGTTGGGAGTAAGGCTTGACAACCAAGTAATCAACGCCGAGGTTACGAGCTTTATGGGCTAGAGCAGGAACCTCTTTCTGATTCTCCGGCAACAGTAAAAGCTGCAGGCCCAGGACGCATGATTTGCCGTTTTTTTCTTTGTAATTTGCGGCGTATGCCAGGTTATCAATAACTGTATCAAAGTCTTCCGGTCTGGTTCGATGAATTTGGGCGTAGGTCCGACTGGTACCGGCATTAATACTAACCTTGACCCACTGCATGGTGTCAAGAACTGCTGGCACCAGATCGTGTTTCAGGAATACCGCGTTAGTTGTCATGGCCAGGTCAATGCCGCTCTCTTGCACGCTCTTCATGAGAGAAACAATGTCTCGGTGCAATAGTGGTTCTCCTTCGCCACCAAACATTATACTTTTCAAACCAAGAGACCCCAGTTCGGTCAAACGTTTCTGGAAAATTTGGGTATCAAGGAATCTTTTTTTATACTCCATGAAATCCAAAGCGCAGAAAGTGCAGCGATGGTTGCACATTCCTGAAGGGGAAACCTCCATGTAAATCGGATATACTTTTCGCAGTGTTGACCAATCATTTCCCGCGGCAAGCCATTGGGTTAATCGGTCCGGGTGATACATCATTTTGTGACTGTCTATCCGGTAATTATCACTCATCTGTGTTCGATAGTTTAAGAAGGTTTTTTTATAGTAAGGAAAAGTTTTTATCTGTTTTTAATATAACTGGCAGGGTTGCCGGCCCATATCTGATACTGGGGCACGTCCTTTTTCACCACAGAGCCTGCACCGATTATCGCTCCATCGCCAATTCTGACCCCGGCCAGCACGGTAGATCCTGTGCCCAGGTAACAGTCCCGGCCGATGTGAGTCTTTTTCAGGACTGATTGCTGGTTTAAGATGACATCATCAGGGGCAAAGCCGTGCTCAGTGTCAATAATATAACAGCGTGGTGCGATAACTGTGTAATCACCTATAGTAATACGGTTCTTTGAGGCAATTATTGTGTCTCTGCCCACAAAAACCCATTTGCCGATGTCAACCTTAGGGTGTGGTTTTGTAAGTAACAGCCAGCAATGGGCATGGAAGAAAGAATTGTCGCCGATTGATAAATTTCCAGTGTCACAAACCGAAATTTCAACTCCTTTCTTGAAAACTATGCCGGTACCATGTGTGATTCTGGGGTCTCGTAAGAGCCACCAACTTCTCAGGCGATCAATGAAAGATAGACTTGCAGGGCTTGCCTTGTCTTTATTTCTTTTGATGGAAACTGAATGAAAGTCAACAGGCATCGGTCAATCAGGCTGCTTTGAGGCCTTTTTTAGGCTTCTGATATTGGACGGTTTTAAAAACTGAATCGAGCTCAAGCCCTTGCTTTTTAGCTAATTCTGAAAGCTTGTCGGTAACGGTGCCGGTCAGATCTTCTGTGCTCATTTGGGTCAGGTTAATATGAAAATCCTGTCTGTCTCCAAGGTTTTCAAGATAGGCAACTTCATCGGGAATATGTCCATTTTCCCTAGCCCACTGGTAAATGGGCGTGCCGGGTAGCGGCAACAGGAAACCAACACTTGGGAAAATATTACATCTTTCACAAATATCAATTGTTGCCTGAATTGATTCGGGAGTTTCCTGGGGATAGCCGAAGATAACGCTGGTGCGCGGCGGCACCCCTCCTTTCCATAAGCTTTCTGCCTGTTCGACGAACTGCTCAACGGTGATCTTTTTGTTCATGGCTTTGAGTATCTCTGGACTGCCGTTTTCAAGTGAGAAGGCTATATTCTCACAGCCCAGGGCCTTGAGATCCTTGATAAGCCCGATATCTTTCTCCTTAAAGAGTCCGGCCCGGCAGGGGGCGTCCCAGCCGAACTTGAAGTCAAGGCCGCTGATTTGCTCCACCAGGGCTTGTACTGCCTGAATGTTGGGGAAAGTAAGCTCATCCCAGAACATGATATAACTGGCATCATATTGATCGTGCAGGCGCTGTATTTCCCCGACTATGGATGTCTCTGAATAACGTCTGTATTGCTTTCCTCTAAATACATGGTAGCAGAATGTACACCTATGGGGACAACCCCTGCCGGTGTTAAGCGGAAAGGCCTGCACAGCCTTAGAGAAAAAGGCGTTGCTGTTCACATGGCCGTATTTGCGGTATTTATCCAGCTCGAAGATGTCCCAGTCCGGGTATCCAAAAGGATCAAGCGATGGCTCAACCCGTCGCTCCGGTGCGAAACAGACTTTTTCATTGTCCAGAAAGGCTATTCCGGCTACCTGACGGTAATCGTCATTTCTTTCAATTGCTTGCAGGAGTTTTACCATTGTCACATCGCCTTCTCCCAAAACAGCAATGTCAACATCGGTATTCTGCAGGAGTATCTCCGGAATTGAGGTGGCCACAGAGTTGCCTGCAATTACCGTTGCCTGAGGATTTATTCTTTTAATCTCGGCAGCCACTTCCTTTACGTACTTGTAACCGGTGACAATGCAACCGAATGCGTAGACGTCGTAATCATTATCAGCAAGAAAATCGTGCAGGTCGGAGGATGAAAGTTGATCGATATCCATGTCGAGCAGGTCGAATTCAAAGCCGGCTTTTTTAACCGCAGTCATAACATATGCGAGGCCAACCGGCAGTAGGCGCCGCTGGGCGTCTGGTCTAATGGATAAATTGATAAATAAACATTTCATGAATATATCCTCCATGCTCATTAGTTGAGTTTAGTGGAAAATTAACGGAAATCTGGGCAGTGTGAACAAGAGTTTCTCCGGCGAACCTTGTTTTGAACTCAAGTTCACATTACTTGTCGGTAATAATGAAGTATTTGTTGAATTATAATCTGCCCTGTGCGTTTCTTGGCCTCGCCGGATGGTTTATTTGCTGATCATATATCGCATCTCGCCTTCACCGTAGATGTAGTTATCAATATCAGGGTTGATAAATATGATTTCATCCCAGTCATGTTCGGCGCCCCGCTGCAAGCGCCTGAAATCCTTGAAGCCGGCCCTGGTCAGCATTGCTTCAACCTCATAGGCAAGATATCTGTTGTTGATAGGAACATAAAAGAAATCGCAACGGTGGAATATTCTGCCAGGCGGATACCCCATAATCTTCATCACTTCCTGCGTGTATGCCTGAGGAACAATACTGAGCATCCTGCGGCAGAAGTCCACGGTATCCCAGAAAAACGAGTTTTTACCGCCGTACAGGTAGAGCCAGCAGCGCCCATTTTTATTGAGAACACGGTATATCTCTTTCAATCCCTGTTCGGTGTCATAGGTGTGGTGCAGGACTCCGTTGCTGAAGACAAAGTCAAAATGTTCATTTTTGAAAGGCAGGTCCAGGACGGAGGTGTTGAGAAAGGTTACCTCTTTTTTGTCATAAGGATTCATCGAATTTGCAAAATTTACAGAATTACTACTGACATCAACACCAGTGACTTTTGCACAGCCCAGCTTTTTTAATGCCAGGGAGTATCTTCCACCCCCGCAACCATCGTCAAGGGCATGTTTGACGCCTTCTACGGAAATATTATTCTTATGAAACCTGGTTTGCTGAATTTCAGTGGCTTGTTTGAAATACTCTTCTTTGGTGAAGTCTTTCCATAAATTGAAATAGACCAGCCCTGTTTTTTCCTGAATGTCTTCCGGTGAGTCATCTGTCCAGGATTTAAAATTATTTAATGAATTGTCAAATGAGTTTTCCAGAAAAGCGCACGTTGTTTGAAGCTGAGAAAGCTCATGGGTAAGCAGATCCTGCCAGTTATTCTGGAAACCTGTCAGTCTCAGCCGGTCCAGAAAGTCAAACATGAATACCGAGGTCAGTACCCGAGGTAAAAAATTATCATTTAATTGTTCGAAATAATCGTTAAACAGGGATATGACTTGTTCTCGCATTTGTTCACCTCTTGATCGCAAGGATATGACGTTGGTCCGCCAGCCCAGCCTTGTCGAGACAGTTCTGCAGGGAGTCCTGGATGGAGATCAAATCTTTCTCCATGTGCCTCAGGAGATCCTGCGATACTTTCGTGTTTATGTTGTTAATGAGCAGTCGGGTGAGGTCGGTCGCGTCCTGGCCGAATATCCATTTTGCAGTTATCTCAAAACCAGCAGTTTTCATCGCATGGTCAATGGATTGTTCCGTATATAACTGGGTGTGCAGAACACCGTCAAAATTTCTGGCAAAATTGTCGGTAAAAACATTCTCCAACAGACATGAAAACCCGAAGATGGGTACTGCGAAGATAAATATGGTGCCTTGGGGCAGGGAGCGTAATTTTTGGTAAAATAAATGGGCATTCTGGATGTGTTCCAGCACAAAAAATGCGACATATATATCTGCTGGATACCTATCAATTGCATCTGATATTTCACCGCCGAAATGTGTGGACCTGGCAGCTGTAAAGGTGTTGGCGATATCGACCAGGGTTTTATCAGCGTCAAAGCCAACAATGTTACTCAATCTAGCATCTTCAAGGGCTGAAAGAAAATATCCGGCTCCGGCCCCGATCTCTGTCCACTGCATTTTTGCCAGCGTCTCGTGTTTGTATCCCTTATCGGCGAGGCTATTGAGTATCCACTCCAGTTTAGGCGTGTAAATTCTTTTTTTCCTGTCAGCGTACTGTTCTGCGCTTAATTTGGGGTAGACTTGGGCGAACTCATAGTCAGGATAACCTGGAGGAGGCTGTAATCTGGTCTGGACATGGCCGCAGATTGCACAGATTATGACAGGAATTTCCCGATGGTTGAACAGTTCTCCCTGCATGGGACTATTGCATAGGACGCACTCTGTCCGATTGTCAGCAGACAATAGCTTTTTTGTTTGCTCGAGCTGCCGGTGACACAGATCTTTGTCATTTTGCTGGCGGTCTGCTCCCTCCTGGATGATGTCCGCAGAGGGTTTTGAGTAGGTAATTTTCATGGATCAAAGATTTGTATTCTCACACTGTTTTGGCTTTAGCAATTAAGTCGGGCACCGAAAAGAAGATTGAGTCAAAGGCCTCGGTAACTGCCTGGGCAAACAGGTAGTCCTCCTGGCTATCAACTGTAAACTCGGTATCCGTTTGCGGCCAGTCTGCTGGTGGGAATAACGGAATGGTTTTATATTGTTCAGGGTGGTTGTACATGCCCAAAGTCAGATGTTCTCTTTCTTCTGGACTGAGTCCGCTGCTATGCAACTGCCGCATAGCCCAAGCGTTATAGACTTCGTAATCAATGCCCACAGGGAACCTTTTCTTGGTGGAGGCTATGTCAAAGCTGTCATATCGGTCACAGGCCGCAAGGCAGTAGTCGAGGCTGGGGCCGTCAACAAAGGGACAGTCCCCGGTCACTCTTACCACGTATTCCAGCTTGAATGCATGGGCCGCTTCCACAAAGCGAAGTACCACATCATCTGTGTCGCCGCGGAATGAATCTATCTCTTCCGTTTTTGCCAATTCAGCCAAGATGTCATCCTCCATGAGTTTGGTGGTGGCCAGGATTATCCTGTTTACCTTGGTTGATGTCTTGAGTCTTCTGATCAGAAATACGATCATTGGCAGCTCCTTTAACGGTAGCAGGGCCTTGCCTGGAAGGCGATGCGAACCGGTTCTTGCAGCTAGAATAACGCCGTAACGACTCATAGTTTGAGACCGCCATTCATCAATATGTCGGCAATTTTTAAGTTCTGTTGGGAGTGAATAAAGAAATATTCATCACTGGATACAATAAAATGGACTATCTGAGAGCCCATCAAGGAGCCGGATTTGAGATTACTGTTTTTGATGGCAAAGCAGGTATTCGCTTCTCGATAAATAGCATCAAAATCAGAGGCAAAGTTGCTGATCTTGTTCATAGGCTGCAACCCATGGGAGGAGCGCTTAAACATGCGGTCTTGTACCTCTTCCACCCCCATGGATGAGGTCGAGCCATTCAACACCAGTGTACTGATTGCTTCTTCCAGGGTTTGTGTCCTGACAAATGGAGCTTGAAGATAGGCGGTGACAGTTGTCCCCTTAAGGCTGGGGTCAAGTTGTCGGCACATATTCTCCAACGTGCTGGTTAGTCGGGCTGAACGGACTGTTTCCTCAGGCTTGCGGTCATGAAAAGAGAGTCGCGGATCATCAAATTTATCCATTGTTGTTTGCACTTGTCTGGTGTCAGCTGCAACAACAATGTGATCAAAAATCTTCGAACGCAGGCATTTTTCAATGCTGTATTCAAGCAGGTTTTTATTTCTCAGCTCCTGCTTCCACAAATTTGGTGCAAAATCATAATGAGCCCTGCAGGGTATAAAACCAATAATTGGACGAAACTGTTCAATATTTTCAGCAATGGCATCAAGTTTTATTTGCCTTCGGGCATCAATAATGTGTTTGGTGTTTTCTGTTAAGTTTTTTTGGTGTCGACGGTAGTAAAACAGTGGAAGGTTGATGTTTGAGATTTTGTAATTGTTCAGTAATCGTGTCCAGAGATCAAAACCATCCTGTGCACCAAGATCTTCACGGTACCCACCGATTTCTTCAAGAATATTCTTTCTGATGAGAAAGCAGGCGCCGTTGGCCGGGGCATCCAGCATGTGATTGTCTGCGTAGATCCGTTCTCGCCGTTCCTGGGAAAAGACGTGCCCATACTCATCCATAAGGTAATAGTCTGGAAAGACCATGGCGCAGTTCGGATCGCGGTCCAGATGATTGGCAAGTACTAACAATATATTTTCATCAAAAATATCATCCCCATCAAGCCGGATAAGCATTTCGCCTTTGGCTTCCTTGATGGCCAGGTTGCATACGCCTGGAAGCCCAACACCTTCTGCGTTGAAGAGGCGTATTTTGGGAGCACCATCATACAGTTTCATGATCTCTGAGGTGTTGTCGGTGGAATTATCATCAAAGATGAGCAACTCCCAGTCATCCATGGTCTGTCGGAGAACGCTTTCGATGGCGGCTTCGAGATAGTTGCCATAATTATGTGAAGCAATGTAAACGGTAATTTTAGGGTGTGATAGAGACATGACTGTACCTTATTACAAACGCATTAGTATCCCATCACTTATCGGGTCAACAGGGAGATATCACAAGTGAAATCTGCCAAGAAATGATCAATTAGATCAATTATATGCACTGTGCTACGTCTAAACGAAATTTGTGCAGGGCCTTAAGCTCATCCGGGGTCATGCTGCCAGTATGGTCAGGACCGTACAGGGATTTATCAAGAGTAAAATGTTTTTCAACGGTCTTTGCACCTCGAGCAAAGGCTATCTGGGCGGCAGTGATGCCAATAGTGTGGTCGCTGAATCCTGCGTATGTTTTACAAAAATCAATGGAACTGAAAGACAATTCGCTAAGGCGTGTTGGATATTTAGATACACAATAGAGAAAGAGCAGATCAGCAGATGTTTCAATTCGAGGAAATCTGCCTTCCTCTTCCCACATGCCGAGTGAAATCAAAAGCGGTTTTCCGGTTGCGGCAAAAGAGTTGAGCAGATTCGTGTCTTTAAGGGAACGGGAGGCGACTTTGTGACGCCTTACATTTGCTTTTTCCAGCCAGGTGATGCGCTCTTGATCAAAGGCGGAAGCCATGAACTCAATATTGATTTTGTTGCATTCTTCTACTAACACGCCCAATTGATCACGGGTTATTTCTGTCTTGCAATTATAGTCAAACCACTCGTTTCCCTCTTTAGGAAAGAGTTTTCGGGCATCGTATAGTTGAAATTTGGCAACGTCGGCACCATTTTCTTTTGCTGCGTGGATCAATTCCAGAGCAAGAGACATTTCACCGTTATGATTTTGTCCTATTTCAGCAATGATTTCCATGGACTTTCTCCAGCCACATATTGAGCATTATAAATGAAAAAATTGTATGCCCGTTCAAGCGTTGGGGGTCGTTCAGCATATTGCGGGCAAAGTCTATGCTGTTTTTATCTATGAAACCCATTTTCATTAAGCATGAGTCCTGCCCGAAGGATTCATGCAGAAGGTCGCTCCACTCTCCTTTGAGCCAATGATCAATCGGCACATTAAATCCATGTTTGGGCCTGGTGTGTACAGATTCGGGAAGCAGTTTTGAAAATGCCTTGCGCAGGGCCCATTTCAAAGTTTTTCCCCGTACCATTTGGTGATACTTCAGTTTGTCAGAGAGTGCCATGACAGCAGGTGCAACAAAAGGGACTCGCCCTTCAACTGAGTGGGCCATTGTCATCCGATCAGCTTTTCTGAGCATCTCGTTTGGTAAATAAAATGATCTGTCCTGGCCAATGAACTGTTCGGGCGACCAATCTCTACTGGAATTAAATTCAAAAAAATGACGTAGTGATGGTTGAATATTATCGCAAGCTTCTTTATTGAAAAGCTGTGCTTTTTCCCGTTCGGCAGCGTAATAATGCCAAGCCCAGGCCCTTTCTTGAGGTGTGAGGGTGTTTAATACTGTAAGCCTGTCATTGAGCGGGAGACCAAAATTTTGAAATGAAACCGGCGGATCCAAAGGAGCTGTCGGTGAATTATTACACTTTGAAGAAGGTAGAAATTCGTACCAGGAGTATCCTCCAAAACATTCATCGGCGCCATCACCTGTCAACAGGACTTTTACCCCCCTTTCTCTGGCAGCTTTTGCAATGGCAAGGATTCCTAGCCCTGAAGAGACAGAAAAGGGTTGGTCGCCATAAATGCAAAAATCAGCAAGACTACGGCGAAAATCGTCTGCTGTAACATGAATTGTATAGTGAGTCGTGCCAAGTTTCTTTGCATACTCTTCCGCTTCGTGAGCTTCATTCGCCTGGCCGTGGTATGGGTCGGCAACATCCTCAAACCCTATAGTGAAAGTAGTAAGATCAGAAAGTGATTGTGAGGCGATGGTTGCCACAATTGAACTGTCTAGCCCACTGCTGAGAAAGCAGCCAACCGGTACATCGGAGAGAAGCCGCGACCTGATAGCTTGACTGACAACCCTGTTGGTTTCTTCAATAACGTTGTCGTCATCTATTTGGAGCTCTTTATTACCGAATTGATTGGGATAGGAGTGGATTCGAATTTCTTTCTGATCTGCCACCAGATAATGGCCTTTTGGCAGGGCCATTATCTGTTCGTAGACCGTGGCGGGCTCCGGGACCCAGAGAAAGGTCGGGAAATCCCAGATGGCCTGCATGTTAAGAGACCGGTTCCAGTCAGGGAATTGAAGCAGGGCCTTTATCTCTGAGGCAAACGCAATTTGATTTCCTGAGAGTCTGATATAATAAAGAGGTTTTTCTCCAGGAAGGTCTCTAGCCAGGATGAGCTTTTGCTCCTTTTCGACCCAGAGCGCGGCAGCAAACATACCGTCGAGTCTTTCAAAAACCGCCTCCCCGACCTCCTCATAGAGATGGCAGATTACCTCCCCGTCTGACCGAGTTGCAAAAATATGCCCTTTGTTTTCCAGATATTTTCGTAATTCTGGATAATTATAAATCTCCCCGTTGTAAAGTAAGACAATGGATTGATCTTCATTGTAAAGGGGTTGGTCGCCGTGGGCCAGGTCATTGATGCTCAAACGCCGCATTCCTGCGTTATACATCCCGGATCGGTAAAATCCCTCTGAGTCCGGGCCCCTGTGATACAGGGTTTTGACCATGGACTGTAGGACCGTTTCATCATGAAGTTTATCGCTTTTATATCCTGCTATTCCGCACATGGCTCTTTTTATTGTGTCCTTTAGGCTGGAAGCTGCTCATGTAATCCACTTAACTTCATAGAAGTATTACCGTCTGCTCATTAAATGCAATGAAAATATGCCTTAAATGAGGATGATAACAGGGGATGGGGTGATGCTGAGCTGAGTTGTTGACTTAATCTTTGACTGTTTATAGAGCATAAATAAATGAGACGGAAACAGGTCACAATTAGATTTTTTAAACTAAACTTGCCGCTTTGCTGGTCATGTCATTGCTAGGCTGGGTTTCCCAAAAGGCCTTATCGCTTTGCGGAGCGGTATTTTGCCTGCTGGTCATGTCCCGCAAGATCGATAATGCCTCTTTTGCGGCCTCCGGCTGATCGCTTTTTAAGTAAGCGCCGCCAATTTTTTTAAGGAGGTGGAGCTTTTCTGGCAAGCTTGTGAAGCACTTCTCATAGGCAACGATAGCATCTGCAAATTGATTTGCATCAACAAGACGGTCGCCAATTTCTTCCCAATGGGTAGCGAAATTTTTGTCGAGTGCTACTGCCTGTTGGAGACGGGTGATGCCTTTATCATATGATTGTGTTGCAAAATAACAGGACATCGCTTTGATGAGCAGTTGGGGACTATCTTTATCAACCAGTAAGGCTTTTTCATAGCTATTGACTGCCTCTGTAAAGTTGCTTCTTGCTTTATAGAGATCTCCAGAATAGGTGTATAAATGGGCAAGAACATCGGGAGAAAGACACTCCCAAAGTTGGTGGGAAGTGCACAACTCTTTCTGCCAGACCTGAACCAATTTTTCTACGGTATCGAAGTCGTTGTCCCGCAAGTGTTCTTTGATCGTGTCACAGTCAAGATCCGCCTGTTGCATAATTGCGGAGATTATTCCCTGATGTTTGGAGCAAATCTTAAAGCCCTTGAAAAGAAACCATTTGTAGGTTGCTTCATCTATTGATTTATAGCTCTCGGCGTACACGAGGTATTCCTGCCCGAGGGAGTGACGGAAGGAATCTATGCGGGAGTTATAACCGTTGTCGAGTTGGCATGCCTTCCGGAAATGGCCCTCAGCTTTTATAGTATCAGCTTGCTGTAAATGTATTGTGCCAAGGCAAAAATGGCCCGCCGCTGAATCTGCATTGCCCTGGATAAATTCTTTTAAATAAGGTTTGGCAATAACCAGGTTGCCATATTTCAAATGCAATTGTGCTAATTGAAGGAGGCGATTTCCTTCCGGGGCGCTTAAAAGCTTCTGTTCCTTGGTAAGACAATTCTCAGCATCGTTAATGCATTGTTTAAGGAAATTCAAGGCCTGGTTTCTGGCAACATTCACCTCATTTATAAGGCGAATACCTTGCCTGAGCCATTCAAGGTACTTTCCGGGAGTTGTCTTCAGATCTGTAACAGAATGCCTGGAGCGTTCAGTCTGTCGCAAGCCTTCCATGGTCAGCTCTTCGATCAGGCGCCAGATATCCATCTGCATGTCCAGCTTCGCTGAGATTTTCTGTATCTTCACGACGTTATCCTGAAGCGGCTTTGGAAGTTTGGAGAAGGTTTGACAGACTATTTTTCCACTGCTGAGTTTATGAAGATTTTTTAAGGCCGTTTTCGTCAGCAGGTTGCAGCGCTTTATGGTTTTTTGGATTTTTTCAACTTGAACAAGTGTGGAACGGAATCCATCGATTATTTTGGGGGAGCTGGGGTTTTTAAGGGTTGAAATATGGTTGTCATATTGGTTCAAGATGTCATGTTTTGTTTGGCAAAATTCATCTAACGCCTGTTCGAGGCGACAAGAATTTGCTCCTTCAAGGCACACGCCTCCTTCTGTGGCGTTAATATAAACATTTGGGTTGTCAGTCATTAATTGCTCGAAATATTTTTTCATGCCGAAAAAGGAACGGTTAGAGGGGACTTTCCCTCCATCAATTCCATCGATCCACATGAAATCTGGCGAATTGATTGTATTTTGCATCAGTTGGCTATGTTTTAAAATGGCATGTTCGGCATGATCTTTGTTGTCGGCATAGGCAAGGTCTTGGCCCACAAAGATGATGGGAGAGCAGCCCATGACAATGGCGGCAATAAGGTTCAAGTGGGCAACTGTGCCCGCTCCTTTTGTCAGCAGCTTGCCGTCTAGGAGTGAACTCAGCCACTTTTCCTGGGATTTTCCAGAAAATATCCAGAAGACATCTTTGGCCGGGAAAAATTTTGGCACCTTGGGTGTGACTGCTGATGAGCATATTAGGGAAATGTCTTTCGCTGCTGGCGCTAAATTGGAAATTTTTTCATATGTTGCATCTTGAGGATCGATAGATGTGAGAAAATGTGGAGAAATTCCATGAGTAATCAACGAAGGGAGGGCCGAATCAACTGAAATAATAACAGCCCTGTTCTCAACTTTTTTTAATAAACGGATATTTTTATCTAACGAAGGTCCAGCAGCAACTATAATTGCAGGAACATTTTTAAATGTATTTCGTAAGTTTTCCAGAAGATAATGGTGGTGCATGGTGGTGAAATGCTTGAAACGGTTTTTTGTGAAATCGTGACCGAAAACGGAGTTTGTAGCACCATTAACATTAGTTTTGCTTACATGTTCAAATATTTTAGGCTGCAAGGATTTGTATTCACTGTTGTATGTGAAAGATGCTTTGTGAGTTAAAAGATGGGTGTCTTCCAGCTGTGCTGCCCGATTTGTTGGCGCGAGTGCCTTATCTAGTTCTGGGTTTGGGCCTACTGAGAGAATGAGGCGCCGGTCCTTTAGAAGAGTAGAAAGGTCCATGTATTGTATTGCCTGCAGAAATACCTCCGGGTTCAGCTCAAACACCACCAGGTGTCTGAGTCTTTCCCTGTTTTTCAAGATTGCCAGGGGTGTATACCCAAGGCCCATTCCCGAGAGTATAGCCAGGCCGGTTGACTTCTCCGGCACCCGACCTAGAAAGTAGCCCACTTCCTGCTCTGGGTTGCAATTATCATGAAAAGAGATTGTTTCTCCACTCGCTGTAGTAACAATCAGATTTGGTTTGCCGTTAGCAGCAGGAACAACTTCTCCAGTCGGCTCCGTGTTAAGGTGGTCAAGGGTTTTCCAGACGGAAGGATGTTTTTGCTGCAAAAGGGCCATATTGGATGTGAAGAATTTTGGAGTAAGTCTTTCCATTAAAAAGAGTCCTTGTGGTTAATTATCCAGTTAATATTTAATCATATCGTCATAATTAAAATTTTGTTGAATCACTATTGATGTATTTCGGGCTAATCACCTTTTTTAAAACATCCCAAGGTCATTTTGTCTTCTTATTTGTGCTTCAATTCGTCCACAGGTTAAAAGTGGATAATTTGATTTCAAGCCTAAAATGAAAACTTAAAGCACATTCAATATTTGCTAAAAAATATCCTGATGATCACCGGGGGACCATGAAAATTACCGGTGTTGCCGAATTAGGAAAAAAGGGGTGGCCGTCAACAAGGACTTAAGAAAAAAAATAAAAAAATAGATTAAAGAAAACAGGCATAACGTCCGATAAAAAGCATGGATGAGTGTTAATCCATAATTGCACACAGGGAAAATTTTTTTAAAAATCAATAATTACAACAAGTTGAAGGAGGTGGCTGGCGGAAATAAAACTAATTTTTAATAAATGAAGATGTTTGTGGGAAATGAATAACACCAATCAAACGGATGGGGGAAAGGAATCCCCAAAAAAATCTCATGGAGGAATTAAACAATGGCATTACGTATTAACACGAATGTGGCTGCCTTAAATGCCCACAAAAACATGATTAAAAACGACAACATGTTGTCGAACTCGCTGGAAAAATTGTCGTCCGGTTTAAGAATTAACAAAGCTGCTGATGATGCTTCCGGTATGGCTATTGCCGATTCGCTTCGTTCACAGGCCCTCGGTCTTGGTCAGGCAATTAAGAATGCCAACGATGGTATTTCAATGGTACAGACTGCTGATGGTGCTTTGCAGGAGTCTATCAATATTGTCAATATCATTAAGACGAAGGCAATCCAGTCTGCTCAGGATGGACAGACGACTGAGTCCCGGAAAACGATACAGGCAGACATTAACAAGTTGATGGAAGAACTTGATATTATCGCTCAGTCAACCGCATTCAATAACCAGAAGCTGTTGTCAGGTTCTTTTACCAACAAGGCATTTCAGGTTGGAGCATACTCTGGTGAAACTGTCAGCATCTCGATCGCCTCGGCTGAAACCACTAAAGTTGGCCATGTAACAACTGGTGATTTGAGTGTTGCTGGCGCTGGGACTGTTCAACTGGGTATCTATAGTAATCTGCAGAGCAAGACCTTTATTTTGCAGACAGTAGATGTTCTTTATAACAACAGCCCAGAAAACAGTATGGGTGCGTTGGCTGACAAAATCAACAAGTTAAGTGATGTGTTGGGCATCTCTGCTGCTGCCAATGTTGTTTCAACTTCAAGCTTTAGTCTGGCTGCAGGGACTACAGATAGTGATTTTGCCATTAATGGAGTTGCAATAGGCGCTTTGACTGTTGAAGCCAATGATTCTAACGGTGCTTTAGTTAAGGCGATTAATGGTAAAACATCTGATCATGGTGTTTTTGCATCTGTCGATGCGGCTGGTTTTTTGACCTTAACATCCACAGATGGCAGATCAATTGAAGTTACATCAACAAGTATTACCAACGGCACGACAACATCTGGCACAAATGAAATACTTCGCGGCAGCGATATGAGCACGCTTGGTGTGATTAAGATTAATCAGGATGGTGCCTCTGATATTATTATTAAGGATGTCAGCGGTGGCAATGCTGTGGCCTTCACGGACCCTTTAAATGTTCAGGGTGTAACAACAACAACTCTGGATTCAACAATTACCACAGGTTCTTCTCTGCTTTCAAGCACGGTACTTCAAGAGGGCTGGACAACCGGGCAGGACATGTCTGTTCTGAATTATTTTGGTGGTGATTTAACTACAACATCAGATTCAACCCTGAAAACCGGAACTATTATTGCCTCTGACAGCGTTATTGCCAGGGGGTCTACCTTTGGTGGCACTGTCACGCAATTTGGTGATGTCACAACAGCCGGACAGTCTACTCTCGCTGCTGGCACCTCGGTTGCGTCCGATAGTACAATAGCCTCCGGGTCTACACTTCAGGGAACTTTTCACCAGGTCGGTGACATTACCCTGGGTAACAGCGGAACTCTGGGAGCCCTTTCCGTTGTGGCTTCAGGCGGGACTTTTGGATCGGGTTCAGTTTTAGGTGGTACTGCTATTTTAAGCGACACCGTGGATCTGACTCTTTCTGCAGCAGGTACTGTTGGCAATACTTCCGTAATTCAAAGTAATTCCACTCTTACGATCGGGACATTGCTTGCCTCCGGGCAGGTTTTTACCACTGGTTCCGGTACCTTTGTAAGCGACGGGACTGCCTTGACCACCAGTGTCACTCTGGTTGGAGATTTGACTTTGACCGATGATGCCACTATAGCTGCCAGTTCACGTCTTGCAAGTAGCACGACGCTCGCTGCCGGGACTTCGCTTGCTCAGGACCAAATTGTCCAGGCGGCTGTCACCCAGTATACCTCTTCTACTGCAACGACGCTCACCGCGAACTCAGTGGTCCAGAGCAATAGTGCTTTGGCTGCCGGCACAGTCTTTACTGCCGATAGCTTTTTGAGCTCTGGAGCGACGGTGTTGTCCAACGATATGACATTGACGACAGGATCAATCCTCAACAGTGGCACTGCGTATGCTGCCGGAACCTTCTTTAATGCCAATGATATTACAGTGCTGGGTGATACAACCACTACACAGGATATGACCCTGAAACTCAATTCTACCATTGACAGTTCAAGCACAGTTGAGGCTGGTTCAACAATCGGAGCTGATGCTACCCTTATCCGTGATCTAAATACCACTGCGGATTTTACACTGATAGCGGGGTCAATCATTGATGACGGTTCACTGTTGGCAATTGGTTCCACTCTGGGTGGCGATACCAAGCTTAAATTTGATGAAACCGTTAATGCAACGACTGATTTATTGCTTAAGGGCGGTAGTACCATTGCGGACGGAAGTACCATTGCGGCGGATACCTACCTGGCAGATGATATTCTTGCTACAGATGGCGTGACGTATTCTGCAGGCACCTTGTTGACCAATGCAATTGTTGTTGATGGTGACCAGGTGACAACCACAGATATGACCCTGCAGGGTGGTTCTATTCTGAAGGCGGGTTCTATTCTAGCGGCCAATGATGCAAATGCTGCAAATACCACGTCAAGCATTGGTGAGACGACCTTAACCAGATTGAGCCAGATCAGCGTTTTGACTCAGGCTGGCGCTCAAACTGCTATTGCTGTTGCCGATGCGGCCTTGAAGGATTTCGACAAGGTTCGTGCTGACCTTGGTTCTGTTCAAAATCAGTTGAACTCAACCGTTGCGAACATTTCAACGACCCGAGTTAACGTTTTTGCTGCGGAATCTTCAATCCGCGACGTTGACTTCGCTGAGGAATCTGCGAACTTCAGTAAGATGCAGATTCTGGTCCAGGCTAGTTCTTTCGCTATGGCCCAGGCCAATGCAAGCTCTCAGACAGTCTTAAGTCTGTTACAGGGTTAGTCGGAACAGTAAGTAATTAATAATGAAAGGTGGAGGGTTAAGGGCAGTTTTCGATAGGAAACGATAAAACATCCTGGTTCGGTTTTGCCGGACTGAAATCCTGAAACTTTGATAAAATGGGCGTTAACCATTATGGTTGACGCCCATTTTTTTATTGATGGTGTAAAAAATAATCTTTAAAAAATACTTTTAGTTACTCACCTGTATTCCGATAAGAAAAAATAGAGGTGTGTATATTGGCATTGCTGCGTGCATTGGCTGGGTACTACGCATAAAAAAATCATAGATATGTCGTAAAAAGGCGGCTTAGAGATGGCAGGAAGTATAACTACATTAGGGGTTGGTTCAGGGCTACAGCTTCAAGACATACTTGATCAGTTGCGCGAAATTGATCAGGTAGCAATTGACGGCAAAAAAGATGATATTGAAGCCCTGGATATACAACTTGAGGAATTTACTGTTGTCAAGAATCTGTTGTTAACCCTCAAAAGCTCTGCGCTTGATTTATCTCTTTCCGGTACTTTTACAGGGAGAACTGTTGAAACTTCCGATGAAAAAATTTTCACTGCAGAAGCATTAGACGGGGCCACAGTAAAAAATACCGCGATTGATGTTGAAAAGCTGGCAGAGCAAAGTTCGTGGCTGTCTGACGGGTTTTCATCTACCACTGATTCAGTGGCTGCTGTTGACGGTACTTTCTCATACCAGGTCGGAGGTAATGTCGTCAGTATCAGTGTTCTTGCCGGGACAAGTCTTGACGCACTCGCTGATCTGATTAATGACGATGCTGAAAATCCCGGCATAACTGCTTCCGTTATTAACACAGGAGAGGCGACTCCATACAAACTGTTACTTCAGGCTGATGGCAGCGGGGAAGACAATAGAATAAGCATGTTGGCTCAACTGCCGGATATGGTGCTTACCGAAGATGTAAATCAAGGCGATGTTGGAGATCTTAACGCACAATTTACGGTAGATGGTATTTCTTATCAGCGCCAAAGCAACTCCTTTAATGATATTATTCCCAGTGTTACAGTAAACCTCAAGGATGCAGGGAAGGCAACGCTAACGGTTAAAAGTAATGATGAGGAGCTGAAAGAGAAGATTACGGCTTTTGTTGCAGCGTACAATGAAGTAACTCAGGAGTTAAAGACGCAGTCGGCCTATGATAGTGAGACCGGCGATTTTGGGATTTTGGCCAGCACAACCTTAAGGGATATGCCCTATGAGCTTCAGGGGCTTATGTCTGCTTTTGGCGGGGGCGACTCGACCAAAGAAATCCAGAGTTTGTTTGATCTGGGAATGGAGTTTCAAAGAGACGGAACAATTACCATAAACCAGGAAACGTTAGCCTCGGCAGTAAGCAATTCTGGGGATAAAGTAAAACTTTTCTTCTTAGGTGATCCTGATAATGATGTTGCCGGGTTTGCTGATAGGGTTAATGATCGGCTGAGAACCTTGACTAGCGGGTCAGGTATTGTCGAGTCCGAAAAGACTGCCGCACAGAGCCGGATCGATGATTTGGAACAATACATAGAAGATCAAACCGCACGCCTGGACAAAAGATATGAACAGTTGACCAAACAGTTTGTCGAGTTGGATAAATTTATGAGCGAGATGACTTCCATGTCAGCCTTTTTAACAGGACAATTTGACAGTTTGGCAAATAACTGGGCAGGAAGTAGTAATAATTGAAATAATGGATTTTATTTATACATGTACTTTTTCACATAACAGGAGACAACTATGAATGCAGCACGGGTTCGTAATGCGTATCAGAAAAGTGAGGCCCAGGCGGAAATACATCCGGTGAAGCTTATTCATTTGATGTATGATCGGGTTTTGACTCACCTGAATCTGGCTGAACAGGGTTTGTTGCAAAAAGACGTAAAGCTGCGGGGCGAGAATTTAAGCAAGGCAATAGCGATTATGAGTGAGTTGAATGCCGCTATTAAGGAAGATGATAATACAGAAGCTGCCGATTTTCTACGAGGATTGTATTCGGCTATTCTGGTTGAGCTACCGAAAGTTGCCATTTCGCAGGATGTGGAAATTATACGGCGGTCGGCAAGGTATATTCTGAAATTAAAGTCAGTCTGGGAAGAGACAGCCATGAAGGAGGCAGGGCTAAGTAAGGCTGTCGACAGCGATATAGTAAAGGACAAAGGGGGGGCGACCAATATGTCCCCCAAGGTTCCTGAGGATGAACACTTTGAGAAAAAGACCTATTCCGCCAAAAGTAAGATTGAAACTGGAAAGCCTAAGGCTGAAGGTGTTTTCAGTGCGCTGTCTGTGTCGATTTAGCCGGTGCCAGTGAAGGGGTTGCAATGGGACAGTTTAACGAACTGGCAGGTTTAATTGAAAAGTGTCGCACGATGTTGAACGAGCAGTTTGAGGCACTTTCCTCCGGTACAATGACGGAATTGATGCAATGGCAAGTGGCCTGCATTGAAACACAAGCACTTTTGCAGCACTCCTTTGAACTTGTTAATCAGCAGGGTGCAAGCGCCAGTGATGTGGACTGGCTTAAAGATAATCTTGCCGATTTGGTTGTATTGAATAATCGGGTTTATGGCGCGGCAGCTGAGCAGCGCAAGATTGTGGCTGAACGACTGAGGCGTATGCGTAAAGGGAAGTCAGCTCTGGGTGGTTATAGTGTGCGGCAGGGGATGCGCAAGCCAAGATTTGTAAGCAGCAAAGGATAGCCGCAAGAATTTGTCAGGGATGAAAAGTTTGGAGTCCATATTACAGGTGTCCGGAGTTGTTTAAAATATGATAAAGGTAGGAGGTTATTATGGATGTAAATGTGAGTGCGGATGTCAAAGGCTATGGGAACCTGGCAAACCAGACGTCAGTCCCGGTTGTTGAGCAGGAAGACAGGGCAAAGCCGCAAATTCAACCAGTAAAGGCGGAGACAGAGTCTGGCAGGGTGAACCTTAACGACCAGGCTTTGCATGGCAGGGGAAAAGAGCAGCAGGCCAAGAAAATGTCCCGCGAGGATATTGAGAAGCTCATGGAGGTTGTGCAGCAACGGCTTGATGCAATTGGCGGAAACCTCGCACTTGGCCTGAAAGAGTACAAAGAGACCAACGATATCGTTGTGCAAGTCAAAGACAAGACGAGCGATAAACTGGTTAAACAATTTCCCTCGGAAGAATTGTTGAAACTACAGGCCAAGTTGAATGATCTGATCGGTCTCCTCTTGGATGAAAGTGCCTGACAGTTTAAGTTGAACCTTCCTCGGTATTCATTCTGAAATTTACATTGGTTGCCTATAACGCTATAGGTACGTCTACCTAAGCTTCGCCTCGATTCTCCACCAACAATCAAAGAGTTAATTAAGATTGCATTAAAAATCCGTGCCTTTGGCACGGATTTTTTGTTTTTTGCTTGACAATTCATCAAGCCATCTTTATGGTCAGTTTTTTGTCAATTTATAGAACCTGAATCAGGTTTTTTTTTGTGACTTTTGTTGTTTAATTTAATAGTTAAAAGGAGATAGAAAGAATGTCAAAATTAGTAGCACCACACGGTGGTAAGGGTTTGGTTTGTTGCCTTCTTCATGGGAGTGAGCGTGAGGCGGAAAAGACAAAAGCAGCTGGACTGAAAAAAATTGAAATTAGCGCGCGCGCTAAAGGCGATCTCATCATGATGGGAATCGGTGGTTTCAGCCCTTTGAGCGGTTTCATGAATAAAGCTGATTGGAAAAGCGTTTGCGAAAATTTCACTTTGGCTGATGGTACTTTCTGGCCTGTACCTGTTACTTTGGACTGCGATAAGGCTGATGCAGACGCTATCAATGTTGGTGATGAGATTGCCCTTGAAAATAAAGGTGAAATCTATGCCACAATGAAGGTCACCGAAAAAGCCGAAATGAGTGAAGCTGACAAAAAGTGGGAATGTGAGAAAGTATTCAAGGGTGAGGGTGAAGAATCTCAAGGCGACAATTTCTGGAAGATTGCTCCGGAAGATCATCCTGGTGTCATCATGGTTATGAACCAGAAAGCTGTTAACCTTGCTGGTCCTGTTAAAGTACTTTCCGAAGGTGAGTACCCAGAGCAGTACAAAGGTGTGTATCTGACACCTGCTGAGACCCGTGCGATCTTCGAAGAGCGTGGTTGGTCTAATGTTGCTGCCCTGCAGCTGCGTAATCCGATGCATCGTTCCCATGAGTATCTTGCCAAGATAGCAATTGAGGTGTGTGATGGTGTGCTGATCCATTCCTTGATCGGTAACCTGAAAGCTGGTGATATTCCTGCTGATGTTCGTGTTAAAGCTATTGATATCCTTATCGATAACCACTTCGTTAGGGACAATATTGTTAATGCTGGATATCCTCTTGATATGCGCTATGCCGGCCCTCGTGAGGGACTCCTGCATGCGACCTTCCGACAGAACTATGGAGTTAACAAAATGCTCATTGGTCGTGATCATGCTGGTGTTGGTGACTTCTACGGTCTGTTCGAAGCCCAGACCATTTTTGATAAAATCCCCACCAACTGTGGCGAAGGCAAAAACCTTCTTTGTGAGCCTTTGAAGATCGATTGGACCTTTTATTGTAAAGAATGTGATGGCATGGCTTCTCTTAGAACCTGCCCTCATGACAAATCAAGTCGTGTAATTCTTTCCGGTACCAAACTGAGAAAAGCACTTTCCGAAGGCGCTGAAGTTGTTGATCACTTTGGCCGGGAAGAAGTTCTGACCCACCTTCGTGCATACTATGCGGGTTTGTCCGAGAAAGTTGAAGTTAAAATGCAGGGAGCTGCTTCTGGAAGCTCTATGTAGTTTGAATTGTTTTACTAGCCATTAGCTTTTTGCTATAGCTTAAAAAAAAGGGATACCTGTTTAGGTGTCCCTTTTTTAGTTTAGAGGTAATCAGATGGTACAACTTCAGGTAGGCCTGGGCGAGAGATCATATCCAATACTTATCAGTAAGGGGATTTTTTCTGACATTGGTCAAGATTTAAAAAAACGTCAGGTTGCAAAACGCTTTATCGTTATTGCTGATGATACGGTTGCCGCGCTCTATGGCGATGTGGTTTGCAGGTCTTTATCAGCCGCCGGCTTCAGCCCGGATCTTGTAACATTTCCTGCAGGGGAGGCCAGTAAAACAATGGCGACAGTGGCCATGCTTGCAAGCCAACTGGCTCAGCTGGGAGTTGACCGGAAAGATGGGTTGCTTGCCCTTGGTGGAGGGGTTACCGGAGATATTACAGGGTTTCTGGCAGCAACCTATATGCGGGGCATTAATTTTGTGCAGGTACCGACAACGCTGTTGGCCCAGGTTGACAGTTCGGTTGGCGGTAAAACAGGTGTCGATATCCCGGAGGGGAAGAATCTGGTTGGTGCCTTTTATCAGCCCCAGGCAGTATATATCGACAGCCAGGCATTACAGTCACTCCCGTCTGAAGAGTTGTTGAACGGGATTGCAGAAGTGATTAAGTACGGCGTTATTTATGATCGATCTTTTTTCGAGTACCTTGACGAAAATCGTCAGAAAATTCTTGTTCTGGAATTGGCTGCAATTGAACAGGTCATAAGTCGATGTTGTGCGATTAAGGCAGAGGTAGTGGCGCAAGATGAAAAAGAATCGAATTTGCGCCGGATTCTCAATTTTGGACATACGATTGGGCATGCAGTTGAGGCGGATTCGAACTACGCGCTTGCCCATGGTTTGGCAGTAGCCATTGGGATGGTGGCGGTAAATCGCCTGGCGGTTGGCAAAAATGTTTTAGACCAGCAAGAGGCCGAGCGTATTCAACATCTTATTGCCGCTTATGGCCTGCCGACCGAAATTCCTGCCAAGGCCGATCGGGGAAAGCTGAAACATTATCTGCTGACCGACAAGAAAACAGTTGGCGGCAGACCTTTTTTTGTTTTACCCACCGAAATTGGCAAGGTGATCATTACCAGTGATGTGGATGAAGACTTGCTTGATCGGGTATTGATGGGCTAATTTCCATGCTCTCCCTCTACCTCTACAAACCGGACATTTAATATTTGTAAAGTTGCTCATGAAATGTTTCTGCCTGTTGCCACCTGGCCTGCCACCCACCCTGTGGAAAAAGCAGCCTGCAGGTTATAGCCGCCTGTGTCCGCATGGAGATCAAGCAGTTCACCGACAATAAAAAGGCCCTTGGTCAGGCGCGATTCCATGGTTTTGGGGTTGATCTCTCTGGTATTAATGCCTCCAGCTGTAATAATGGCCTCAGAGAAAGGGCGGTGATTGGTGACTGTAAATATGAAGTTCTTCAGCCAGAACCGTATCTTTTTGCGTTCTGCCGCTGTGATGTTTGTAACCTGTCGATCAGCGCTCAGCTGGACCTCCTCCAGACAAATCGGGACCATTTCCTTAGGAAGCAGTCCCCGCAGGACTGAAGAAAGCGTCTCTTTGGCCCGACTCGTGAAATCTCGGACAAGGCGAGCATCAAGCTTTTTATCGTTTAAGGCAGGTTTTAAATCAAGACTGAGCTGAATTTGTTGTTTTCTGTGAAGCAGATCAACTATTTCTCCGCTCAAGGTAAGAATTGCCGGTCCGGTCAGGCCGAATTTTGCAAAAGTCACCTCACCAAAGGCCTCATTCTTTTTTTTGCCATTAACGAAAAGGCTCACCTTAATATTCCGCAAGTTGAGACCGTCCATCTTCCCCGTACTGGTGCCGCAAGTTTCAAGAGGGACAAGTGCCGGTCGGATGGGAATTATGCTGTGGCCGCAGCTTTCGCTTAAGCGATAGCCGTCGCCGCTGGATCCGGTGGCTGGATATGAAGCCCCGCCGGTCGCCAGAATAACCGTATTACAGAGATGCTTCTTACCTTGGGAAACAACCCCAGTTACCTGGCCGTTAGCCGTCAGGATTTTTTCTACCGGAGAAGAATATTGAATATGGACCTGATGCGTTGTCAGCCAGCGCATCAAGGTATCAAGGACATCTCTGGCCTTGCCGCTTGCGGGAAAAACACGTCCTCCGCGTTCAGTAACGAGTGTAAGGCCCGATTTTTCAAGAAAATCCATAAGGTCGGTGTTGAAAAATTGACCGTACGCCTGGCGAAGAAAATTACCCGTCTTACCAAAATGCACTATAAAGTCGGGTAATTCGGCAGTGTTGGTAATATTACAACGTCCTTTGCCGGTAATACAGAGTTTGCGACCGGACTGCTTCATTTTTTCAAGTACCAGGACCTTGGCGCCAAGTTCTGCCGCGCGGCCTGCCGCCATCAGACCCGCCGCCCCGGCGCCAATGACAATTATTTTCATGGATCCACTGTTTTGCATTATTATCCCGGCTGTTTGTCAAGCTCAGAGTATCCCATGTTGACTGAATTACGCATAAGAGTATATTACAGTATTGATCAAGGAAGGTCTTTATCTTTTGTTGCATCTGATGCGGTGTTTTGTAAACGTAGAATTGGCAACTGAATCATTTTGGTAAACGGGACTGATTTGTGAGAGTGTTTACGCAATTTATCTTATTTCTAACAGCGTTAAGTCTGGTTTCCTGCGCTTCGCTTCCTGTGGCAGAAAATACGGAACAATGGCTGTATGCCGCAGGCGACACAAATGGGACCGTTCTTGAACGGTACGCACCTGTCTTTGTGGTGTCGGATCCTGGTCAGGAATATAATCGAATTGGCAGGGCAGAGGTGCGGTATGAAGGTGGTGTCGAAAGAGTGTTTGTCGATCCCGGTCAAAGTTCTGTGTATACTCAGATTCTGCCTTGGGCCAGCGCTTTACATGAGTATCGCAATCTTGTTTACAGGGTTCATTTTTCAGAAGTGCCGTATTCTATCGCCCCGTTTCATTTAGGTGCAGGTAAGAACCCCGGGTTGCTGGTTATCCTGACCATAGATGAAACAGATGCCCCTGTCATTTTGACGACGGTGCATACCTGTGGGTGTTATCTGGCCATCTTGCCATTTTCGCGTCTTTCGGAGGATTCATATCCTCAACAGTGGGATATCATTGAGCAGCGAGTTTATGGAATCACTCTTCCTGGTCTGCTGAAACAATTGCGGCCCGACCTTGGCGAGAAGTTGTTTGTTGAACTTAAACCAGGGACGCACCGGATTGTTAGTGTTGGGATACTTAACCTTCAGTCCGTGAAGGAAAGACACCTGGAGACAATGGAGATCGTGCCAATGGGTGATCTTGACAACTTGCAATCGGTACAGGGGGCCGTTTCTTTTTTTGAAACAGAAGGGACGCGAAGGGGGTATGTCAAAGACAGTTATAAGCCGTTTGAACGATTATTGATGAGCTGGTGGGCGCTTGACTGGCATGTCGGTGAGGACAAAGCCTATGGCCCGCAAGAAGAGACTGGAGTACGGTTTTATACGAGTTTGAAGTTCTGGAGACGGGAGGAGTCTGATATGTGGAATTTTGAACGATTTTTACACTTTTGGGGGTGGAATTTATAAGCAGGAATTTTGATAGTTTACGAGCTTTTTATTGACAGTTTTTGATGCCTTGTGCTGTAATGAATTGTATGTAAAAAACAGAGTTATTCTGCAAATTGAGTGAACGAGGTGTGATATGAGTGATCAAGAGCAAGTGGGTGATCGAAATGTTTTGTATAAAAAGGTTAAAACAACCCCGATCAGGGTTAATGTTGTCCTGGTGGACGGAACCAGGATTGAGGGAACTTTTCACCAGCCACCCAGCCTGCGCCTCACAGACATGCTTAACCGGCATACTCAGGATAATCCCTTTATAGCCGTTACCGATGCCTATATTACCTTTCCGCGCGGGGAGCGCTCCCATTATAAGTTTTTCTCTGTCAACCGGGCAACGATTCTGTGCTGTTTCCCGCTGGAGGAGGAAATCATCAATCCTGTTTGAGTGCGGTTGTTACAATGTGGAGCATAGCCTTGATGGACCCCAGGTATCGTGCTCTTTCTGATGGTCCGCCGGTAATTCTCAACGGTGTTGTAAGGGAGTTACATGGCCTGCGAAGCACTCTCATTTCTCTATTGTTGTTGTGATAACTCCTCCTGATGCGACCGGCAAAATCCCCTATCATCATTGCAGATGGGAAAAAATTTTTCCAACATCTTGCATCTATACAGATTGTGATTAAGATATTGTGAGAATTGACTAATGTTTGCCTAAAATGGTCTTTTTCCCAATCCCTGTATCTCAGCGAAATTGAAAAATGCACGCGTATTATCTGCTATGCGGAAGTTTTGGCTGTCGGCAAAGAGTGCTTGTTTAATTTCACTGTTCCTCGAAGTCTATGTTTATCTGGCTCTGGCCAGGTGAGCGAGCGGGCGAGGTTTACGAAAAAGCTCATTTCTGGGCAGTAAACAAACTATTGATAGTCTCGCCATAAGACGTTCGACATCCCTGGGGCACTATGTAAGCAGCTGATATGACATGGTGGCGTTGGGACCATCGAGGCTTTTCGTTTCCTGCGTGGCAGGTTAACTGCGAGTTTGTCAACTATTTACATACTATAAACAGGTGGAGAAATGGCGACAGATATTAAGGAAGCGAGTGCTTTTACCCAGACAATTTTTGACGAAATACATAAGGTGGTTATCGGCCAGGATGATCTGGTAAAGAAATTGATGGTGGCCCTGCTGGCTGATGGCCATGTGTTGTTGGAAGGGCTTCCTGGGCTGGCTAAAACCCTGACCGTCAAAAGCTTGGCCCAGACCCTTGATACCGGTTTCCAGCGAATTCAGTTTACACCGGACCTCTTGCCTGCCGACGTAATCGGCACCATGATTTATAATCCCAAAGAGGCCTCGTTTAAGCCCAAAAAAGGCCCGGTATTTACCAATATCCTTCTGGCTGACGAAATAAACCGGGCCCCCGCCAAAGTTCAGTCGGCTCTTCTTGAGGCCATGGGAGAGAGGCAGGTTACCCTTGGTGACCAGACCTACAAACTTGACAGTCCTTTTCTCACCATGGCAACCCAGAACCCTATCGAGCAGGAGGGAACCTATCCCCTGCCGGAAGCGCAGGTTGACCGCTTTATGCTGAAGCTGACCATTGGTTATCCAGACAAAAAGGAGGAACGGCAGATATTAGACCGGATGGGGTTGGTCAATCCGGTCCAAACGGTTGCCGCAGTGGCAACCGGGGAAACGATTCTTGAGGCAAGAAAAGTGGTTGATGAAATCTACATTGCCGATGAGCTGAAAGATTATATTGTCGACATTATTATGGCAACCAGACCCGAAAGTCTTCTGCCAGGACTTGAAAATATCATAGAGAACGGTGCTTCGCCTCGGGCGACTATTGCCCTGACGGTCACCGCCAAAGCTCTGGCTTTTATCGAAGGACGTGATCATGTTCGGTCCAATGACATCAAACGGTTGGCTTATGATGTTATGCGGCATCGCATTATCGTTTCCTACGAGGGAGAGGCACAGGGCATCACCTCTGAAAAGATCATTGAAAATATCCTGACGACCTTGCCAACTCCCTGATTTTGAGTGCCAGCATGTCCATTTCAGCCGCTGAATTAAATGAAGTCTTAAAAGAAGTACGGCAGATCCAGCTGCGCACCGGCAAGGTGGTCAGCGACGAACTGGCGGGGGAATATCACTCCGTCTTCAAAGGCCGTGGTATGGAGTTTGAAGATGTGCGGGAATACACTCCTGGAGATGATGTCCGTAATATCGACTGGAATGTGACTGCCCGAACCAGTTATCCTTACGTAAAAAACTTCAAAGAGGAACGGGAACTGACTGTCATGTTGCTGGTGGATATATCAGCCTCTTCCGGTTTTGGGACCATCGGTTTTTCAAAGGCCAATATTATTGCCAAAATCTGCGCAACCCTGGCCTTTTCCGCTATAAAAAATAATGACAAGATTGAGCTGATTCTTTTTTCGGACAAGATCGAAAATTTTATCCCGGCCAAGAAAGGGAGTAAACATGTCTTAAGGATCATCAGAGAACTGCTGGTAAGTGCCAAACGGTTGGAAAACTATACCTCCAGAACGGCCACCAATATCAATGTGGCCTTGGAACACCTCAATAAGCACCGGAAGAAAAGGGGGGTCTGTTTTCTGGTCTCTGATTTTGTTTCGGAAGATTTTGAGGTTGATCTGCGGATTGCCGCAAAGCGCCATGACATTACCGCCATCTCGGTAGCAGATCCCAGAGAACTTGCTATTCCCTCTGTAGGGCTTATTGAATTTGAAGATTCAGAAACCGGTGAGATTGTTTTGATTGACTCTGCCGATCCGCGGTTTCGGGAAAATTTTGAGGCCAATGTCCAGGAGGACATTCAAAAACGGCAGGATTTTTTCCGAACTTTAGGCATTGATCTTCTTGAAATTAATACGGCTGAGTCCTTTGAAAACTCTCTGCTCTCCTTTTTTAAGGCAAGAGGAAAACGCAGATAATTCATAGATTATTATGGGAAAGAAATTCTCATTTCTGGACAGACACTCATCAATCCATTGCAGCACATACAGTTTGATTAATGAACGTGTATCAAATGACTAAAAGTACCATCCCAACAAGACAATTTTTTCAGATAGTCCTCATCCTGCTGCTGTTGCTGCCCCTGTCAGTTGCTTTGGCTGCACCGATTGAGAAGAGCAGTGAAAGAGAGGTCCCGCAGTCCTCAGACGGTGCGGCCGGCAAGCTCACAGTTCGCGTGAGCGCCAGTGAGATTAGTGTGGCGGAACGCCTTGATATGGCGATAGAAGTTGTTGAACCTGAAGGAACCGTGGCTGGTTTTCCTACCTTCAATGACCTGGGCTTTGCCACGGACTTCACTGAACGGTCGCAGCGTTTCCGGGTCACCGATATTTCTGAGTTGGCCCGTGAGAAGCAGGCTGACGGCAGCACTCTCATCAAACAGCACTATACCCTGGAACCATGGTTGAGCGGAGATTATGCCATTTTGCCGATCATGGTCAGCTTTCACGACAAAAAAGCTGATGCTAATGAAGCCGACATCGCCAGCGCCCAAGAAGCAGACTCTTCCGGCCGGACACAATGGCGCCTGCCGCTGTTTACCTTGATGACTGATGGAATCAGGGTCAAAGTGACTCCACTCCCAGCTGACCGGCATGAACTTTCCGACCTTTTGGGCCAGATTGATCTGGAACAGGAAAAGCTCATAGAAAAGGAGCGCCGTACCGAAAATAAATCTGACGAGGAGTTGCGCCGGGAAAAAGAAGAGCAGAAGGAAGCTGCCCAGGCCCTGCAGGAACGCCGTTTCCCCTGGTGGATTATCTGGGGACTTTTGGTCGTGATGGTAGTACTGCCGGCTGGTTGGTATCTAAGTCGTAAAAAAATCAAAAAGTTCCTGGCCCCCAAAAGAGTCCCTCCACATCTTGAGGCCCAGCTGGCCTTTGACAACCTGCAGAAAAAAGGGTTGCTCCAGCAGGGCATGGTCAAAGAGTACTACTATGAACTGTCGTATATTCTGCGCCGTTATATCGGGGGACGGTTTCATATCTTGGCTGACAGACAGACCACTGAGGAATTTTTCCAGCAGCTCTTGCTTGACAATCCTTTTGACAGGCAGGCCGAACAGATTTTACGGGATTTTGCCGACCTTGCCGACACCGTTAAATACTCATTGTTCCGGCCGGAGAGTCGTCTGGGGGAGGAAAGTTTGCAGATTGCCAGATCATTTGTGGAAAACACCAAACCACTTGCCGAGGAGGATAAGTAATGCCTGGCCTTGGTTTCGAATTGCGGTTCGAGTGGCTTAATCTCAGCATCGCTCTGGTTGCCTTTCTGATTATCGTACCGGGGATGATCTATTTTGAACGCCGCAAGAGGCGTTTGCCCCGCGTACGTTTTTCAAGCCTGCGCAATATCAAACCAATAAAGCCAACCTTAAAGGTGCGTTTGTATCGCCTTCCGCTCTGGCTCAGAATTATCGCGATTTGCCTGTTGCTGATCGCTTATGCCCATCCATATCAGGAAAAGGAGCTCAACCGGCAGCATCAGCAGAATGATGAAAAACAGGAAAAATCTCTGGAGAAGAAAGAGGAGCGCAAAAAAATTGAGGTCCCCAGTGAAGGAATATCAATCCAGCTCCTTATTGACCGTTCCGGCAGTATGGGTATTCAAACCACCAGGGGCGGCAGAAGGTTCAACTACATGAAGTTTGAAAACACCCTGCTTTCCAAGCTCGAGGTGGTAAAAATAATTTCAAAACGATTCATACAAGGCACAAAAGATACCAATAGCTCCAAAAGTTTCTTTACTGGCAGAGGCAATGACCTGATCAGCTTGACAACCTTTGCCAGGTATCCCCTGGTTGCCTGCCCTCTGACCTTGCGGCATGAACTGTTGTTGGATTATATCAGTCAGCTGGAAACCGTAAGCCGCCAGGAGGAGGACGGAACATATATCGGATACGCCTTGGAAAGGGCCATCCTTCAGGTGATAGACTCCAAGAGCAGGGCCAAGGCGGAAGACGCCTACAATATCAAGTCATCCATTATTGTTCTGGTAACAGATGGAGAGCAGATAATTCGACCGGAAGATCAGGATGACCGCCATAAATCAATCCTTCCCTCTGAGGCAGCCCAACTGGCGAAAGACAACCAGATAAAAATCTATTCAATTGCTGTCGCCCCACAGCTGGTCTACGATGAGCACGGGACCGTTGTCGGCAGCGCCGGCCAGTTCTCGGTTGATGAGATCAGGCAGGCAGCAGAACTGACCGGCGGCAAATTTTATATGGCGGGCAGCGGCGATACACTGCTGGATATATACCAGCAAATTAACGCCCTGGAAAAATCCAAACTACCGGTCAAGAAAGAACTTGAGGCCAGGGTGGAAAAGAGCAAAGAGGACAAATTGGTGGAAACTGAAAAAGTTGAATTTTTCCCATTTTTTCTGTGGTCAGGGCTGATCTACTTCCTTTTCGAGATAGTGCTCTCAACCGTCTATTTGCGGAGGATTCCATAGTGTTCGGGATAGAGACATACGCCAACCAGCAGCTCTTTTACCTGTTGTTCGGGGTTTTTATCCTTGTGGGCATTTTTCTCTGGTCGTATCACTGGAGAGAGGCCAGGGCGGCCAAGTTTGCTCATATCAAATCTATGGAGAAAATTGCAGACACAATCTCTAAGCCTAAAAGAATAACCAAGAGAGTGCTTCTCTGTCTGGCCTACCTTTTCCTGATTTTTGCCATAATGAGGCCCCAGGGAAACCCGGACCAGAAATTAAATGAACCTGATAGCGACCAGCAGGACAAAAAAATCAGCGCCTCTATTTCCATGGAAGAAATCAAAGCGGACGGCGGGGAGGCGGCAAAGGTGAAAGTCAGGGAAAGCGCCAGAGATATCATATTTCTGCTCGATGTTTCCGCCAGTATGGGTGCTGAAGACCTGTACCCCAATCGACTCAGTAAGGCAAAAGAGATGATTAATGATATCGTCAGCGCCCTGGACGGTGAGCACGTGGGTCTGGTTATCTTTACCTCGGTGCCGTCGGTAAAATGTGTTTTGACTCTGGACTATACCTATTTCCGTCAGGTCCTGGCTGAGGTTAAGATAAATGATAATGATTTTGCCGGCACCAAATTTGGCCCGGCCCTTTCCGAGGTCATTCACAAGCAGTTTGATTTTTCTGAGAATAAATACAAAGAGTTGATCATCATTACAGATGGCAGCGATACTGATATTGAAGGACTGACCGGGGCTGACCGCACGGCTGCGGAAAATGTCATATATGATTTGTGCGAGGAGGCTTACAAGGAGAAAGGCATTCGCATTCACACCATCGGCATAGGCACTAAGGCAGGGTCCATCGTCTTAGGGGTGAAAGACGCCCAGGGTCAGGCGGTGAAATCGAGTTTGAATGAGGAGTTCCTGCGCGGGATAAGTGAACGGGCAAAAGGCATTAATATAGCGGCAGCAGACAGTTTTGTTGATATGAAAGCGATCTATCTCGACAAAATTGCTGTTGGCACCCAGGAAGAAATCAGCAAAGAAGTTGAAGTCAATAAGGACCGTCTGAACGAACTGGTGGAGAAGCAGAAAGAGGAAGGAGAGCAGAAGATAGTCTATCAGGAGTTTTATGTCTGGCCGCTGCTTTTGGCCCTGCTTCTACTGGTCATTGAGTTTTTTATGACGGACAGGAAAAAGACAAAGCAATTATCGGAACAATCAGCACCATGAGAATCATCTCCCTGCTAATATTCACCTTACTATTGTTGCCTGCCACTGTTTTTGCAGGCCAGGACAGCGTTAACGATCTGGCGGCGCAAGGCAGTGAAGCGTTTGCCCGGGAGGACTTTGATACGGCCTATGAGCTGTATGCCAAGGCCTTGGCTCTGGAACCAACCAAGGCCGCTCTGCTGTACAATCAGGCCAACGTTTTATACCGACAGAAGAAGTATGAAGAGGCACTGGTCCTGTACGACAAGGCAATTAAAACTGGACCGTCACAGAGACTGCTGAGCAGTATCTATTTCAATGCCGGCAATACTGTTTTAGAGTTGGCCGCCTTGCAGACAGCAGAAAAGCAGGGAGTTGATGAGCTGAGAGGCGCCCTGGCGCAGTATGAAAAGTCGTTTGAAATGTATCGAAACTCCCTGGAACACGCCAGAACTGCAAGTATAGCGGAGGGCCAGAGTGTCCGGGATGCTGGACTTTATGCCAGGCAGAACTGGGCCATAGCCCGGGAGTTGTGGACCCAAACCTGGGACAAGATACGTGAACTCGAGAGGAAAAATCTGAAGATTGAAGATGGGGTTGCTGGCCTGCTGAGGGCCCAGCTTGATTTCCGGCCCAATCTTGAAAAGGTCTATTTGAACTCTTTGTCAGATGATATTCTCAAATTTAATCTCAAAAGGCTGGCCGAGTACCAGCTGGATTACCATGAGGACATAACCACTCTTACTGAGATGGCCGGCAAGGAGGAGGAGAAGCTGCTGGCAGAACGCGAAAACCTGAAGGCCGCCTCTAAGGCTGCTGCCGGTCAAACGGCTGCGGGCCAACCAGCACCGGGGCAGGAGTTAGCAGAGATTGAGGCGCAGCTTAAAACAGCCGGTGAAATTAAAAAAGCGGTACAGCAGGCAGCAGCACTGGATGAATGGATCGTCGATGGGCTCAAAAGAGGAATCCCGATGCAGGCCTGGAAAAACACCAGGCAGATGATTGATTTGCTCCAGAGCCTAACCAGTTTCCTGAAGAAAAGCGATCCTGGCCTTGAAGCATATCAAGGGCTTATTGTGGAGCTGGGGGAAACGGAAAACCTGCTTGCTCAGGCAGCGGTGCTGACCCAGATAAAAGATCAAGAAGGGGCTGTTGCCGCAGGGCAGAAAAGAGTGACTCTGGCCCATGCAAAAATTGATGCCGCAACCCGGACCATCGCCAAAATTAATCTGTTGCTTGAGCAACTGAAAACAAGTCAGCAGGAGAGTGTTGACCAGGAAACGGATCAGGCAGATTCCTCTCCGAAACAGGATGCCGCCACAGCACCTGAGGATTCGGATACGACTGCTGCAGCACCGGACAAACCGAGTTCCTCCGGCGATCTTTTGAAGGGTGCAGCCGAAGAGCTGATACTCGTCGGCATTGATGAGTTACTGGATAACAATGCGGCTCTTGCCAAGGGCCTTAAAGAAGCTGATGCCGCCGCGCTGAAGGAAGACAAGGCCGGGTCGGTCAGCGACCAGCTCAGTCAGGCTGGCAAGGCCTTGCTCTGGTATCAGCACCTGACCATACCGGTTACTCAGCTGCTCGCCAATCTCATTCAGGAGACTGAAAATTCAGGCGATCAGCTTCAGGCCTTCATCGACGCGAGTGATCAGGCTGCTGAAGATACCGGGGAAGCCGATTTGCTGGTTGCCAGTAGCCCTGATGGAGAAGAGGTCAATATTCTCCTGTTTCAGCTGGAGAACGTTCAACGGATTATCCGTGAGGAGCTGGAAAGCTCAACTGGTCAGAAAGTTTCCGCCAAAACCGAAGGGCAGGCCCTTATCAGCAGACTGGAAAAAGGCTTGACGAACTTACGTACTATCTGGCAGACTTTCCGGGCTTCCCGGCATAGCACTGCAACGAAGGCAGAAAAGACCGCTCTGTTGACCGGTGTAGATGACCTGCGGCTTGCTCTGGTGAAAAATCTTCTCATTTTCTCACCGGATACCGCGATTGCCTTGTATTATGAGAGAGCAAAAGGGTTGCACAAAGGACTTGCTGAACTGTTGCCTGCCCGGCCGGATAACCAAGAGGCCCTTGAGAAACACTACGCAAATATCGCCCGGGAGGCAGCAGCCCTCAACACTCTCCTTGGCCAATATTTTTCCGGGCTGCAAGAGGCTATTGCCAAACTTGATAACCAGGACAAGAAGGAAGCCTTTTCAAGATCAATGGAGCAGCGCCGGCAGTCTGTGCCGTACATGCAGCGGTTTATAGATGAGGGCCGGGACGCTACCAGGCTTTTGCAGGAAAAGAAGTTCCAGCAGGCGGAACTGCTCTTTAAAGATATGGCTGGCTCTCTTGATAAATCGAGAATAGCATTCATGGAGCAGCCCAAGGAGAGTCAGGAGTTTCTGGCCTTGGCGATAGAACTGCAGAAAAAACTGGAAGAACAGTCCCGTTCTGCCAATGAGGCTGCTGCTATTGAAGGAGATCCCGGCCGGATCGTCCCCTACGTTGCAGATAACCAGGTTGATATTAACAACATAACAGGTAAGGGAATAGCGGCCATTGAGCAAAACATCGGGATGGCAGAGGTGCCGGTCCAGGGCCAGACAGACCCGTCTCAGGCTGCTCCTGGTCAGCAGGTAGAGACAGCAAAGCTGAAAGAAGCCATTGCCAAAGCCTCTGAAGCCCAGAATGAAATGGGGAAAGTCGAAGCCTTTATCAAGGCCTCTGAATTTCATAATACACTGACCAAACATCAGGAGATTATCAACCTGCTTCAGGAAGCTCTTGATCTGCTCAATAATAAGCCGGAAGATCAGGACAACAAAAAGGGGAAGGACAAGCAGGAGAACAAACAGCAAGGCGATCAGCAGAACAACGAAAACCAGCAGAAGCAGCCGGGAGACCAGGGACAAAACGGAGATCAACAAAACAGCGCCAGACCCAAAAAACCCCTGGAGCTGGCTCCTCAGGAGGCCCGTGAACTCCTCCAGCAGCTCAACCGGCAAGACGAAAAACAACGGGGTGAAAAAGCGGAAGTTCGAGGCAGGAATTCATTTAATACGCCGCGGCCCTGGTAAAAAATAAAGATTGTGGAACAGTTTAAATATAAAATTCATATTCTGCTCATTTTGCTTCTGGCCATTGGCACATGCCTGCCTGTTTTGGCAGTGGCTGACCCGGTTGAGGTAGAGATGATCAAAAATGAGGCGATTGTCGGAGAATCGCTTTCGTTTGCTCTCAAATTCACTCTGGAAGATGAGAATGAGACAATTGATGTCTCTAATGCGAAATATAACGGCGTTGCCTTGCCTTATGAGGTGCGAAGTCAGAGCAGCAGTTCTTTTACCATGATCATCAATGGTAAGACCGTTCGCAATTCTTCAGATATTATTAAAAGTTATATCTTCACAATTCCCGCCGAAACCGTTGGCAGACTGGTTCTGCCTGAATTCAGCGTCTCGGTCGGCAAGAACAGCTATCGCGTAGGATCGCTCACTTTCAATGTTCTGGGCCGCCCCGTCTCAGAAGACTTACAGTTTCTGGTAACTGTGAATAATCCACAGAAATTTTATTATCCATCCCAGGTTATTGATCTGAATTGCCGGGTGCTGTACCGCAACTTCCCCGGCACCCCAAAAATCGCTGATATTTCATTGCCTATTCTCAAAAATATGAGTTTTGAACTGCTGCCCGCCGATAACCCCAACTTTGAACTGATCATTAACGGACAGCGGACCTCAGTCCAGGCTCAGCAGGGGACGGAAAGGCTGAAAGGGCAAACCTATAACTCTTTGGGGTTCAATCTGAAATTCAGGCTGATGAGTCATGGAGAGTTCGAGTTTGACAACTCCCTGAAAATGCTAGTGGAGACAGGGAAAGTCTATAGGCAGCGGGCTCTTTTTTTCGGTACGGAACTGGTCAGGGAGACAAAACCGCTTTTTGCGGACAGTGCGCCCCTTAAAATTTCGGTGCTGGAACTGCCGGACAAGGATGTTCCTGTCTCATTTAACGGCGCTATCGGTACATTTAAAATAAAGGTAACACCCAGCAGTGACACCGCAATTCGGGTTGGTGACCCCATCACGCTCCTCATCGAAATATCAGGCAGGGGAACTTGGGAATTTGTCAAGAGCCCGCCGATTAACAAAGTGCCGGCCATAACCGATTATTTTATTGTCAGTCAGGAGTCGGTTGTGGGAGAGGTCAGTGAGAGCGGTAACATGAAAACCTTCACGGTGCGGCTCCGGGTAAAATCGAAAACCGTCAAAGAGATCCCGCCCATCCCATTTACCTATTTTAACCTTTCTTCAAGGAAATACGTCACGGTTTACTCGGACCCGGTGCCGATTACGGTTTTTGAGTCAGCCGGCAGCGCCCAAATTACCGATTTTAACGCCCCGCCTCCAGAGGAAACAGCAGGGGGGGATTCTGCCCATGACAGCAGTGCCTCCGGCAGCCGGGAAGTACCACAAACCGGCACCGTACAGGGGCAGACGGAACCAGCCGCTCCTGTGCTGCCGCCCTTAATCGAGATTGCCGATAACGTCCCGCTCTCGCAAACTAGGGCCAATCATGCCCCGCACTATGTGTACCTGTGGTTTGCTTTTCTGCCCCTGGCCGGAGTTTTTGTTTTCTTTTTGATCAAGTTATATCGGCAGCGAGATATCAGTGAAAGCGCGGTGGCAAAACAGAAATCCCAGATGGCCTATAAACGCTTCCGGAAAGCGATTGACCAGCTTGATCAAAGCGGCAGTGATCTGCCGGCCTTCTGCCGTTCTCTGGGGCGTTGTGTGCATCAATACCTGCAGGAGCGTTTCACCTGCTCTTTGCCGTATATTGATGAGCAGAGCTTACAACCTCTTATCGACCAGGGGCAAATGAGCAGGGATGCAGCACGGGAACTGCTCTCGATAGTTGATGAAATTGATCAGTACCGGTATGCTGCAGACGTATCAGGGACAACCCAGACTTCGAGACTAGTTAACGCAACCGTTGAGACCATCAAAAAATGCGATATCTAAACAACTATGCAGGATTGATCATGACAGCCATGATAGTCGTGTTCGTGGCAGTTAGCGGGCCCGCTGATGCGAAGACGGAAGTTGATGAGGCGCTGGCAAGTTATCATAAGGGCATAGCTGCACAAACTATCGGCGCAAGGGAACAATACTTTGAAAAGGCCCTGGAACTTTACCTGGCCAACTATAACCAGATGAAGCGGCAGGGACAGGTCAATGGTCTGCTCTGTTACAATATCGGCAACTGTTATTTTAATCTGGGACAAAATGAAGAGGCTATTTTCTATTACCAGTTAGGTAAAAAACTTCTACCCGGTAATACTAAAATTACTGCCAACCTTGCCGAGGCCCTCGCTAAAAGAAAAGATGCCGTTGACATGGAATCCGGCGGACTGCTGGAGAGCGTACTGTTTTTTCACTATAAGTTAAGTACGGCCCAGCAGATCAAGGGCCTGGTTGGTATCTCGATATTGGCGGCACTCAGCCTTGTCTGGCTGCTCATCCGGCCCACTATGACGGCACGCTATGCGGCATTTATCAGTGGTTTTGCCGTGAGCTGCCTTGTTGTCAGCCTGGCAGTGAAATACTACATGCCGACCCACATGGGCGTCGTTATGAAAACCTCAGATGTCAGACGCGGGGCCGGCAGCGGTTTTGCCCCTATTACCGGCCACCCTCTCGGGGGAGGTTCGAGCATCGAGGTCATCTCCATGGCTGACGGCTGGTATACCGTAAAACTCAATGACGGTCGCCAGGGCTTTATCAAACAGGAGAATTTGAAGGTTGTCGCCATGTAGAGTTGTGGCCTGGGTATGTTAAAAGATGAGCCAATCTGTGGATTGGCGGCGTGATATTTTGAAGGCGATTGAAGATTTTTTCTTTAATCGCCTTTGTTTTATTATTTATCTGCATGGTGCATTTTTACAGCATTATATGATGGGATGATGATTTGAATTGCACTTCTACCCCAGTTTCTTGTAATAAGGTGTTGTCGAAATAATAATTTTACGGTGTTAATCTCTGCTCTAAAGATGTAATTCCGCATGTCCGAGAAGTCGGTAGCGCAAACCAGACATTATGCCTTATGTCATGTCTTCAGTAACACGCTGATATTGCTATCTTTTATACTTAAACATAAATATGGGAATGGATAAACATGAGTGATGAACCGAACAAAATCATCTATTCGATGATCAGGGTAAGTAAATTTTATAACAAAAAACCTGTCTTAAAGGACATCTCGCTATCGTATTTTTATGGCGCCAAGATTGGCGTATTGGGATTAAATGGTTCGGGAAAGAGTTCTCTGCTGCGAATCCTGGCGGGAGTTGATTCTGAGTATGACGGCAAGATCACTTTGTCCTCGGGGTATACTGTGGGCTACCTGGAACAGGAACCCCAGTTTGACGAGGGGTTGACCGTTCGGCAGGTTGTCGAGCAGGGTGTGCAGGAAACGGTCGATCTTTTGGCAGAGTTCAACCAGATCAATGAAAGGTTTGCAGAGCCCATGTCTGATGATGAAATGGATGCCTTGATCACAAAACAGGCAAAGGTCCAGGACAAGCTCGATGCTGTCAATGCCTGGGAGCTTGATTCTCGTCTGGAAATGGCCATGGATGCACTGCGCTGCCCGCCTGAAGACACGGTTACCAAGGTATTGTCAGGAGGGGAGAAACGGCGGGTGGCCCTGTGCCGGCTGCTGCTCCAGGAGCCGGACATTCTACTGTTGGATGAGCCGACAAACCATCTCGACGCCGAAACGGTGTCGTGGCTTGAGCAGCACCTGCAGCGCTATAAGGGAACGGTAATCGCCGTAACCCATGACAGGTATTTTCTGGACAATGTTGCCGGCTGGATACTTGAGCTGGACCGAGGCGAGGGGATTCCCTGGAAGGGGAATTATTCGTCTTGGCTTGATCAGAAGCAAAAACGCCTTAAACAACAGGAAAAGCAGGAATCAAACCGCCAGAAAACCCTGGAGCGGGAGCTTGAATGGATTCGGATGAGTCCAAAGGGCAGGCATGCAAAATCCAAGGCCCGTATCAAGTCCTATGAAGAGCTTTATGAGCAGGGCAGCGAGAAGCTGGCTGATGATATTGAAATTTTTATCCCGCCCGGACCTCGTCTCGGGAAAATGGTTATTGACGCGGAAGCTGTCAGTAAATCCTTTGACGATAAATTGCTAGTTGAAAATATGTCATTTACTCTGCCCCCAGGAGGGATTGTTGGCATTATCGGTCCAAATGGAGCTGGCAAGTCTACCCTGTTTAAAATGATTACGGGCCAGGAGAAACCTGACAGCGGCACAATCCGACTGGGAGATACGGTCAAACTGGCCTATGTTGATCAGAGCCGTGAATCGCTTGATCCGGATAAAACGATCTGGGAAGCAATTTCCGACGGCCAGGATACTATCATGCTCGGTAGTAGAGAGGTCAATTCAAGGGCCTATGTCGGCAGGTTTAACTTCTCCGGCAGTGATCAGCAGAAAAAAGTGGGGCTCATGTCCGGCGGCCAGAGAAACCGCGTCCATCTGGCAAGGATGCTTAAGGAAGGGGCCAACGTCCTGCTGCTGGATGAGCCGACCAATGATCTCGATGTTAATGCGCTTCGTGCCCTTGAGGATGCCTTGACAAATTTTGCCGGTTGCGCTGTTGTTATCAGCCATGACCGGTGGTTTCTGGACAGGATTGCCACCCATATTCTTGCCTTTGAGGGAGACAGTCAGGTTGTCTGGTTTGACGGAAATTACTCCGAATATGAAGAGGACCGGAAACAGCGGTTGGGGGTGGATGCAAACCAGCCGCATCGAATTAAATATCGGAAATTGACCAGGTAAGGGCTGTTAAAGGAGTTAATATTGACTACGACGTAGTGGCAGAGTTGATGACGAATTTCAAGGGGATATTTTTTTTAGATAATAAGTTTATTTAATGAAATTATCTGTTGAAATATTAATAAAAACATGATAACGATTTCTTTCAACACTGAATACTAATTCAGTAATGTTCAGTTCTTGTTGATTTTATTAGGGAAAAGTGGGTAGAGATACTGGCATGAATTTTAAAGAGCAACTGGAGCAGAATTTATTGACCATTGAACGGAAATGGATCGATAGTGTTTTGTCGACATATTCAGAAGATGGTGCTAAGTTCTTTAACAGCGAGAAAGACCAGTTTGCGAATCCACTGGGCTATAACGTTAAAAAAGGGCTTGAAAAAACCCTGCGCCTGCTGGTCAACGATCAGTTGGATGAATTGCCCGCTGAAATGGAGCAGTTGGTTAAGCTTCGGGCCGTCCAGACGTTTGGGCCATCTGAAGCCGTGTCCTTTGTGTTTCCCCTGAAAAAAATTGTGATCGAAGTTTGCGGCCTGCAATGTATTGCCGAGTGTGCAAACGACTGGAGTTCCTTTGAGGGCCGTGTCGATGGTTTAGCCATGAGGCTCTTTGATCTATTTGTTAAAGATAGAGAGTTGCTCTATCAAGTCAAACTTAATGAGTATCGGTCGGGAAATCGAGTTATGGCTGGGGCACGTTGCCCATCAGCTATGATGAAGAAAAACAAAGAAGAGAAAATCGAGCTTAAGGCTATTTCTGATAGCTAATTTTTTTAAGTTCAACCCCAAAGCGAGGTAGCAGTAAATGAAAATTCTGTACCCTTTCATCGCAGTTATTGGTCTTATGTTTGTCGCCTTTCTTGGAGTACAGTTAGGCATGCAGTCGCTATTCGGGATTGTCATACCCTATCTGGCATTCGCGATTTTTATAGGCGGCTTCATTAACAAGGTTGTGGGCTGGGCAAAATCACCAGTGCCGTTTCGGGTTCCCACCACATGCGGTCAGGGCAAATCATTGCCGTGGATACGGGAGGATTGCCTTGATAATCCATCTACAACCGGTGGTGTTGTGGCGCGAATGGCATTAGAGGTCCTGACTTTCCGGTCGCTATTCAGAAATACCCAGGCGGATGTATACGACGGCCCGAAGCTGAGATATGGATCCAGTAAATATCTCTGGCTGTTTGCTTTGCTGTTTCATTACTCATTTGCTGTTATTGTTATAAGACATATGCGTCTGTTTACAGACCCGATGCCCTTTTTTGTGCCAATACTGGAGTTCTTTGACGGCATTCTGCAGATAGGGGCACCAACCCTCTATCAGACTGACCTCATCATACTTGGAGGACTCACGCTTCTCTTCCTTCGCCGGATTATGATTGCTAAAGTGCGTTATATGTCACTTCCGGCTGACTACTTCCCTCTGTTTTTAATTTTTGCTATTGCAGTGACTGGAATTCTGATGCGTTATTTTGTCCGCGTTGATGTCATCAATATCAAACAGCTAGCCGTGGGCCTGGCCTCATTTTCACCTATTCTTGTTGACGGTATCGGTTCAATCTTTTACATCCACCTCTTTCTGGTATGTTGCCTCATGGCTTATTTCCCCTTCAGTAAGCTTATGCATTTGGGTGGTGTATTTATGAGCCCCACCAGAAATTTAGCCAATAACAGCAGAATGGTGCGGCACATCAATCCATGGAATGATCCATCAATCAAACCTCATTCTTATGCTTCATATGAGGATGAATTCAGAGAGTTTATGTCAGGGGCTGGTTTGCCACTTGAAAAAGAGTTGCCGGTCGAGGAGCCTGCTGTGGAAGATCAGGCAGAAACAACAGAAACACCAGCGGAGTAAGGACTAATACAATGGCGGATATGAAAGTAGATGAATTGAGTGTCAGTGTAGCACGCGATCCTTCCATGATGACAGGGGGCGTTCCTACAAAGGACTGGCAGGATGTCCCGGCAATTTTTAAACCCGGGAATTACTGCTACCCCGGCAAAAAAGAAATGGTTGAGTATCACAGTAAAAGTTTTCCCGGACTTTTTGGAGAGCCACGCGACTGGTTGGTTGAAGATGAAGACTGGAAGCTGCCTGAGAACTGGAAAGAGATCATCATCAACGGTATTAAGGAACGATTGGATAAATTTCGCTCCTTTAAGGTTTTCATGGACATCTGTGTCCGCTGCGGTGCTTGTGCTGATAAGTGTCATTTTTTTCTTGGAACCGGTGATCCAAAGAATATGCCGGTGGTACGGGCGGAACTGCTTCGTTCGATTTACCGCAACGAGTTTACCAAAGCCGGCAAAATTCTGGGTAAACTGGCCGGCGCCCGGGAGATGACAGTCGGGGTCCTGAAAGAATGGTTCATGTATTTCTACCAGTGTACGGAGTGCAGACGCTGCTCAGTGTTCTGTCCATACGGTATTGATACAGCAGAGATTACCATGATGGCCAGAGAGCTGCTGCACTTGGTTGGCGTGAATACCAACTGGATTCTTGAGCCTGCGGCCAACTCCAATAGAACCGGTAATCACATGGGCCTGCAGCCTCACACCTTAAAGGAAAATGTCGAGTATCTCTGTGATGATATTGAAGAGATAACAGGTCTGAGGATCACTCCTTCATGGAACCGCAAAGGCGCAGAGATCCTCTTTATCACCCCATCGGCTGACTTCTTTGCTGAGCCCGGTATTTACACCGCCATGGGCTATATGCTGCTTTTTGAACATATAGGCCTTGATTACACCTTCAGTACTTACGCCTCTGAAGGTGGTAACTTCGGTCTGTTTACCAATAATGAGATGATGAAGAAGCTTAATGCCAAAATGTATGCTGAAGCGAAAAGACTTGGTGTGAAGTGGATACTTGGCGGTGAGTGCGGACACATGTGGCGAGTTCTGCACCAATACATGGATACCATGAACGGGCCGGCAGATTTTCTTGAAGTACCTAAATCACCTATTACAGGGACTGTTTTTGAAAATGCCGCATCGACAAAGATGGTACATATCAGTGAGTTCACCGCTGACCTTCTCAGGCACGGCAAACTCAAGCTTGATCCTAAACGTAACGCCCATCGCAAAATGACCTATCATGATTCATGTAACCCGGCAAGAGCTATGGGATTGCTTGAAGAACCGCGATATATCTTAAAACATGTTGTCGATGATTTTCATGAAATGCCTGAAAATACTATTCGCGAATCTACATTCTGTTGTGGATCCGGTACAGGACTCAATACAGGTGAGATCATGGAGCTGCGAATGCGGGCGGGCTTGCCGCGGGCAAACGCTGTCAAGTACGTTCATGATAAGCATGGTGTAAATACCCTTGGATGTGTCTGTGCTATTGACCGAGCAACATTGAGCAGCCTGGTTGACTACTGGGTTCCGGGTGTTGATGTCTGCGGATTGTCTGAGTTAGTAGGTAATGCCTTGATCATGGATGGTGAAAAAGAACGAGAATCAGGTCTGCGCTTTGAAGAACTAGCAGTCGAGGATGAAGGTGAAGCGGATGTATGATAGTGGAAAAGTACTAACTGGACTGGTAATATTTGTGGTGATCATATGTTTTCCGTTATGGTTTAATGTCGTAAACGGAAAAGAGCGATATCCTAATCCACAAATGCCTAAGGAAGTCAAAAGGTGTGTAAAGCCGACTGATTTTATGCGCAAATCTCACATGCAGCTTTTGAATCAATGGCGCGATGAAGTTGTCAGGTATGGCCAAAGAGAATTTCAAGTAGTAGACGGCAAGAAATACGAAAAGAGCTTACAGAATGGATGTTTGCATTGTCACGAGAGTCGCGAGAAATTCTGCACTTCGTGTCATATCTATGCAGCAGTGAAACCGTATTGCTTTGATTGTCATTTTCATGTTGATCCGAAGGAGATGAATTAATGGATGTTAAACGAAGAAAATTTCTGAAGATTGCTGGACTCTCCGCAGTCGCTGGAGTAGGAGCTCCTTCAGCATTTAACATGCTGCTCAAGGGCGACGTTTATGCTTCCTCCGGAGGTGAACATGGTGGTCATGGCGAGACGCATGAAGAAAAGGGGCATGGGGAAAAGGTAGAAGCAAAGGGGAAGCAGCTAGGCCTTGTAATTGATATTGAGAAATTTACAAATACTCCAGGTCTGCCCGAAAAATGCGTTGATGCCTGTCATACCGAGCATAATGTCCCTGATTATGGCAACCCCAAAGATGAGATCAAGTGGATATGGGTAGATGATTACGAGCATTCTTTTCCTGAGCATAGTCATCACATGAAAAACAGGGCTGTGCACGAAATGAATGTTATGCTGCTTTGCAACCATTGTGAGAATCCTCCCTGTGTCCGTGCCTGCCCGACAAAAGCAACCTTTAAGAATAAAACCGACGGTATTGTAATGATGGATTTTCATCGCTGCATTGGCTGTCGATTTTGTATGGCTGCCTGTCCATATGGAGCGCGCAGCTTTAACTGGAGAAATCCTCGTGATCAGTATGCCAACGGGAATTATAAGTTCTTTAAAAAGGGTCTTAATCCCGAGTTCCCGACTCGTATGCGCGGTGTTGTAGAAAAATGTAGTTTCTGTGCCAAAAGATTGTCCTTCGGCAAGCAGCCTGCCTGTGTAGAGGCATGCGGCAATACCGGCGCAATGGTCTTTGGTGATATTAATGATCCAAACTCCGAGATCAGCAAGGTGCTTAGTAATAATTTTACAATTCAGCGGAAACCAGCTGCAGGCACGAATCCTTCCGTTTTTTACATCATTTAGGGTGAATCATTATGCTAGAGAAGGCGTTATCAGGTAAAAGTTCATATTGGGCGTGGATATTATTTTTACTCGGAGTTATGTCCATCGGGGGCCTGTTTTACGTGTATCAGTATTTTAACGGCCTTGGTGTTACTGGGATGAGCCGTGATGTGTCCTGGGGTGTCTATATTGCCCAGTTTACATTTATGGTTGGTGTTGCAGCAGGTGGTGTTATGCTGGCCTTGCCTCTTTATATTCACGATTACAAAGTCTTTGGAAAGATTGCTGTTCTTGGTGAATTTATGGCAATAGCCGCAGTCGCGATGTGCCTCTTGTTTATCACTGCTGACTTAGGGCAACCGTTAAGGATCATGAATGTTATCCTTCATCCCACACCAAATTCCATGCTTTTCTGGGACATGATCGTTTTGAATGGCTATCTCTTTTTGAACGTGGTTTGCGGCTGGGTTATACTGCATTCAGTGTATAAGGACATTCCGCCGCCCAAATGGGCGAAGGTGCTGGTTATCATTTCAGTTCCCTGGGCCTTTAGTATTCACACAGTAACTGCATTTTTGTATGCAGGTTTGCCTGGGCGTCATTTCTGGCTTACTGCGATATTGGCGCCACGATTTCTGGCATCTGCATTTGCTGCCGGACCAGCTTTACTTCTTCTTATTGCTCTTATTATGAAAAAAATGGGCTTGATGGACCCGGGCAAGGAAGCGACTCAGAAGCTGACTACGATTATAATTTATGCCGCAATTGCGAACGTATTCTTTGTGGGACTAGAGTTTTTTACGGCCTATTACAGCAACATCCCCGGACATATGGCGACTTTGGATTATCTCTTTTGGGGTCTCGATGGGTATGATAATCTTGTGATGCCAATGCGCTTTGCTATGGGCATTGGTATCACAGCGATTATTATGCTTCTCTTTAAAAAGTTTCGTGAACATGAGGGGTGGTTAGCAACTTGTATGGCGATGATATTTGTGTCCCTTTATATCGATAAAGGTGTTGGTTTTGTTTTGGGTGGATTTGTTCCTAATCCATTTGAAAGAGTTACTGAGTATATACCAACCCCTATAGAGATCGGGATTACTGCAGGAGTCTGGGCAGCTGGAGCTCTGATCCTTACTATTCTTTATAAAATCGCATTGAAGGTCGAGTTTGCTGATCATTAACGGATAGTCCCCCAATATTTGTCATAAAAGCAAGCGCTCTAACATGAGTGCTTGCTTTTTTTTTGACCAGTGGTATTGATTTTTTACCGAAGTTATAAACGGAACTAATTAATCCTTAGCATTAATTTCCCTGAGACAACCGCTCTTGTATGAAAATGAAAACTATTCTTGATGAAATCGGCCACACGCCAATCGTCCCGATCAACCGTTTGAATCCCTATGAAGGCGTACCAATTTACGCTAAACTTGAGGCATTTAACCCCGCGGGATCTGTTAAAGAGCGTATTGCCCTATCGATGATTGAAGCCGCCGAGGCTTCAGGTGAACTTACTCCTGACAAGGTTGTCCTGGAAGCAACCAGTGGCAATACTGGGATTGGTATTGCCATGGTCTGCGCGGTTAAGGGCTATCGATGCCAGCTTGTAATGCCTGAATCGGCAAGTATTGAGCGCCGCAAAATTATGACAGCTTTTGGTGCTGAGATTTTACTCACCCCAGCCAAAAAGAGTACGGATGGTGCAATTGAGCAGGCTTATGCCATGGCCCGTGAACACCCTGATATTTATTTTCTTACCGACCAGTTTAACAACGACGCCAACTGGCAGGCCCATTATAAGCATACCGGACCTGAAATCTGGGAACAAACCAAAGGCCAGGTTACTGATGTGGTTGCGACATTGGGTACAACTGGAACTGTGATGGGTTTGAGCAGATATTTTGCAGACACTCACCCGGAAGTGCGGGTCACTGCCATGGAACCGTTTTATAACCATAAAATTCAGGGCCTGAAGAATATGAAGGAATCCTATTGCCCTGGGATTTTTGATAAAAACAGACCATATAAGATAGTTAATGTCGCTGATGAAGAGGCTTTTGAGGCAGCGCGTCAATTGGCCCGGCAGGAGGGGATTTTTGTCGGTATGAGTTCAGGGGCTGCATTGTGTGCGGCCTTGCTGCGCGCTAAGGAAATCGAAAAAGGCGTTATCGTTGTCATCTTTCCTGATGGCGGAGAAAAATATCTTAGTACCGTTTTGTTCTCTGAGCCGGAACCAGTTGTTCAGGAAGAGAAGAGCCAGTTAAGCCTCTATAATACAATGACCCGAAAAAAAGAGGTTTTTGCACCGCAACATAAAAACAAAGTTACTTTTTATTCCTGTGGACCAACAGCCTATGAGCATACCAGCTTAGGGCACTGTCGACGAATTGTTTTTGCCGACCTTATTCATCGTCTTCTCTCCGTGAAAGGCTACGACGTCCATTATTACATGAATTTCACAGACCTTGATGATAATACGATCAAGGGCGCCGAGCTTGCCCACAAGCCTTTAGCTGAATTTACCCAGTATTATATTGATGGATTTTTGGCTGACATGGAACAGTTGGGGATTAAACAGGCAAAGGGCTATCCTAAGGCATCTGATCATGTCGAAGCGATGATTGATTTGTCCAGGAGACTCATAAAAAATGGCTATGCATACGTAAAACATGGTTCGGTATATTTTGATATTTCAAAATTCGAAGGCTACGGTGCACTGTCACGAGTCGATATATCCAAGATAAAGGTGGGAAAGACCGTTGATCTTGATGATTATGAAAAAGCCAGCCCAGTTGATTTTACCCTGCTTAAACGTTCGACCCTGTCCGAGCTGAAAAAAGGTATTTTCTTTGAAAGTGAATTCGGCAATGTCCGTCCCGGCTGGCATGTCGAGTGTGCGGCAATGACATTGCGCTATCTTGGCGAGACCATGGACATTCATACCAGCGGCTCAAATTTGATTTTTCCTCATCATGAGAATGAAAATGCTATTGCTCAGGCTTTGACAGGAAAGCCGCTGGCTAAATATTGGGTCCATAACGAGCAGGTTTTGTCCGGTGGCAAAATGATGGCTGCTGCCAACAATAATGTTGTTACGCTGCGTGAACTCATTGAAGAGGGGTATTCTGCCAGGGAAGTTCGATTCTTTTTATTAAGCACCCATTATCGTAAACCTATTAATTTTTCCAAACGCAAACTTGATATTGCCAAAAAGAACCTGCATCGTCTTGACGAGTTTACCCTTAAATTGATGTGCTTGCCCCTGGGCCTCCCTCACCCGCAAGTTGCTGCCTATCTGACCAAGATGGAAGATGGTTTTTTTGAGGCCTTAGATGACGATTTGAATGTCTCCAAAGCTATGGCTGCCTTGTTTGAGTTTGTTAAAAAGACAAATTCAATTTTAAATGAAGGGCAACTGGATCGGGACCAAAAGGAATATATTATCGAAGGACTTGGCCGTATCAATGATGTCCTGAATGTTTTGAATCTTGAGGAATGTCTCTTAGCTCCGGGGATCGATAAACTGATTAATGAGCGCCAAACAGCCAGAAACAATAAGGACTGGGCTAGGGCTGATATCGTCCGTGAAGAGCTCGTCAGGCAAGGGATTGACGTCATTGATACTGCCAGGGGACCATTCTGGAAAGAAGTTAAGAAACCTAAGTAGAGTGTGTCTGAGTGTTCGGTGGTGCAATTTTCTCTTGCGTTTCCCATGGCCTCTGCCCTAACAGATAATTGTGAACTGTAAAATATAAGCAAAAAAATATCCACCATTATCATTGACAACAAAAGCAGATATTGGTACGTAATATCAAGTTAGGGGATGCCCTTACCCACAGGGCTTTAAAGATCAGGCCCTTTGCTTTTCGCATCTGCTGATTTTTTTTTGTGACACTTTGGGCGTGTTCATATAGATGTTAAAGAGGCAGCGGGTTTGTCCAGCTAGCTGTACCGGGCTAGGAATAATTTTAATGAACGACCTTCGGAAAGGAGAACAAGATGAACAAAGCAGAATTAGTTAAGGCTGTAGCAACTTCAGCCGGTTTGTCACAGGTTGCAGCTGAAAAGGCATTAAATGGTTTCATGGATGCGGTCAAAAAGAGTCTTAAAAAAGGTAACTCTGTTACACTTGTTGGTTTTGGAACGTTCTCTGTGTCTAAAAGAGCTGCACGAACGGGTCGTAATCCACAGACCGGAAAAGCTATTAAGATTGGTGCAAAGAAGGTTGCTAAGTTTAAAGCAGGCAGCCGACTTGCTGATGCTGTAAACTAATAACAATTTACGTTTTTTGAATAGTTAAAAAATCTCTGCCCTTTATGGGCGGAGATTTTTTTTGATAGATATGCGCCAGTAGCTCAGCTGGATAGAGCAACGGACTTCTAATCCGTAGGTCGGGGGTTCGACTCCCTCCTGGCGTACCAATAAAACAGGCACTTAACTCTTTTTGAGTTAGGTGCTTTTTGGTTTTATCAGTAGCATATCAGTATTTTAGATTGTTCTCTGCAAAAAACACGTCTTCTCTTTTTCGTAGATCGGGCTATTTTTCTAATTTTATTACCAATTGTCTGAAAATCCGTGTGCCATTGGTTCAAATCCTAGTTCCGCATCAGTAATTTAAAGTCCTCAACCCCTTGCCTAAAAAAGACGGGTCCTCTCGGTTGCGTCCTATTTATTCGACTAATTGTTTGTATTACAAAAAAATATAGGCAAAAAAGAGATGATGCGCTTAGAAAAAAGGGGGAAATAGAACATCAGGGCAAATAATGATATACAGATATTACCTTGACTTTCCGGCACTCCAAAATAAAGAAACTGACTTGGAACATCTTAACTCGTACTTTTGGCGATTTCTACTCAATCATTCCACCACAAACATCGGATTTCTAAAAACCACTACACCATCTCACTTTTCCGGATTACTGAACAATCTTCCGGAAATTAGGAAATTCCTATAGACTAAAAGAGCCATCAATGCCTGACACCTACCTGTAACAACTCCTAATTAATTACGTCTTATAAGCTAATGATAGTTACTCAATGAACTGTGGCTCATTTTTTGCATTGCTATTTATTGAATTTTATCAAATTTAACTGCGAAATCGAAAAGCAATTATTTGTCATATTAATAATCTTATCAAAGGGAGAAAAGATGAAAAAATTATTACTAACCGCTGTAATGACTTTTGGACTTGGTTTCATTGGTTTTGTGGCAACAGCAAATGCTACGCTTGTTTTCAATCTAGGTGGATGCGATTTTTCTTCTGATCCAGGTGGTACTGGTACATGTGGGGGTAGTGGGGCTGATTTGCCAGACAATGCATTGAACATGGCGTTCAACCAAAATGGTGTCGATACCGTTCGATTAGCTATAGATGCTGATGGAATGCCTGATGGTACCGGCAAAATAAAAGGTATCTGGTTTAATGTAGATAATCTTAACTTCTCTGACTTAACGTTTTCATATGTATCTGGTGTAGCAACCAACGACATTACCCCAGGTGGTAATGTTTTCGGTGCTGTCGGAATTTTTGATATTAATTTCGAGTATAAAACTTCAGGACCGCTTGGCTCCCTCTTTTACAATAAGACATCTGTTTACGATATTTCTGGAACAGGCTTGTTGGAAAATGATTTTAATGCCCTGTCTTCTGGTGGGTATAATGCCGTAATGCATGTAAACATTACCGGAAATGGTGAAAGCGGTCACTATGTCTCCCCTGTACCGGAACCAGCATCAATGCTCCTTATAGGTACCGGATTGGTTGGTATTGCTGGAAGTAGGCTCCGAAGGAGAAAGAAAGCATAGCAGATGTGAGGATTACTCCTATTTCTACCAAAATTTTGGAGATGAAAAATATTAGATTAATAGCTTAGAATTTATCAACTCCTTTACTGTTCGAGGGTCACCGATGTTCGCGGTTATAAATCTTAAATAAATTTTAAGGCAGGGTCATTGGTTGGCTCTGCCATTTTTTTACGGGGAGTTAATATGTGCCTTTCTGCTCTTGAAGTCCAGTCGAGTCAAGATATTCCATGAGAACGGAACCGCTTCGCGGATGTAGTCAGATCGTTTTTTCATAGTTTTATCCCCACCTCTACCAAGTGAAAAATCGGAATCGCCTATAAGAAAGTAAGTCAAGAAAAAACAGTTATTCATTAACAAGTAACAGTTTTATTCTTACTTACGGTCTTCGCACGTGGGTCTAGCAACGCTGTTCTTTTCTGAACCACATTTTATCTATATTAATGGATCTTTCTTTATCCTAAAGACTATTAAAAGGTTTTTATCAGTATTCCTTAGTCGCCTATCTGAACACTCTACCCCTGACAAAATCTCACTATTTTTGCCAGGGAATGGGTTACGATAAATTTCAGGAATAGAAGGGGGGTTAATCGGACCATTGAACTACTGTATTCATATAAAAATGAATCTGTTACGACCCCAACATTGGGCTCTCACCCTTCGCCTGTAAGACCATTATCCACTTTCTACCGGGATTCTTCGAAACGATGCTTACTGGACTGATGTGATTTCCTTTTTGCCTTTTACATGATCCCGCCTATATGGTTGATATTTCTTACCGCTCTTAAAAACCCCTAAACTTAAAATGGCCAGTTTCCGACAAGTTTTATGTCGAGCATTATGTTCAGGGCACCCTTTCTCTTTGATTAAATATTCATAGTAATCATTAACTGGGTTGTTTCCGCCGATGGCTGCCCAGGTACTTGTTTTATAAACACTTTTTAATTGTCGACAGTAACGTGAATTTTTCCGGCCATAACTTTTTCCACCGCTTAGCTTTTCAAGCTTAATCAATCCTAAATAACTCAAGTATTTACCCTTGTCGGCAAAACGATAGGGAGTTACAACACGGGCAACAATCTTTACCGCATTAATGGGGCCAATACCAGGAAGACTCTTCTGATGACGTATCTCTGGGTAATCTTTAACCAGTCTGTCAAACTCTTTTTCATAACCTTTTTTCTCTTGATGATAAGTCTCGATCTGCCTCTCTATACAATCCAAAGCAAATTGATCACCTTCCGAGTTCAACTTGGTTCCAGTAGTTTCATAACCTTTTTTGCCACAGGCTCTTAGAAGTGAATAGCGCTGATTTTGTAAACGAACTCCTGCTTTGACCAAATCCTCATAGCTGCTCACAAATCGACGGAGATACAGAAACTTGTCTGTAGAATGATAGACTTCTTTGATGAGTCCAGCCTTTAAAAGATATGCCAATTTCCCCGCATCAATTTTATCTGTTTTTGGTCCATCATCAAGGAGTTTATTCCTGTAGGGATCGCAGATTACCATCTTATTTACATAATCTTTCAACTCTGTATATAGCCATTGAGATGTGGTTGTTTCTTCAACCACTAAAATCTTCGAGCCCTTGAGATTTCTCAAATAGATTTTCATTTCTAAAATGTCTGATGGCACATCGATTAAAATAATTCTATTGGATTTTTTCGTCATGCGGGCAATGGCCATATTTACAATCGACTAGTCTACTGCAATATAATGGTCATAAATAGTATCTTCCATTTTGTATAATACTCCCCAAAAACTGGACCACGGGTTAAGGTGGAAATCTTCCTAAAAAGGAGGTTACCACATGGTCCAAAAACGCAGGAAACATAGCCCTGCATTTAAAGCAAAAGTTTCACTCGC
>Ga0102953_1000042_pt1 | contig 75996 bp, 63 predicted proteins | sample SalPon2A_C_D2_MG_FD_78509 | JGI IMG/M metagenome (GOLD analysis project Ga0102953, IMG submission 78509) | Soil microbial communities from South San Francisco under conditions of wetland restoration - Salt Pond MetaG R2A_C_D2_MG | ecosystem: Environmental > Terrestrial > Soil > Wetlands | place...
AGCAGTGGCGTCAGAAGTTGCATAGTCAACAGTAATGCTGACTCCGGCAGCCACGGTTTTGCCGTTAGTTATGGAGACCGTATAGGAGACGTTACTACCTTCAGCGACCGTCGGATCGTCGACCGCCAGAGTGGCCGTATCGTTATCGGTGATGGAGCCTGTGCCTGTTGCATCGCCAATGGTGGCATTGGCACTTTGGTTGCTTAAGGTGAGGGTAAACGTCTCACTGCTTTCAACAACATCATCGTCGGTGGTGGCAATATTAATGGTCCCTGTTGTGGCCGGACCGGTGATGGTAAGGGTGGAAGTGGCTGCCGTGTAATCACTGCCGGCTGTTGTACTGACATCGGAAGTTGCGTAGTCAACAGTGATGTCAACCCCAGCCGCCACAGTGACTCCATTGGTAATGGAAACTGTAAAGGTGTCATTGCCGCCCTCAGCAACCGTCGGGTCGTCGATTTCAAGGGTGGCCGTATCATTGTCGGTGATGGTACCTGTGTTCGATGCCGGGGAAAGTGTGAGGACGTCGCTAAAACCACCGCCATCTACTGTTTGTATGGCGTTGTTGATTGCTAAAGAAAGTGTTTCACTATTTTCAACAATCGTATCTTCTGCGATGGTGATGGTAACGGTGCGCGTTGTATTGCCGGCGTCAAACGTTAGTGTTCCTGTTGCACCAGCGCCAACTGTATAGTCAGCCGGAGAATCGGCTGTTCCGGGACTGACCGTGTAATCTACGGTAACAGTTTCTCCACCAAAGAAAAATCCATCCGCACTGACCGTAAAATCTGCAGTGCCGGCGTTTTCATTGACGGTAAATCCAGTGACACCGATGGTGTGGTCAAAGGCCATGGATGATGAACAAAAAACAGTCATCCATATGGATGCTAACGCAACAAAAAAAGTGGTAAGCTTAATATTTTTAAATGTGTGGTGCATCATCACAACCTCCTAAGGCGCATACGAATAAAAGAGCCTTATAGTTAGAATCGCATCTGGTATAATCAATAATTGTACACATCTCTTTTGTATCCCATGCCCAGTAAAGATTTTCCTGAATATTGCTTCTGTTTGGAAACATCATATAGGCCATAAAGGGCGTAGGCATGGGTGATTTTGTCAGGATCACTAGCGTCTGACCCCTTGGCTATGCCAAGGTCTTGTGCGGCATACAGAATTCTGTCAACGCCAAGTACGTAGCCTGGGGCAATGACACCCGTATAGCCGGAGACAACAGAATTTCCTGCCCAGTTGGCATTCTGTTCTAAGTCTGGAGTCGCTTCTTCAGTTATCCATTGGAGATTATTTCCAGCCGTCCATCTGGTTTTGTCGCGCAAATCGCTATCTGCTGCATCTTCTATAGCGCTTCCTGCTTCAACTCCCAATGTTTCAACAGAATAAAAATTATGTTTCATTACCTCTTCGTTTGCCGCAATTTTAATTTCTGTATTTGATACATTCATTAGATATAATTGTATCACTGAAAGCACGACTATGATCATCAGGGCAGAAACGAGAACGAACCCATTGTCATCTGTGATGGTATCTGAGTGTAATTTTAGCGTTAATAATTTCATACTGTTAAAACCCCATATTTCGACATTCGACACGCATACTGTACTCTCGCTCAATCATTCCAGCCTGTCCGGCGGGTGATTCGGCCCGTAATGTAATAATGATTGCCCGAACATCAGAGGTGGCTGTAGTTAGATTATTTTGCCGGTCACGGTAGTCAAAACTAAGACTTTTAATATCCTCCAGGAGGCTGTCTGTGTACTGGCCGCCGGTATTTTCGTTTGCGCGCCGCATAAGCTCACTTGTTCCCGGTGCAAAAAAATAGGTTACACTTTCCTCAAATTTCCCTCTGCCATTGGGGCATGAAGAATCTAAAACACCTCGCTCAGCAGTGACGTCATCACATCGGTCGGCCGTGAAACGAAGATTTGACGCCTGAGCAACCTCTATGCCGAAAATGCCTGTTTGTTCGGGGTCAAAGCCGGCCATCCGGATATCCCGCGCCATAATTTCGAGTGCCGTGCGAACGCCTTGTTGAAGGCCTGCTGTAACTTCCTGCTTGGTTGCCAGTCTAGGTACACTGGATAGTATCTGTCCGATAATAGTGAAGGCTACCCCCATCACGACCAGAGCCATTAAAAGTTCTACTAAAGAATACCCCGAGCTTTCAGAAAATTGCTTGGAGTGAGAATTTTTCTTCATATTCCACTACCGAAAGTTAAAGATGATACCGTTAAGGTCCTGTTGTTTACGCCTCGAACTCCTCTGGCCCAGGTTACGCTGACGGTGATCATTCGCGTAATATCATTTGGCCCGGCGCTAACAGTCACCGATCGGCTAAACAGACCGGCGGCACTGCCGCTCGTGCCGGATTCAACATCTTGGCCAACGATATTATTCTCCACTGTTCCGTTCAGAAGATCCAGTGCATCTAAATCCGGCATGCTTTTCAATTCTTCCAATTTCTCCTGGGCAAGAAGATTTGCCATTGTTAATGTGTTCCCGGAGGTTGTGTTGTTGGTGGACCTATATAATGAAGCGGTCATCGTGGTAAACGCAATAACGAGAAGGAGCAGGGCGACTATAACCTCTATAAAGGTAAAACCTGCTTGGTTGCATGTCTTAATTTTTTTAATATTCTTTATTAAGTGTAAAGTTTTTTTGGTCATGGTCATGATTTTAATAAAAGGAACAAATTCACTGTCGTATTGGTTAACCTATTGTTATTACAATAAATGTAAATAACAAAAAATGATTTATTGTTTGTAATTGTTAGCGTCATATCATTAAATTACTGACCACTTACTCGGAAATATGCAATTTTCACACCACAAGCTATTAGAGGACGGATAAAACGGAACAAACCGCCAAGACATAATTAAAATACATAAAATTAGCATAGCAATATTCGGGGGAGAGGTCAAAATATGGGATGATTTTTGTCATAATCAATCAAAGGCCCTTTGCAAAAGGTAGGTGGCTGGTAGTTGCAGAGGGAGATTTGTGGTTGCCTGCGACAGTGACAAATAATGTCAAAATGACAAAAAGTGTCAATCTGAAATGGACAATAAACGTCAGGGCGTGTAGCTGTAAAATATTGTATATAATTTATTTAGTTGACATAACATCTTGGAAATATTATTTTTTTGTAAAAAAATGAAAAAATTTTGAACGTTTGGAACAGGCATTGCTTGATCAATAATTGAAAATCAGAATCAGTAATTTTATTCAATAACATTAATAATAAAAGCAGGAGGAAGAGTTATGACACTGAAGAAATTAAATTTGAGTAATGAAAAAGGTTTTACTCTGGTTGAGTTGATGATCGTTGTGGCGATCATTGGTATTCTGGCTGCGGTTGCGATTCCAAACTTTATCGCCTACAGGAACAAAGCTTTCTGCTCCGGTGTTGAATCGGATGCCAACAATATTGTCGCCTCAATTGCCGATTACTTTGCAATCCCAACCCACACTGACATCGCCACCGGTGATCAGACCTTTGCACCTCCGGTAAATACAGCGTATTCAATTTTGTCCGGTGATCCCAGTGTTGCTATTACTGTTCGAGTTGAGGATGCATCAGGACGTTGTCCTGATGATTATAGATCTGCAAATCCTATCAATGCTGCGGGTAATGGTTGGGTCAACAGCACCTACCAGAAGGTAATGCAAGAGTAAGTCGATAGTCCAATCCAACGGGTTGTGTAAAACTTTAAGTAGGGAAGGGGGGATTCATTTATCCCCCTTTTTTTATTTATGAGGGATATGTTTTTGGAAGATTCATTACAGCATAGTAACTGCCGCCTTTTTTTTCTTTTCTCTCTGTTACTACTACTGGCATACAGCAATTCATTTCAGGTTGCCTGGCAGCTTGACGATTCACCCAACATCCTGACCAACTACAAGCAGCAGATAACTGAACTCTCTTTTAATCAGATCTGGGATGCCATGACGGCACTTCCTAGTAATCCGGAAGCTGGTGGGTTGAGTCGTCCCGTGTCCAGAGTGTCACTGGGGCTCAATTGGTTTTGGGGGGGAGATAATGTTTTTGGGTATCATGTCGTTAATTTCTTTATCCATTTAGGCGCCAGCGGTCTTCTCTTTCTTGTTATTAATACGCTATTTGCAACTCCCAGGCTGCGAGGGCATTACCCACCAGGGCAAGTGACCTTTATTGCAATTACTGCAACGCTTTTCTGGGCACTCAACCCTGTACAAGTTCAGGCTGTCACGTATATCGTTCAACGCATGACCAGCCTTGCGGCATTTTTTTCATTATTATCAATCTTCTGTTATCTCAAACTCAGATTACATGATTCTGATAAAAGCAGAATCTTATGGTTGCTGGGGGCCATAACAAGCTATTCTCTGGCTTTCTTGTCGAAAGAAAACGCTTGTTTGCTTCCATTGTCACTTATTGTTCTGGAAATTGTGTTTTTTCAGCTCACATTTTTTCAGAACAATATGCGTTCGTTATTGTTAAGAAGTAGCCTGGCGATTTGTCTTTGTCTCGCTGTAACCATTGCTCTTAGTCCTGGAGTATTTAAAACCCTTCTTTCATCATACGATGTTCGCCCTTTTACCCTATGGCAGAGAGTTCTTACAGAACAACGAATTATTGTTTTTTATCTATCGCTGCTTATTTTCCCGCATCCGGCACGACTTTCGGTCCAGCATGATATCCTCCTGTCAACATCTCTATTTTCGCCTATTACCACAGTGTTCTCTATATGTTTTAATGTACTGCTTTTTGTTTTCGCCCTAAAAAGTTATCGCCGCCAGCCACTATTTACTCTGGCAATTGTCTTTTTCTATATCAATCATATTGTTGAGTCTACTGTTCTGCAGCTTGAATTGCTTTTTGAACATCGCAACTATTTACCATCACTTTTCTTTTTTATTCCTTTGGCACAGTTATGTAATTATCTATTGGATAAAAGCAGGGGGGAGCGTCTTAAAACCTTTTTCATAGTAGTTGTGATAACAACAATCATTACAACGCTTGCCTTCGCTACCTTTACACGCAACAAAGCCTGGCAGACGGTTGAGTCGCTTTGGCTCGATGCGGCAGAAAAGGCACCGAACTCAGCCAGGCCCCTTTCAAGTCTTGCCATGGAACTGGGGTGGGGCAATAACCGCACTGGTGCAAAAACCAGAAAAGCTCTGCAACTCCAGGAGCTTTCCCTGAAACAGCAGAAAAACAGCAGTATTATCGATTCTAAAATTATGGGCAATATTGCGGCGTTGAATGTTCATCTTGATAAGATTGATGAAGCCCTATCCCTGTACCAAGAAGCTTTGCGAATTGATCCGAAAGAGTTGCGACTGCGCTATAATTACAGCAAACTGCTTTTGTGGACAGGAGAATTCGAGCCTGCCATGAAAGAGATATCAACGGTTTTGATTTCTGCCGGTTATCAGCATCCTGATTATTGGAATCTTCTTGCCATGATTGATATCTGGTCCGACCACCCCGAACAGGCTTTAATTTCTCTTCAGCGAGCTTTAAGGAAAGCCCCGAATCGTCCGGATGTCAATCTTCATCTGGCAAAATGTCTTTCGATGCTGGGTTCTCATCAAAGGGCGCGATTTTTTTATCGACGTTCCATTGATAATGGTGGCGGGAATAATATTCTGTATCTGAGTCTGATAGAAAACTCCTTGTTGGATAATGACATTCCACAAGCGCAGGCAGACCTGAGGCGTGCGATTAACAACTACCCAATTCCTTATCTTTTAAAACCGCTTATGATAAAACCAGACAAGAAACGCTATAATACAATCCCTCTTGATGAAGAACGGCTAAAATCGTTTATTTTTACTGAAGTCCCGCAACTGATCGATCCAACTGACAGTCATGAAGAATAGAGTTCGGCCAGCGAAATATCTTTTTTACTACATACCCGTCCTTTTGCTCAACATAACTGGCATTGGTGTGACCATCTATCTATGTTTGAGCCATTATTGGATATATACAGATATCAATTATTCCAGCTTTTGTGCGATATCTAAGGCTATAAATTGTGATACTGTATCGCAGAGTGCATGGTCTTTGATGCTTGGCTTACCTCTTGCCGTCTGGGGTTTGTTTGGCTATTTGCTGTTTGCTGTTATTCTCTTTTTTGCCAGGAAAGAGTCGCCAGAAGGTAACGCTCTTTGGTCCGTACTGTTGTTGCTGGGAATCGTTTATTCCGCCTTCTCTGTATACCTTGGCTATGTTTCAGGTACAAAGATTCATTCGTATTGTATCATGTGTATCACAAGCTATTTGATAAGTTTTGTATTGATGTACACTGCCTGGATCATACGTCGTCGATTCAGTAAGGAGCCGTTCTTGGCCAGTCTGCTGAAAGGCTTTGGCTGTTTATGGAAAGACAGCTCGTTTAGAGTTACACTCATTGCCCTTTTTGCGCTATTTTTTCTAGTTCGGCTATTTTACCCCCATTATTGGCAGTACTCTATCCCGCCGGCATCTGAAGATATTGCTACTGGAATCACGGACGAGGACCATCCCTGGATTGGTGCTGAACATCCTGAAATCATTATAGAGGAGTTTTCTGACTATCAGTGTTTTCAGTGTTATAAAATGCATTATGTCCTCCGCCGCTTAGTTGCCGAGCATCCTGAAAGAATTCGTCTGATCCATCGGCACTATCCGCTGGATCATGCCTTCAACCCTGTTGTCGTGCCTGAACCTTTTCATGTCGGTTCCGGGAAAATGGCACTTATGGCTATTTATGCCGCCCAGACCGGAAATTTCTGGAAGGTTAATGACGCATTGTTTACGTTGGCTCAGCAGAGCAAGGACAAAACTACTTTCTCAACTACAAAACTTGCAGAACTGACCGGTATTCCTTCTGGGGCTTTTTCGCACGCACTGAAAGACCAAGGTTGTCGAAGACTGTTGCAGATCGATATTCATAGAGGATTGAAGTTGCGTGTAACAGCGACGCCATCTTTTGTTATTGGTGAGGATGTTTACCAAGGAGTAATTCCCGCGGAAATTTTAAAAGACATGATTAGATAAATTTTTGAGAAGATGTGAAAAAAAAAAATCACCCAACAACAAAGAGTGTGCTATTTGTTCTACTGGCTTTATATGTGTTCCTGATAGGTTCCATACTTGTTTTAGCCTCTGTTCCTCCCGTTAGCCGTGACGCCCTAATCCACCATCTTGCTGTTCCTAAATTATATCTCCGACACGGTATCTTCACAGAGTTTCCTGACCTTATATTTTCATACTATCCGATGAATTTAGACCTTGTTTACATGGCGGCTCTAAAACTTGGTAATGACATTGTTCCGAAGTACATTCATTTTTGTTTTGCACTACTGACCTCGCTGCTTATTTACTTCTATTTGACCAGCCGTTTAACCAGGCTGTACGGTCTGCTGGGGAGTTTATTTTTTCTGTCAATCCCAATTGTTGTCAGACTTTCTGTCTCGGTCTATGTAGACCTGGGGCTGGCTTTTTTTACAACCGCTGCAATGCTCTTATTGTTTCTTTGGCAGGACCGGGGCTGGGAAATACGATATCTTATAGTCGCGGGTGTTTGCTGCGGCCTTGCAGTTGGCACAAAGTATAATGGTCTTGTCTGCCTGGGTATTTTCTCTGCAATGGTTCCGTTGATCTATTTAAGGTCTGGGGAGGACAGGCAGTCTCGCCAGGCTAAAGGTCTATGGTGGGGCGTTGTATTCGTGGCAGCCGCAATTTGCGTGAGTTCACCATGGTACTTGAGGAATGGCTACTGGACAGGAAATCCCTTCCACCCTCTTTTTGACAGCCTTTTTAATCCGACGGAGGTTCAATCTGCCAGCACGGCGATGAATCAATTTGTACTGAGGCATAGAATCTATCATGAGTCAACCCTTCAAATACTGTTACTGCCCTTTCGGATTTTTTTTGAAGGGCAGGATAACAGCCCCCAATATTTTGATGGAAAACTAAGCCCCTTTTTACTTGTTCTGCCATTATTTGCCTTTCTGTCTCGGGAGCAAAATAAAGTTATAGCAAAAGAACAAAAGGCAATGATGGTATTTGTAGTTATTTATCTGGTTATCGCTTTTTTCCAAACCAGTGTACGAATTCGATATTTTATTCCGGCTGTACCTTTTATGGTTATTATCGGCATGTTTGGTTTGCGCAATATATTTGAATATTTTCAGTCGTACTCTGTGAGGCACACACTTAAAGTGCCGCTGGGCAGTTGCATAGGTCTTGCGATAGCAGTGTTGATGCTATCTGAAAACGTGCTTTACATCAGGGGACTTTTTAATGAAATCAGACCGCTGTCATATATTAGTGGGAAAGTCAGTAGGGATCAGTACATTACCCAATTTCGGCCCGAGTATCCGCTTATTCAATATGTGAATAGTTTGCCAGAAAAGAACGTAAAGGTTCTTGCAGTCTACCTCGGTGATCGAAATTATTATTTTGATGTTCCCGTAAAAACTGATAAGCAAAAAGATGGAACAAGTTATTTGCTTAAAGTTGCACAAGAGGTCAAAACGGCGGGTAATATTCAGCAGAGATTGCTTGAAAACGGCATAACACACCTTATAATTCGCCGAGATTTGTTTCAGGGAATGGTTCATAGTGAACTTTCACCTGAAAATCTAAAAGTTTTAGACACATTTTTTCAGACTGGTGTTACTCTTGTGAAACAAAATACTGAGTATAGTTTATTCTCGCTGCACCAAATATGATGGCCTCAACTCATAATCAATAACAGGACTTATTATGTTCTCTGAAAAAACAATAGCCGTTGTTATTCCAGCACACAATGAAGAGAAACTCATCGGTAAAGTTATTTCTACGATGCCGGAGTACGTTGACCATATTGTTGTGGTTGATGATGTCAGTCAGGATAGTACTGTTGCTGTAGTTGAGGCCCTGCAGAAAAATAACAGTAAAATTATTCTACTCAAACATAGTCGCAATAAAGGGGTGGGGGGAGCAATTTCTTCAGGATATATTTGGGCTAGAAACCATTCGATTGGAGTGACGGCTGTGATGGCGGCGGATTTTCAGATGGACCCTGATGACTTGCCTAGGATATTGGAACCGGTATGTCTCGGAAAATGCGATTATACCAAGGGGAATCGTCTGTTTCGTGGGGAATCATGGAATATGATTCCAACCTACAGGTATATTGGCAATTCCTTCCTCTCTCTCTTTACCAAGATTGCCTCAGGATATTATCATGTCGCTGATTCCCAGAGTGGATATACAGCAATTGCCTTGAATGCGTTGAAAGCCATTGATCTAGAGTCCATTTATCCGCGTTACGGTATGCCTAATGATCTGTTAATCAAGTTAAATATTGGCCATTTCAGAGTACGGGACGTTTCAATCCGTCCGGTTTATAATGTTGGCGAGAAATCAGGCATACGAGTTAAAAAAGTTCTGTTCACAATCCCCTGGCTGCTTTTTAAAGGATTCTGGCGGAGAATGTTTGAAAAGTATGTCATTCGTGATTTTCATCCACTTTTGTTCTTTTATTTTTTGGGAGTTACGTTAACACCTGCTGGTGGATTGTTTGGAGCCTATCTCTTGTGGGAGAGGATCGGGGGAACCAGAATTGTTTCAACCAGTGCCCTGTTCGCCGCATTTCTTTTTATTTCAGGATTGCAGTCACTCTTTTTTGCCATGTGGTTTGATATGGAATATAATAAAGAACTAAAATAACTCATTTTTTAGCCCTTTCCTTATGCGCACTTGTGTGCTTCTTAACTATGCAGACAGATATCCATACCTATAACAAACTACAGTTTTACGGATTGTTGTCATTTGCAACCGTATTGATTTTAGGCACTTATCTGCGATATGTCTATATGTTAGGGGCTTTTATGGCAGAAGATGAAATTTCCTATATGAGCAGAGTGGTTGAAATCTTAGGTGGGAATCTTGATCCTTCTACATTTGGCTTCGCTGATTATAGGTTTCTTATTTATCTTCCTCAGTCAATTATTAATTATTTTATAGGATTTTCGCCTTTTTCAGTCGTTCTTTGGCCTTTTCTTGCATCAATAATGCATATTTTTGTTGTCTATAAAATAGGTGTTATTGTATTTGATGATGTACCTTCCGCAGTTTTGGCGGCTCTTTTTATGGCGATTGCACCACTCAACGTTCTTGAAATTCGATTGTTACCAGATGCTATTTTTTCATTTTTCATATCGCTAAGTATTTTTTTCTTATTAAAAAGTAACTTAGCGCTGAGTACTAAGGCAACGTATTACAATCTAGCGTATTGCTCTTTTTTTGTTGTTTGTAGTTTTTTGGTTCGAGAAAACGCTTTTTTAGTGTTTCCTTTTTTTGCAATGTTCGTAAGCTTTCATGCTAAAAATCGACGAGCTTATATAATTTTCTTTTCAATATTTATTATCTTCATTTGTATTCTTTCTGTTTTTTTGTCGATGTTTCCGATAGTAAGTCCTTACGATAAAGTAGTTAAGATGTGGCTATTGTTTCATCTCCCAACGGTAAGTAAATACCTTAATCACATAAAACATTTCCCATACTATAACTATTTGTACCATCCCATTACAATAGGGTACGGGATGGCAATTATTTTTTTTGTTGGATCAATTTACTTAAACCATATCAAAGATAAAGCCACTAACCCTATTTTTCTATGGTTTATTACTGTTTATATTTACTTTGAATTTCTCTCCCCGCTTCATGGACTGCGGCCAGCCGAAGGTTCATTTCGTTATCTTACTCCATTTATGGCTCCAATGGCCCTTCTTATCGGTAGATTTATTAAGAAGATGGTGTTTACTTTACCATTAAATCGTGATGTTGAAGTTTATAACAGGCTGACAGTATTAACTATTTTTATCTCTTTAATATTGCAGCAGCTTTACGGTAATTTAAGTTTACTGCCAATATTTCTATTTTTTGTTTTTGGAAAACATTCATGTGGCAGAATAAGTATGCACCTTTTGGGTGCTCCAAGGTATAAAAGTTTTAACGGGCAGTTTAATGTTATGGGTTTTGCGTTAATATCAATGACTATCGCAGGGACTTTTTTTTATATGACTACTGCTAGTCATGCATACAAAAAAGTAACACTAAATAATGTAATTGAAGAAATATATAGTGATCTAGCTCATCAAGATGCTGGAATAATTGCTAGTAATGACCTCATTGCAGAAAGAAAATTGAATTTGTACAGAAATGGGGAAATAATAACCCGATCTATGGATAACTCAAAGCTATACAAGTATATCGTTCTGATCAACGAAAAATTATTAAAATTATCATACAGCAAAGTAAGCCCAAATAATGGTTATAATAAAGACTTGTATGCTCGTATTGATAGAGGAAATTATTTGAAGATTTCAAATAAAATGAACTATAAGATTTATAAAAAAAATAACACTCCATGAGCGCACAAACAGATATAGTGTTTTCTTTTGGGAAAAACTGAAAAAATTTTCTTGGTTCTTTAAATGAAGAAAAACTGATAGGCAAGGTTATTGAAACCATGCCGGAATTTGTTGACGACTATTGTCGTGGTTGATGATGTCAGTCAGGATAAAACTGTTGCAACTGTTGAGTCGTTGCAGAAAAACAATAAAAAAGTTGTTTTACTGAAACATAGCCAGAATAAAGGGGTAGGGGGGGCAATTTCTTCAGGATATATTTGGGCTAGAAATCATTCGATTGAGGTTACTGCCGTGATGGCAGCCGACTTTCAGATGGATCCAGACGATCTCCTGAGGATTGTCGAACCTGTTTGCCTTAATGAATGTGACTATACCAAGGGGAATCGTCTGTTTCGTGGAGAATCATGGTCAATGATCCCTAAATATCGTTATATCGGCAACTCATTTCTTTCGCTTTTTACTAAAATTGCCTCTGGTTATTATCATATTGCTGATTCTCAAAGTGGATATACCGCCATTTCGTTAAATGCGCTCAAGGCAATCAATCTGGAATCTATCTATCCGCGGTATGGTATGCCGAACGATCTATTAATTAAGTTAAATATCGGGCACTTTAGGGTAAAGGACATATCCATAAGACCTGTCTATAATGTTGGAGAAAAATCAGGCATACAAGTTAAAAAAGTTCTGTTCTCAATTCCCTGGCTACTTTTTAAAGGCTTCTGGCGGAGAATGTTTGAAAAATATGTCATTCGTGATTTTCATCCCTTGCTTTTCTTTTATTTTATGGGAGTTACCTTAACACCTGCTGGAGGCTTGTTTGGTTTGTATCTGTTGATGGCACGACTTGCAGGAACTCGAATAGTACCTACCAGTGCTTTGTTTGCCGTATTCCTTTTTATATCGGGTTTACAGTCATTATTTTTCGCCATGTGGTTTGATATGGAATATAATAAGAAATTGAAATAGCCGATGCTTCTTAATTAGTTCCTTTGGCACACGTAATCAAGAGTGACAGCATCTTTATAACACGTCAATATATTAGCTCAAGTTTGTCCCGGTTGAAGAGCAGTGAATTTAATGTCAATGTTACCAAACTTATTTCTGGATCAGCGTTAAGCAGTTTAATTTTTTTTCTGGTACTACCTCTTCTGTCTCGCCTATATTCTCCCGAAGCCTTTGGAGGTTATCAACAGTTTCTTTCATATAGTGCAATCCTGTCATGCCTTGCTACCTTTACCTACCATTCTGCCATACCTATACCGCAAAATCGTGCCGAGTCCATGCAACTCGTATTGATATCTTTTCTCACCGTAAGTTTGGTTTGCTTATTGTTGTTCCTAGCGTTTGTTTTTTCCCCAGTAGTCCTGTTTAAGCAACTGGGGCTTACAGGTATTGTGCAAGGGCGTTTCTACCTTCCCCTCATCGTTTTTTTTGCTGGCCTTGTACTTATAATTGAGCATATTTTTATCCGCGAAAAACGATTTTTTTTGCTGTCAGGAGGTCGTATTATTCGCGCTTCAGTTGCCCAAGGAGGAGCGTTGATGTTTGCAACACTTACCTCATCATATCTGGGATTGGTGCTGAGTTACTTATTGGGGATGGTACTTTCTTCAGGGATCATGTTTCTGATGTGCCGGGATGTGTTTAAAGGTATTTCTGTGAGTGTGCGTGACACCCTGAGGACCATGTCAAAATATAAAAAATTTCCACTCATTGATACCCCATCAATGTTGATGACAACGATCGCGAATGAACTGCCAATCATCATGTTAACACTTTTTCATTCAGATACATATATTGGTGTTTATGCCGTCGCCTTTCGGCTGATAAAAGCTCCACTGTCAATATTCAGTACTTCGTTTTTTGAGGTGTATTACCAAAAATGCTCTGAGTTATATTTCTCCTCACGGAACGACATGCTTTCATTGTTTATGAAAACTACCCTAAAAATGACAGTTGTAGGCCTCTGTTTTCTCGGTGTCGTCATGATCTTTGCTGATCTAATATCGCACCTGTACTTGGGAGATGGCTGGAGTGAAACTGCAGTTGTCATGAGAATAATAGCGGTGTGGATAGTTATTGAGTGTGTCTATAATTCAATCAGCGCCTCTTTTTTAGTGACCAATAAACTTGAAGTTCTTTTTTCCCTTAATTGTTCATTGCTAATTTTCAGGGGAATTGTAATGTTTTGTTATAAAGAGACCCCAGTTAGTATGATTACTTCTTTGGCGATTTCATCGGCTGGAGCTTATTTAGTTTATTTTTTCTGCGCATATAAAGTCATAAAAGCGGTGACTGATGATTAACCTTGTAGGATGTTCTCCAAGTTCCGGCAGTACTTTTTTAGCTGATTTACTCGACAGCAGTGATCAATCCGCCTGTGGTGAGGAACTCAATTGCTTTGCTGTTCGTGCATTGTATGATTTTGATAAAATAAAAAAAGGGAGGGCCATTAGGTCACTTTCCTCTATTTATTTATACCGTGAAGCAGTAAATGCCGATGTGCTGCACCATTACGGACTTAATACTTCTGATTTTATGAAGATTGTTCAAAAAAGCGCAGACATAAATGAATTTTCAAAAAATTTTGCAGGCTACTATCTTGCTTTGCGTGGTAAAAATAAAGAGGGCGTTGTCTATGAAAAAACGCCTCAAAATATTTTATGCATTGCTGAATTCTTAGAAAATTGTCCAGACAGTTATTTTATTTTTTTAGTTCGCAATCCTTTATATGTTTATGACTCGATGCGTAGAAGAGGATTTACGCCATATATTGCCATCGCTACATGGTTTTTGGAATGCGCCAAGTTTTTTGCTTACAGAGATCATCCTCGAGTTCTGCTGATTCGATATGAAGATTTGGTAAAAGAACCTTACGCATGTACAAGTGTCATTTTTCAAAAAACTGCTGGTTTTAGAGTTTTGCCCGACAAAATTGAGCAACATTATAAAGACAATATCTTTCGTCAATTGTTTTCTGTCAGGTTGAAAACATGGCAGACACAAAAGATTGGAGCTGTGGTCGATTGCAATCAGCATAAGATTTCTGCTGTAATACTTAAAGAGTTTTCTTCATTTTATTCATTGTCGGTAAATTCTGACTTCGGGAGAAAGTTTCAGATTTCTGGGGTACCCCCCCTTGAGTTACTCGATTTGTTTGGCTATAGAGAGTCTGTGGATCATCTTACCGCACCCTATTTCAGTCAATTGGATAAACCATCGAAGACATACAAAGATCAGGTCAGGCTTTTTTTGCGTTGGATGATGGCTGTACATCTAAAAGAAGCGAAAATTGGTGATTTATCATGTTTCTTAAACCCCATCCTTTTTCATTGATACTTTTGCTACAGGATTAAATAAATGTGCGGGTTCTGCTGTGTTTTCAATATTGATGGAGTTCCTGTAGATACCGACTTACTCCAGGAGATGACAGGGGTTATATCGCACCGGGGTCCTGACGATGAAGGATATCTTCTCATTAATGAAAACAACTCAAGGACGGTATCGTGTTACGGAGACGATACCGTCTCAAACGTGAGGGAGAAATTGTCGCCATGCCAAAATACTATTTCGGCGAATATCGGATTTGGTTTTAGACGCCTTGCAATAATTGATTTGTCTGATCATGGTCATCAACCAATGACTGATCATGGTGAAGACATTTCTATTGTTTTCAATGGAGAGATATACAACTATCTAGAATTACGTCAGGAATTGAAGCTAAATGGCTATGTCTTTACTTCCTCATCTGATACGGAAGTTATTCTAAAAGCGTATCGTCAATGGGGTCTTGATTGTGTGCACCATTTTAACGGCATGTGGGCTTTTGCCATTTGGGATAATCGCCGTAAACGCTTATTTTGCTCTCGAGACCGTTTTGGAATCAAACCTTTTTATTACCATTACCAGGAAGGTAAACAGCTAATTATTGCTTCAGAAATTAAATCAATTCTGAAACTTCTTAAGCCTTCTGCGGACTTCTTTTCTATTAATGAATTTCTTGCTTGGGGTCAGTTTGATCATACTGAGCATACATTCTTCAATCAAGTCAGGCAACTTAGGGGGGCTCATCAACTTCTGTTTCAGAACGGCCGACTTAACCTAAGGCGTTATTACGATCTTAAGCCTTGCTCTGTAGCTGATGACCGCCTGGAAATCATTGAGCAATTTCGGCAGGTATTTCTTGATTCGGTTAAAATACGTCTTCGCAGTGATGTTCCTGTTGGTTTTGCCCTAAGTGGAGGACTTGATTCGTCTTCCATTGTTTCAAACGCCAAACAACTCCATGGAACCCAAAAACTGCACACTTTTTCTGTGATTTTTCCAGGGACATCAAAAGATGAAAGTTTTTTTGTGAAGGAGATTACAGACTATACTGGCGTATTGAATCGTAGCATCTCTCCTGATGTTGATGATTTGCTTTCAGAGATGAATCGTTTCACTTGGCATCAGGAGGAACCCAACAATGGGAGTTCCTATCTTGCTGCATTTTTACTGCGAAAATTCATCAGGCAACACGATATAACTGTTACTCTTGAAGGACAAGGGGCCGACGAGATTATTTCCGGTTACCGTCCTTTAATCCATTTTTACTTGCAGGATCTGTTAAGAGAAAAAAAAGTCATTAAGTTTTTCCGAGAGATTAAGCTATTAAGAGACATTACAAAGATTCAACCTCAGCATATTGCCGCGAATTTTATTGCTGTTTTATGTCCTGGAATTTACAAATATTTGCGTAGATTCCAGTTGAGAAGGCTGTCTGACTTCTTAATCCCGCAATTTGTCGATTCTTTTAGTCAACAGTCAGTCGACTATCCGTTAAAAGAACGGTATTCGTCACATCTCAACCAGAAACTCTATCAATTTCTCTTTCATACATCAATTCCACCCCAGTTGGTCAGAGCTGACAAAAGCTCTATGGCTTTTTCTCAGGAGTGCCGATTTCCGTTTTTAGATTATAGATTAGTCGAATTGGCCTTTAGTTTGCCGTACGATTTTAAAATCAAAGACGGAGTAACTAAATATGTTTTGCGCGAAGCGATGAAACCTAATTTGCCTGAAGCTGTTTATAATCGACGAGACAAACTTGGATTCCCAACTCCTGAAGATGAATGGTTGCGAGGTTCGCTTCGTCCATGGGTTTCTGATTGTATATATTCCAGTGATTTTCGCTCAATGCCTTTTTTACATTGGCAAATGTTCGAGAAAAAATTCCAGAATTTCCTTAAATATGGGGGAGGGTTTGGGCCAAGTCTGTGGTCCGTTCTCTCAATATACAATTGGAAAAAATCATTTAATGTTTGTTTTGATACAGACAAGATCACATGATAAGCTGGATCCTTTATAGATAAATAGTCTAAAATAAATCTAAAGTTGCTAAACCCTCGCTCAAATTTGCGCAAATATTTTGTTAAACTCTATTACGGTCGCAAGCTGTGAAAAAAATTCTCGTATTGATGGAGTCCCGAGGTGTGGGTGGGCTTGAACGACGAACGGCAACTCTTTACAGGTACCTCACCAAGAAGAAGCTTGATTGTCACGTTACGTTTATGGTTAATCGGGCACAATTTTCTCTGATTAGTCATTATAAAGGTTCACTAGCCTCGGACAACTGCCGACTCATTCTCTTTGGTATGCCTTGGTTCCCTTTTTGTAAAGGTAGTAACACTGTTACCTATGTTGCAGACTATTTTCTGTTGTTGATTAAATTAATTTTCCTCAGGGTCGTGAGGCAGGAGTTTGATATAGCCTATATTACGAAATTTGCCAGTCTGCCTTTACGTCATTTTATTCCGGCCCGGCATAAAATCCTCCCACTGGTTGATTCACAAACTACCGAAAGAATTATTGATTCAAAGATATTTGAGCAGATTTTAGCAGAGTCCTTCACCATTGACTGTCTTAGCAACCATTTACGCTCAATGGTACTCGCTAAAGAAAAATCCTTGCCTGAGCATGTTTTTGCTACTCCTTGCAGCTTTATTGATTATTCGAATACCCGTATAAAAAAAAAGAAAAAAGTTATCACCTTCTGTGGGCGTTTGACTGAAGGAAAGGGAGTTGACCTACTTTTGGCAGCTTTACCAGAGTTACTTGAATGTCATGCGAATGTAGAGGTTCGAATTCTTGGAAATGGTCCGCTGTTGCCAAAAGTGCAAAAGATTATTCGAGCACTCAATAGCGATTGTGTTTCGGTCGGGTTTGTCCCAGACCCTATTGTGTTTCTACAGGACTCCCTTATCTTTCTTTCACTACAGGAAAAAGAAAACTATCCAAGTCAATCACTCCTTGAGGCTATGGCTTGTGGTAATGCTGTTGTTGCCACTGACGTTGGTTCAACAAAGCAGTTGGTCAATGAAGAAGTTGGTATATTGATTCCCCACGACCCTCAAAAATTAACTCTTGCACTTGATTGTTTACTCAAAAATTTAGAAAGCACCAGGCAGATGGGGATTCTGGCAAGAGAGAAAGTGATGACTGAACATACCGTAGAAAGATATCTCTTATATTTCAAACATGAGATTATGCCATCCTTGAAATGAATTTATTTGATCACCCACAATTATTTTTTCCAGCGAGGAATTATAATTGGCGCTGGGCACTTATTGCTATAGTGAGTTTAACCATAAAAAATAGATATACAGGGACCATAATCTCGTACCATGATCACGCTGTCTGTTTCTATGCTGCTCTAGAAGTTTTAGGACAAAACCTCTATTAACAGGAGATTCAACAGTATGCAGAAGATCTTTTAACTTCGAACCGAGGTTTCCTTCAAACCACAGGTGAACAGGGACGGCAAATCCTTGTTTACGTCTATTCCAAATTGAGTCCGGCAAAAGGTTTTTAAAACTGGTATTGAGCATTCTTTTTCCGGAAGCGCCGTAGCGATGCCATGAGCTCGGTAAAGAAAAAGCCAGCTCTACCACCTGATGATCAAGAAAGGGAGCACGGGTCTCAAGGGAATGTGCCATAGAGGCTCGGTCAACTTTAAGTAAGATGTCCTGCGGCAGATAAATCAGTGAGTCAGCCAACATCATTCGCTGAATGTCATCATTATTACATTCTTCTGGAAGAAGCGGTGGCATGTGACCAAGTTCGGCTAAGTCCGGGATTAAAGATCGGAACATCTCTTTTGAGTAAAGAACCGGAGCCGTATAGGGTGTTTCGCTTTCCAATCGATCAACAATGTCCTGGAATAAGTGTGCTTTTTTTAGGAAACTGCGACTGTGGTGGGCCATTGGTTCAGGTAGTGTACGGATGGCATTTCCGATTCCTGTACGAAGTAATTTCGGGAGTCGGGTATACCAGCGCAAAATTGCTCTGGCCTGATAACGCTGATAACCGCTGAAAAGTTCATCTCCACCATCACCAGAGAGAGCAACCTTAACGTGTGAGGCGGCAACTTTGGAAACCAGGGAAGTCGGCAAAATGGATGAATCGGCAAAAGGTTGACCGATATTGTTTAATACCAGGTTAGATAACGTTTCTTCATCCCAGTTATCAAGAACCTTGACATAATGATCAGTGCTGCAATAGTCAGCCATTTGTTTGGCATAAGTTCGTTCATCATAGGATTGTTCAGCAAAACCGATGGTAAAGGTTTTCGGTTTGATGCCAAGGGTATGAGACAGAATGGAAACGATCAACGAAGAGTCAACCCCCCCTGAGAGAAATGCGCCGACTTCAACGTCGGCTATCAATCGTTTACTTACAGCATCAGTAAGCTTTTGCCGTAAAGCGTCACTAGCACGTTTTTTAGTACCTTCAAAGGAATGTAGGGAAAGTCTCCAGTATGATTGTTGATGTGATTGTAAATGGGGCGACCATGAAATGGTATGGCCAGGCAAAACTTCTTTAACTTCTCTGTATGCAGTGGTGCCGGGGAGATAATAGCCATAACGGAGGAAATCAGCAGTTGAATCCAAGTCCTCCTGCCAGGGGGAGTCTGTTAATTTTGCTAAGCCGGGAAGTTCTGAGGCGCAGAGAATGCCGGTTTTGGTCTCCTGATAGTAGAGCGGTTTTTTGCCAATCCGATCCCGGCACAGTAAAAGTTTTTTTTCTTGGCTGTCCCACAGAGCAAAGGCCCACATCCCTTCCATTTTTTCAAGAAAAGATTCTCCATGGAGCATTAGTCCAGCTAGAAGAACTTCTGTATCTCCTTGTGTTTGAAAGTGCCATTTACCAATAAGATTTGTGCGTAACTCCTGATAATTGTAAATTTCTCCATTATAGGTGAGGACAAATCTACCTGTGTGATCGGCCATAGGTTGGCGGCTTGCCGAAAGGTCAATTATCGCCAAACGGTTGTGCCCCGCTATTGCATTGTCTCCAACCCATGTTCCGTTGTCATCAGGACCTCGATGTCTCATTGCGGCTAATGAGGAATCTATTTTGGCTGCAAGTTGTTCTTTGGGAAGCTCCGTATGATATAGAAATGATATTCCACACATAATCAGGTTTGTTCCTGCTTTTTTTTCAGTATCTGGCGATAAAGTTCTGCGTAGTTTTCAGCAGTATGCTGCCATTTAAAATTTTTATCCAGCATAAAAGAGCGTGCTGCAGCACCCAATATAAGTCTTTCGTTTGGATGCTCCAAAAGGGACGCTATTTTTTTGGAGAGAATGTCAATTTTGCCAACAGGAAAAAGCAGACCGTTTTGGCCGTCTTGAATTAGCTCAGCGACAGTAGGAATATCACTTGCGATAATCGGTAGACCGGCAGCCATTGCCTCCAAAATTACGTTGGGCCGGCCTTCGGCGTGACTTGCAAAAATAAATATATCTGATTGCTGCATAAAGCTAGCAACATTATCTGGCTCAATTTGACCTTCAAAGATTATTTGTGGAGAAAGATTTTCCTCTTGTGACAAAAGTTTTAAATTTTCCAGTTCAGGTCCGCTTCCTAAGATAGTCAGGTGCCAGTTTAAGTTGGCATCCATACTTCCTAAGGCCCTGATAATTTGATCGACACCTTTGCCAGCAATAAGATTGCCTGCAGTCAGTAATTTGAGTTTTTTATTTGAAGATGATCGGGGCGAAATAGAATAAAAGGAGTCGTTAACTCCATTAGCAACGATTTCTATTTTATGGCTATTGTATGGGAAGTTCTGGGATATAATTCGAGCCAGAGGTTCGCTTACAGTCACTACTAAATCGTTAAGTGTGAGAGACCATCGCACCAAACTGCGGCAAAAAAAAGACGCATGTATAAGGTTAACATCTGTACCTCGTAAGGTCGTAAGCACTGGAACTTTTGTAACGAGGCTAACAAGACCGGCAGCAAAGCCACAGATGGACCAGTTTGCATGGATCAGGTCATTATGTTTTGCTTCTCTGTAGCACGCCAGCACTAAGGCTGAAAAAAATATAGGGAGAAGAAGAAAAAGCAGCTTGTTTTTTTTTAACGCTACCGGTAAACCTCCTGGTTCGTGGGCAAGAAGTTGCAATTTCTTAGGTGCATAGCGAAAAGTTATTACACGACAGCCTGAGACGTATTTAGGGGCTGTCATGCGACCATCAGGAGTTAATATTGTCGGTGTAACATCATCGGGGAGGTGAGAAATAAATCGTTTAATAAAGATGCCGCTTATTGATTTGGGGAAGAGAGGAAAAGAGGTTGTCAGAATAAGAACATTCATGCTCTCAACCCTCTATTTTGGATTGATTGCTGGCAACAGTTACTTTTCCACCAGTTAATCGATATCTGTCTCCTGTATGCGGGCAGGTACACTCACCGTTCCCTGTCAGGGGGAGGTTCAGGCGTTCGCCGAAACGACTCATCCAGCCGGTCTGTCTGGCCGGGATTCCGGTCATCAGCGCGAAGGCAGGCACGTCTGCGGTGACCACGGATCCGGCGCCAATAAAGGCATATTGGCCGATGGTGTTACCGCAGATGATGGTTACGTTGGCTCCTATAGTCGCTCCTTTTTTCACCAGGGTCGACCGATAGGCGTCTCTTCTGGGGAATTCGCAACGGGGGTTGAATACATTGGTAAACACCATACTTGGCCCGCAGAAGACGTTCTCTTCTAATGTGACGCCTTCATAAACTGAAACATTATTCTGGATTTTACAGCCATCGCCGATTACCACGTTGTTGCCGATAACGACATTTTGCCCAATCGAACAGTTTTTGCCTATCCGGCAGCCTGAAAGCAGATGGGTGAAGTGCCAAATCTTGGTTCCTGCACCGACACTGACCTCACTATCAGCCTCAGCAGAAGGATGCAGGAAGAACTCTTTTTCTGGATCAGATGGTAATTTCTCAACTGTTACTGTAGCGCTGCACTGCAAAGCATCCTGGCAGCGGTTCAAAACCTTTAAAACTCTCAAGCCCTCCTCTCCGTCGGTGAAAGGTTTCTGGCGTTTATCGATACAGTCAAGAAAATGGGAACATTCGGCCCGGAGAGGTTCCTCTTCTGTCAGCTGTACCGGCTGGGCCTGGGCCTTATTGGCTATTGGCACATTGGCATTCCACTCGATGGAGTGGGGGTAGAGAACGAGCTTTTCCTGCCATGGCAGGGTGTCGTCAAAAACGGCCATCTTTTTGTCACCGACAATGACTAATTTCTGCTCTTTAAAGGGATGCAGCCATGAAACAAAAATGTGTGCCTTGACCCCGCTTGGGAAATCAAGCATGGTGACAGTGGTATCGGCAATCTGGTTATGGAGATAATTACCGCCCTGGGCCTGGACAGATATGGGCATTTCGTCAATAAGTCCAATAATGACTGAGATGTCATGGGGGGCAAAAGACCAGAGCACATTCTCTTCACGGCGAAGTTTGCCGAGGTTTAAGCGATTGGAATAAATATACTGAATCCTTCCCAACTCCCCCTGGCCGATTATTTTTTTCAGCATGATAACTGCTGGGTGGTACCAGAGAAGGTGTCCCGTCATTAATATCAAATTAGTTTTGCGAGCGATTTCGTTGAGCTCAGCACCCTCTGTTTCAGACAGACATAATGGTTTTTCGACGTAAACGTCTTTGCCTGCCAGCATTGCCTCTTTAGCAAGTTTGAAATGGGTCTCGGCCGGAGTTGCGATAACAACGCCTGAAATGTCATCATTCTGCAGAATGTCCTGATATGAAATTGTGCCGCGCAACCCTGGATATTGTTCGGAAAAAAGATTTAAAGTGTTTTGGTTGCTGTCGCAGACACTGTGCAGTGCGCCCAACTGATGAAAATTACGGACAAGATTTTTGCCCCAATAGCCGGTGCCAACCACAGCGATCTGTTTGTTATGTGAAACATTCATAGGCCTATCCCTGAATTATAAAAAAGTAATCTGGTTGCCAACCTCTGGACTCAATGTGCAGATGTCGGCATCTTGTAATACTTGTGGCGGAAACTGATAGATCATGTGAGAAAGACATTTTTATTACATTTTTATTACATATTTTTTGATAAAAAAGAACCGATATTTCCATGTCTTTGTTATTGGTTGAAGTAAAAGGGTAAATTGTAGCCGGATAGGAAAAACATACCCAACGATTAGTCACTTTTTTGACAATATTGACAAACAGTTATGATCAATATATTTATCATAACTGTTTGTAATCAAAGGATAAAATTAAATAATACTGCTATGGCACACTGATTGCTAATTGATTAGGTCAGAACTAAACCTATTAATCAGTGAGGGAAAAATGACAAAGCCATATTTCAGTAGCCAGGAAGAAGAATTCACATCAGTTGATTTGTACCGGTTGATAGCTTCTGACGCAAAATTGCATAAGGAAGTGTTAACTATCTGCCGTGATTTTGTACCGGAAATTGATACCTTAATGAAAGCTTTGCTTACTTTGGGATCTGCTACTTTGACTGATATCGTCCTTGATGTTGTTGAAAAAATACGGAAAGAAACTAAAGAAGCCCTGTTGGCCCCAAGTTTTACTGCTGAACAAAGCTCCCCAAGATGAATACCCTGTAAGCCAGCAGGAGGAATACAGGAGGGGCTTCTCTGCCTTTCCCCTTGAAACGGAGGGGTCTCTTCTATCCTTTAGGGATTTGTCCAGAAGCCCCCTTTATCCTTGAAATTGCACCTGGCCCTGTTGTTGTTATAAACAAATCTCATAAAAACAGGGCCTTTAAGGCTCTGAAGATCAGCCTTTCATGCTCTCGCAGATAAGTACCCGAGAAGACCGGCCACTTTTTTCAGTACTCGCTTGGCGGGTATAAACTGCGACTTCAAAAAACCGCTCGACATCCCCGTATTACTTTGTAACGAGTTGGTTTTGCAAGGTAGTGCTGGATCTCTTGGTGTTTTTTACGAGTTCATCAGCCTTTCGGGCCGGCTAAAACCACATTTTCCGGAGCCATATCCCTGAATTGTTCGAAATTGTCATGGAAAAGCCTGGCAAGTTTTTTGGCCTGTATATCGTAAGCATCCTGATCTTGCCAGGTTTGTCTTGGATTTAAAATTTCTTGCGGCACTCCCGGCACACTGACCGGAACATGAAAACCGAAAATAGGATCAATGCTGGTCTGGACATTGTCAAGCTCACCGCTCAGCGCAGCATCAAGTAAAGCGCGGGTGTATTGGATGGGCATTCTTTTGCCCACTCCGTAAGGTCCCCCGGTCCAACCGGTATTAACTAACCAGCATTTAGAGTTGTGCTGTTTAATGCGTTTTTCGAGAAGATGCGCATAAACATAGGGGTGTCTGACCATAAAAGGCGCTCCAAAACAGGCGCTGAAGGTCGCAGTAGGCTCGGTGACACCCTTTTCGGTACCCGCAACCTTTGCGGTATAGCCGCTGATAAAATGATACATTGCCTGGTCGGAGGTCAACTGCGCAATTGGCGGTAAGGTTCCAAACGCATCAGCGGTCAGCATAATGACATTGCGTGGATGCACGGCCATGCCGGAATCGACATAATTGGGCAAATGGCTTAACGGATAGGATGCTCTGGTATTCTCTGTGAAGCTGTCATCGTTAAGGTCAAGTACTCTGGTCACCGGGTCCATGGCAACATTCTCAAGAATTGTACCGAACTTACGGGTGCAGGCATAAATTTCCGGTTCTGCTTCCGGTGAAAGGTTGATAACCTTGGCATAGCAGCCTCCCTCAAAATTAAAGACGCCATTATCAGACCAGCCATGTTCATCATCCCCGATCAGCGATCGTTTGGGGTCAGCAGAAAGTGTTGTTTTCCCGGTTCCGGAAAGGCCAAAGAAGATAGCTACATCATCAGGGTCTGTTTTGCTGACATTGGCGGAACAATGCATCGAGAGAACATCCTGGCCCGGCAGTAAATAGTTAAGTGCCGAGAAAATAGACTTTTTAATTTCACCGGCGTAGGCCGTTCCGCCAATCAGAATAAGTTTTCGTTTGATATTGAGAGCGACAAAGGTGCCGCTCCTGGTTTGATCTTCCTCCGAGTCTGCGTTGAAGCTCGGACACTGGAGGACTGTAAAATCGGGAACAAAATCTTTGAGATTGCTCCTGCCAGGGTCTTTAACAAACATGTTTCTGACAAAAAGACTGTGCCAGGCATTCTCTGAGATTACTCTTACTGCCTGGCGATAGTTTGGGTCTGATCCTGCATAACAGTCCTGTACAAAAATCATTTTGCCGCGCAGATAAGCGGTCATCCGCTTTAAGAGTGCGTCAAAACGTTTTTCCGGATACTTGACATTGACCTTACCCCACCAGACATCATTCGTTGTCGTCGGTTCATCAACAACATATTTGTCCTTTGCCGCTCTGCCTGTATGCTGGCCCATATTTACGACAAGGGGGCCAAGATGAGCGACCTGACCTTCAAAACGGCGAACAGCAAATTCATATAGAGCGGGAGAGGACAGATTCCAATGGACGTAACCAAGGTTTTTTAGCCCAAGATATCCAAGTTGGTAATCTGGAGTTAACTCGTTAAGTTCCATGAAATACCTCCGTTAGTTATAGTTGATGTCTCAATAATTATGTGTATCTACGTGTGCTTAGATGGTTTAATCCTCAGATCAACCCCAGCTCAACAACTGCTGCTTTTTCTGCCCGTAACTCTTCAAGGGTAATATTGAATTTTTCACGTCCAAAATCGTCCTGCTTGAATCCTTCAATGACCTGCAGGTGACCGTTTTCAACGCGGCAGGGAAATGAGAAGATGAGACCCTTGTCAACGCCATATGATCCAGATGAACAGAGGCTGATGGAAAAAGTTTCACCCTCAGGGGTGTCGTGGGTCAGGTTGTAAATACTCTGGACACAGGCATTCGCCGCCGAGGCAGCCGATGATGCGCCCCGGGCTTTTATGATCGCGGCACCTCGCTGTTGCACAGTCGTAATGAATTCGCCCTGAAGCCAGGCGGTGTCATTGATGACTTGTGTGGCTGGTTTACCGGAGATAAGGGCATTGTTAAAATCAGGGTATTGGGTTGCCGAATGGTTGCCCCAGATAGTGACTCTCTGCACTTGGGTCACATCGACTCCTGTTTTCAATGCCAGTTGGGTTCTGGCCCGGTTTTCATCAAGCGCGGTCATGGAATAAAAACGGTCGGAGGACAGGCCGGAGTTCTCCATAGCGATTACACAGTTGGTGTTGCAGGGATTACCGACAACGAAAAGCTTGCAGTTATTTGCGGCATGAGATGCCATAGTTTTGCCAAGCGGGCCGAAGATGCCGCCATTTACTTTAAGCAGGTCGCTACGCTCCATGCCTTGTTTTCTAGGTACGGCGCCAATAGCCAGAATCCAGTCAGCGCCGTCAAAAGCGATTTCCATTTTGTCGGTGCAGACAGTGTTTTTCAGCAGTGGAAAGGCACAGTCATCAAGTTCCATCTTGACACCTTCCAAGGCTCCCAGGGCTTGCGGAAGCTCGAGCAGCTGCAATTCAATCTCAGTGTCAGATCCAAACATTTGCCCTGATGCGATTCGAAAAAGTGTTGCATAGCCTATCTGTCCAGCCGCGCCTGTGACTGCTACTTTTACTCGTTTAGGTGCCATGGTCATATTCTCCTTATCCTGCCTGTCGGTTTCCGTATTTCTACGTTGATGTGTACTGTATCGTCGGACTGTTTGAAGAGTGATGCGTTGCCGGACGTTTGATTCCACCAACGCCTTATATACATATGTTTGCGCTCTTCGTCGCTGTACCTAATTATCTTGAGGGTGTAACAGACCCAGTAGGGGCCCATTGAGATATAAATTTGCAACGACTTTCAATGTATTGAATTGACCGTCGGGTTGTCAAGATGATTATCAGCAGCACTGCTTTGAAAAATTGCACAGGTATTATTATTCACTGTGGCTGTGCCGTCAGTAAAATACCGCCAGCTAAGCTGTGCCGTTTACTCGGTTTCAGTGACTTGGCTGTTAAACGTCCCGGACCCTGTTATAATATGAAGAGCATCCCCGGCAGAGATCTGTTTACTCGATCGGACAATTTTTCGGCTCGGTTCGGTGTAGACAATCGAATAACCACGCTGCAGAACAGAGTTAGGGTTGACTGCCGAAAGTAGTGATACAGTATTATTGGTTATTGCCAGATTCAAGTGAATGGTATGCTGAAAGCTGTTAATGATTGACTTTCGCAGCAGAATGAGGCGGTTTTTCCGGTCAGTAATCGTGTGCTGGGGGGAATGGATTTCCAGGGTATGAGTGTGTTGTTTCAGCTGTTGCGCTCGCTGGCTAAAAAGGTTTTTTAAGGACTGGACAAGGGATATCTGTAACTGGTCAATTCGCAGCCGAAGGTTTTGCAGCAATGCCGTAGGGTCTTTGAGCAGTCGTTCCTGCAGTGAAACGGTGTATCGATGCTCTTTGATGGACTGATTCATGGCCTCAGCCAGTTTCTTTCTCATTTGTCCGATGGCGGCTTTCAGGTCATTGCGGGAAGGGACCACCATTTCTGCAGCGGCTGATGGTGTTGGGGCCCTCAGGTCAGCGACAAAATCAAGGATTGTAAAGTCAATTTCATGGCCAATAGCCGAAACAACGGGTAAAGCAGACTGGTATACTGAACGTGCCAGCGCTTCGTTGTTGAATGGCCATAAATCTTCAATACTTCCGCCTCCCCGACAGATAACGATGACATCGGATGTTTTCCTGTGATTGGCTTCAAGCACCGCCGAAGTGATTTCCTGAGCGGCTTCTTCCCCCTGGACACGTACAGGGTAGATTTCAAGGGGAATTGATGCAAATCTGGATTGGGCTATTGTTAAAAAATCATGAACAGCGGCACCGGTAGGCGAGGTTATCAGAGCTATTGAACGTGGTAGAAAAGGCAGGCTCTTTTTGTGTTCGCTGGAAAAAAGCCCTTCGCCGTCAAGTTTTTCTTTGAGCCGTTCAAAGGCAAGCTGGAGATCACCTTCCCCTGCAAAGTCGATAGAATCTACTATTATCTGGTATTCACCACGGGGCTCATACAGGGAAATTCTGCCGCGGCAGATAATTATGTCACCATTGACAAACTCTTTGGCAAGGTATCGTTGCTGAGTTTTGAAGAAGACACCTTTGAGTTGTGAGGACTCGTCTTTAAGTGTGAAATATATATGGCCGGAGTATGGTTTACGAATATTTGAGACCTCGCCTCTGACTGCAATGAAAGAAAAGCCGTTTTCTAAAAGGAGTTTAATGGATCGGGTGATTTCTGTAACTGACTGTACTGAGCCAGCTTGAAACGATGTTAAGGGTGAGTCAGTAGTGAAAATCATAAAGTGGTTGTTCTCATGCCAGGTTTAACCGTAAAATGATCAAGAGAATATGCCTGGGCGGTTCGTGGGCATTCACTGCCAGCCCTCCATCTGCATCTTCTCAACAATTGACCTCGTTAATATCGGCGCTGGTATCTTTTTTCAGTACCATGTTTGACTCCACAAGTAAATTTTAATAGTACTGCGAGATCAAAGGTTGTACGGGTCTGATTCCAGGATGTTATTACATCAGATCCAGGGGGATGGAAAAACTTTTTTGTTGTCCAAAACGGACATTATGGGTAATTAAGAGTCCAGTTTATGTGTAAATCAAAGGTTACTATTATCCAGAGGGGTTGGGATAGCAAAATTATAACCGTGTTACTTCTGCACGGTGAGGGATGCTTATGACTAAATCAGATGTCTTTAATAAGAAACATGAGGATATGATGGCCCAGGACCAGAGAGCAATTCTTGAAGAATTGGATCTTCCGCCTGCCGTGGTCAGTTTTCTCCGAAAAAACCTACAAACAATTTATATAATTGCTGCTGTTCTTTTTATAGGGCTGGTACTCTGGGAAGGGTACGCTAAATATATTTCAGTTCAGCGAGAAAAATCCTCGGGAATGCTTTCTGAAGCCATGTCGGCGGAACCTGGTAGCCGGGCGGAACAGCTCAAAGCCCTGACCGATAAGTATTCTGGGTCAGGAAGTGCTGTCTGGGCCCAGGTTGAGCTTGGACATATGGCTCTTAAGGACGGGAAGATTCAGGAGGCTATTGGGTTTTATGGCAAGGCCCTGGATGGACTTTCCAGGAAAAACCCTATGTATCCGCTGGTCCAGTATTGTCTTGCCCAGGCATACGAAAATGCTGCTGATACTGGTAAGGCTAAAGAGGCCTATCAGCAACTTATTGACCTCCCTGGTTTTGCCGCTGAAGGGTACCTCGGACTTGGGCGTATTGCAGAAATTGAAGGGGATTTGAAGCAGGCTTTGGAACAGTATAAGCAATATATTAATCAGCCGGAAATTACTTCCGGGCCGACAAAAGAGTGGGTCGAATCTAGAATATCTCAGCTTAATGGTGCTCAGTAGTCTGGTTACTCCCGGTAAACAGCAACTCTTATAATGGACGTTATTACAACTCCAGAGGAAATGACGACCTGGTCAAACAGGCAAATAGCTTCGTGCAGGAGCATAGCCCTTGTGCCGACTATGGGTTGCTTCCATGATGGGCATTTTGCGCTTATGCGTGATGCTGCCGAACGGGCCGATACGGTGGTAACAAGTTTATTCGTTAATCCGCTTCAGTTTGGTCCCGATGAAGATTTTGACAGGTATCCGAGAACGTTTTTGGAGGACAGGGAAGGGGCCAGGGCCAACCGTGTTCATGTCCTTTTTGCACCGGACCAATCGTTGTTATATCCTGATGGTTTTCAGAGCGCTGTGCTGGTCAAAGAGTTGACCAGAAATCTCTGTGGCCGCTCTCGAACAGGCCACTTTGAAGGCGTGACAACCGTTGTTGCCAAGTTGTTCAATATTGTCAAACCTACGGTGGCGGTTTTTGGGCAAAAAGATTTCCAGCAGCTTGCTGTGATTAGAAAGATGGTGAAAGATTTAGACTGGGATATTGAAATTATTGGGCACCCGATCGTCCGCGACTCGGATGGTCTGGCGCTAAGTTCCCGCAACAAGTATTTGAGTGCTGAGGAGAGGCAATCCGCTTTAAGTTTGTCTACCGCCCTGAAGTCTGCCCGGGATTCTGTCAGGGCAGGGTTAGTGGATTCCGGGAGCATTATAAAAAAAGCAGTTGAAACTATTACCTCTGTCCCGTTTACTGAAATTGATTATGTATCGATTGTCGACGAAAAAACCCTTCTGGATCAAGACATTGTTACTTCGGCTTCAGTGATGGCTCTGGCTGTAAGGGTTGGCAAAACCAGGTTAATTGATAATGCTTTTTTGATGGCGAACTCATAAGCCTATCAGCCTGATGAGCCGCTTTTTTCTATGAGTTAGAAAAGTATCACTAACAGGTTGATCTGAACGCTGATCGCTCAATCTCTGGTCTAAGGAGCATTATTTATGCATCGTTATATGTTAAAATCAAAAATTCACCGTGCAACTGTCACCCAGTCGCATCTGGACTATGAAGGCAGTCTGTCTGTTGATCGGGACTTAATGGATCAGGTCGGCCTGGTTCCCTTTGAAAAAATTGGTGTCTATAATATTACCAATGGCGAACGTTTTGAAACCTACATCATCGAAGGTGAGGGGGGGAGTGGAATTATAGGTCTCAACGGTGCCGCTTCCCGGAAAGGGCTTGTTGGTGATCTGATAATTATTGTGAGTTACGCGGCTTTCAATGATGATGAACTCGTGGACTATAAACCCCGAATTGTGACGCTAGGTCCTGACAACCGTATAAAATCAACATGTGAAAAGTAGCGCATGTTTCTGCTCACTGCAGCAACAGAACTTGAACGGAGGCCTCTGGCTGATCTTTTAGGGAAACGAAAAGATGTGAGCTATCTCCTGTCTGGTGTTGGTCTCGTTGAGACAGCTCTTTCTCTGGCACGGTTTCTAGGGTCATCCAGAGGCAATAACATTAGTGGCGTCATTAACTTTGGCGTTGCTGGAGCGTTTGCCGATTCCGGGGCAAAACTTCTCGATATCTGTATTGCCCAGAGGGATTGCCTGGCCGATCTGGGCATTTGTTATGGTAACCGGATTGAGCAGTTTGATTCGCTGGCTGTCCCCACCTGTTTTAACGCTGATCCGCAGATGTTTTCCATTGCAGCCGACCGACTCTCGACTTTTGATGCGAGTTGCCATCAGGGTTTGTTTATTACGGTGAATGCTGTTAGCGCTACAGATGAACGAGCGGGGTTTTTTTGGCAGCGGTACCAGCCTCTGTGTGAAAGTATGGAGGGTGCTGCGGTCATGCGTGTCTGTCAGGATTTTAAACTGCCCTGCCTTGAAATAAGGGCAGTAAGCAATTTTGTTGAGAAACGGAACCCGGCGCTCTGGAAACTTGAAGATGCAGCCCGGCACTGTGCTGGCGCGGTTGCTCATATCCTGCCGTACCTGCAGTAATTGTCGTGAATCTGTTTTTTATGAATCCTGCCCCTAATCTTTCAATCGCCTTTTCCCCCTGTCCGAACGACACCTTCATCTTCTATGCCCTGGTGAATGGGCTGGTTTGTCCTCAGAGGTTCACTCTGGCAGAAGCTCGCTATGAAGATGTTGAAACGCTCAACCGTTGGGCCATGCAGGGGAAAATGGATATAACAAAATTGTCCTTTCATGCCTTGGGCCATTTACTGGACTCGTACGAGTTACTCTGTTCCGGCAGTGCCTTGGGGCGGGGATGCGGGCCATTGCTTGTTTGCAGGGATGCAGAAAAATTTTCAAAAAAAGCCGACAGAATTATTGCCATTCCGGGAAAGTATACAACGGCAGCGCTGCTTTTGCGAATGTGTTTTCCTGATTGCAGACAATGTGTGGAGATGCGCTTTGATCAGATTATGCCGGCAATTGTGGCGGGTACGGTGGATGGCGGTGTCATCATCCATGAAAGCCGTTTTACTTACCCACAATATTGTTTGGAACTGGTCCGGGATCTTGGGGCCTGGTGGGAAGAAACAACCGGGTATCCGATTCCTCTCGGTGGAATTGCTGTACGTAAAGATTTGGGGCTTGAACTTATTGAAGAAATAGATGCCGCTGTTTTTGAAAGCCTGCAGTGGGCCCGTCGGGCTCCGGGAGATTGTCGAGACTATATCAGGCACTATGCCCAGGAAATTGAAACTGATGTGATTGAAAGTCATATCGGCCTTTATGTTAACGACTTTTCATTAAATCTCGGATCCGAAGGACTTGCGGCGGTACATGAGTTCATTGAGCGCGGACATGATTGTGGCGCCTTTGCCGGCAGGGCTTCGGGTGTTCGTCAGCGATGTATGCCCAGGTAGCGGCTGTTCTATAGTTGGGCGGGAGACTATGCAGAGGCTGAACTGCCAGAAGACCATCATAGTCCGGCAGTGCAGTGTTTTTGTCCAAATAGATTGTTGACATCTTGTGTAATGGCGATATATTGAACGACTTGCTTATTTACTTAGTCGAAATTGTCTGAGTCATCTATTGATAGTTTCGCAGAAAAGCGCAGACTTCGAAAACCAGTTCAACATCCCCGGAACACTATGTAGGTAGTTGATTTTACACGGTGGCGTTGTGACTATTGAGGATTTTCGAAGTCTTGCGCTTATCTGCGAGTTTGTCATATATTTATTAATCATACTATTTTAGGATAATAAGTTTATGCAGATTACTGGTGCACAGGCGCTGATGAAGTGCCTTAAAGAACAAAATGTTGATTGTGTTTTTGGGTTCCCTGGAGGAGCGGTTATTGATATTTATGATGAGCTCCTGAAAGATGATGAAATTACTCATGTCCTGGTTCGCCATGAACAGGCGGCGGTCCATGCCGCTGATGCATACGCCAGAACCAAGGGTGATGTTGGCGTCGCACTTGTCACATCAGGCCCTGGAGCAACGAACACGGTAACCGGAATTGCCTCAGCATATCTGGATTCAATCCCGATAGTTGTTTTTACCGGGCAGGTTCCGACGGCCCTGATCGGCAACGATGCCTTTCAGGAGGTTGATATTGTCGGGATCACCAGACCTTGTACCAAGCATAATTATCTGGTTAAGGACGCAAAAGATCTTATTCCAACCATCCGAGAGGCGTTTCATATTGCCAGAACCGGTCGGCCTGGACCTGTGCTCATCGATCTGCCAAAAGACGTTATGGTTTCTAAAGTTACGTTTACAGAGCTGACCCCTGTCAAAATGAGGACGTACCGTCCCACCTATGAGGCGCATGCCGGGCAGATAGAAAAAGCCTGCAAGGCCATTTTTAAAGCCCAGAAACCTGTTCTTTACGTAGGTGGCGGTGTTATCGCGTCCAAGGCGAGTGCAGATCTGACCACTCTGGCGAAGAAACTTAATCTGCCTGTGACAATGACCCTTATGGGACTCGGCGGCTTTCCTGGAACAGATGCTTTATCCATGGGGATGCTGGGCATGCATGGCACCTATTATGCCAATATGGCTGTAGCGAACTGTGACTTGCTGATTGCCGTCGGTGCTCGGTTTGATGACCGTGTGACCGGTAAAATTTCTGCTTTTGCTCCGCACGCGAAAATCATTCACATTGATATAGACCCTTCTTCAATCAGTAAAAATGTCAAGGTTGACATCCCCATCGTTGCGGACTGTAAAAATGCTCTGGCTGGGATGAACGCCTGGTTAGATCGGACAAAGGATTTTAATATCAAAGAACAGGCTGCGGTGCATGAACCATGGCTGGAACAGATTAAAGAATGGAAAACGCAGCATCCTCTTGGCTATATTGAGGAGACTGACGTCATTAAACCGCAATTTGTAATTCAGAAACTCCATGAGTTGACTGGCGGCGATGCTATCATCACTACTGAGGTTGGCCAGAATCAGATGTGGGCGGCCCAGTTTTATCATTTTAATAAACCAAATCATTTCATGACATCCGGAGGCCTCGGGGTTATGGGGTATGGTTTCCCGGCTGCAATCGGCGCCCAGATGGCAGCTCCTGGGCAGGTTGTTATTGACGTCGCCGGTGATGGCAGCATCCAGATGAATATTCAGGAACTGGCAACTGCCCAGCAGTATAAATGTCCTGTTAAAATTGCTATTTTGAACAACAATTATCTGGGCATGGTGCGCCAGTGGCAGGAACTGTTTTATAATAAGCAGTATTCCGCCACTGTCCTTGATGTTGCACCTGATTTTGTGAAACTTGCTGAGGCGTATGGCGCTGTCGGACTGCGGGCAAAGAAACCCAGTGAAGTTGAGCCGGTAATCAAAGAAGCGTTATCGACTAAGAATACTGTTATCATGGATTTTGTTATCAGCAGAGAAGAAGGGGTCTACCCAATGGTTCCTGCAGGTAAGGCAACCACTGAAATGTTGCTTGTATAGTGAGTGGATTTAACGGTTAGCTGGATTTGCTGCTAACTGCTGACCGCTATAACAGCTTTTGTAGGCGTTTAACGATTTAATGAATAGGAAGAGCAAATGAGACATACGATTTCTGTATTATTACAAAATAAACCAGGGGTCCTTTCCCGGGTAACAGGACTGTTCAGTGGCCGTGGGTTTAATATCGAGAGTTTGTCGGTTGCGCCAACTCTGGAAAAAGAGGTTTCCTGTCTGACCCTGGTGACCAGCGGTGATAACGCAATTATTGAGCAGATAACCAAACAGCTGCATAAGCTTATTGATGTCATAAAAGTGACTGATATGAGTGAACATGAATATGTTGAGCGGGAAATGGCCATTATCAGAGTTAAGGCAGAAGCGGATACCAGGGCAGAGGTGTTGCGCGTCATTGATATTTTCCGGGGCAAGGTCGTGGATGTAAGTCCAAAAAGTTATGCCGTCGAGATAACAGGTAACGCCAGTAAAATTCAAGCCGTTATTGATATTTTACGCCCTATTGGTATTCAGGAAATTGTTCGAACTGGTGCTGCGGCGATGACAAGGGCGGCAAAATAGACCGTACGCAACGTTTTACCATCAACCAGCACGTAAGAGCATGTGATCTCAAGCACTACTTTTTTTAAGTGGTGCTTTGTTTTTTAATGGTTTTGCTTAAACCAGCTCAACATTTCCGTACTACCCGGTAAGTGGTTGATTTTACAGGGTGGCGCTGGACCTATTGAGACTTATTACGAATTTGTCATCTTTTGATATTATGAAGACACCTCGGATTCCAGTTGCCCGCGAGGGCTACCCCTTCATCTTGTTTGCGGCCTTTGTCGCTTTACTAGCTGCACTGCTCGATTACGATACAGCCTCTTTTGTTTGCCTGGTGATTACAGCTTTCACGCTGTATTTTTTCAGGGACCCGGAACGCTGGGTCACTGACGCCCAGGGGGCATTGGTGTCTCCTGCTGACGGTAAAGTAATTATTCTTGAAAGAGTCTTTGAAGATAAATTTTTGAAGGAACAGGTCTATAAAGTCAGTATATTCATGGATGTGTTTAATGTTCATGTGAACAGAACCCCTTTTCCGGGCACAGTTCATGAAGTTATCTATACACCTGGACGGTTTTATTCTGCAAATACTGATCGCGGGGCTCTGGAAAACGAGACCTGTGCCGTTGTTCTCGAGACAACCGCAAATCAAAAACTGGCTTTTGTTCAGATGGCTGGACTGGTTGCCAGAAGGATAGTTTGTTGGGCCGAGAAAGGTGATACTCTTGTCCGGGGCGAGAAGTTTGGGCTTATTCGCTTTGGGTCTCGGGTTGATCTCTACTTGCCGTTGGATGTACAACTTGAAGTAAAACTGGGGGATAAGGTCAGGGCTGGTGAAACAATTTTAGGCTATCTGCCGGGCTGATAAGTAAAGAGACTGGTTGTCAGAAGTAAGCTGTGGGTTCATGTTGTTTTTCACTAAAACGGCAGACGGCTTGCCTCCAACCACTTAATCCCGGACGAAGGGTCATGATGAGTACAGGTGAAAAGGTAATGGATCGGGAAAAAATTTTTATTTTTGATACAACGTTGCGAGATGGAGAGCAGTCTCCCGGCGCCAGCATGAATATGCAGGAAAAATTCAGACTGGCCCAGCAATTTGTAAAACTCAACGTTGATATCATTGAAGCGGGGTTTCCAGTTGCCTCAAAAGGTGATTTCAGCTGTGTTAAGAATATCGCTGATAACATAAAGGGAATTCAGGTTGCCGGGCTTGCCCGCTGTAATCAGAAAGATATCGATACCGCCTGGGAATCCCTAAAAAAAGGTGAAAACCCAAGGATTCACACATTTCTGGCAACCTCTGACATTCATCTGAAGCATAAATTGAAGATGACCAGGGATCAGGTTCTTGATTTGGCTGTTACTTCGGTTAAGCATGCTGCTCAATATACCTCGAATATAGAATTTTCCGCCGAAGATGCTTCCCGCAGTGATCTTGATTTTGTCTGCAAGGTGTTCGAGGCAGTTATAAAGGCTGGGGCAACAACCCTGAATTTTCCTGATACAACAGGATATGCGATGCCGGATGAATTTGGCGCACAAATTCGTTATCTGATTGAAAATATACCAAACATCCACCAAGCGGTCTTGAGTGTGCATTGTCACAACGACCTGGGGCTTGCGGTGGCAAACTCTTTGGCAGCAATTAGAGCTGGGGCACGCCAGGTTGAATGTACAGTGAATGGTATCGGCGAGCGGGCAGGCAATACGGCCATGGAAGAAGTGGTCATGGCCCTTCGCACCCGGGGTGATCAGACAACGACCTATACTGAAGTTGTGACTGAGCATATCATCCCCACCAGTCGAATGGTGAGCACAATCACCGGGATGATTGTGCAGCCGAACAAGGCTATTGTCGGCGCCAATGCCTTTGCCCATGAGTCCGGTATTCATCAGGATGGTGTCCTTAAGGAGCGCACTACCTATGAGATTATGAACCCGGCCGATATCGGGCTTGCCAAAGGGTCTCTTGTGCTGGGTAAACTTTCCGGTCGCCGTGCTTTAAAAGACAGGGTCGAAACCCTCGGCTACAACCTTGATTCAGACGAACTTGATCGGGTATTTAATCGCTTCAAAGAAGTTGCGGATGTTAAAAAAGATATGTTTGATGAGGACCTTGAGGCCATCATCATGGATGAAGTTCTCAGGGTCCCTGAATCCTATGAGTTATTGTCTCTGGGGGCTATGAGCGGCAGCAAAACATTGCCGACCTCTGCCGTCATGTTGAGGGTCAATGGTGAGGAGGTCCAGGGTTCATCTCTGGGGATTGGACCAATTGATGCTACTTTCAGGGCCATAGCAGACTTAACCGGCACTCGGAGTAGATTATTATATTTTGCCGTCAGTTCCATCACCGGCGGCACAGATGCGCAGGGTGAAGTGATGGTGCGTATTGAGGATGACGGTAAAGTTGTTTTGGGTCAGGGTGCCGACCCCGATATTATAACAGCTGCAGCCAAGGCGTATTTAAACGGTTTAAATCGACTTGAGTTTTTAAAAATCAGCCGAAAATCCGATGATGGATAGACATTCTACAGAGTCAGGCATCGTTGATTTAAGTTAATTTTGTTTAATTGTAAAATTTGGAGTTGGAGATGGACAAGAAAAAGGATGGATATAATGTCGCAATAGCCGGGGCGACTGGTGCTGTGGGTGGAGCAATGCTTGAAACCCTGACCCGGAGAGATTTTCCTATCAACGAAATACGTCTTCTGGCATCGGAAAGATCCGTTGGCAAAAAGCTGCAGTTCAGAGGCAAAGATATCCCTGTTCAGCTGCTGAGCAAGAAAGCATTTGCCGGAATTGACGTGGCACTGTTTTCAGCCGGCGCCGCTCGCTCCCTGGAGTTTGCGCCAGCGGCAGCAACAGCAGGAGCAATTGTCGTTGATAACTCAAGCGCGTATCGAATGGACCCGGAAATTCCTCTCGTAGTGCCGGAGGTTAACAGACATGCAATTGCTCAATATAAGAAACGAGGAATCATTGCCAATCCGAACTGCTCTACTATTCAAATGCTGGTGGCCTTGAAACCCATTTATGATAAAGCGGGAATCAAGCGAATAGTCGTCTCAACGTATCAGGCTGTTTCAGGTTCCGGGGCTTCTGCCATACAGGAATTAGAGCAGCAGATGCGGGACTGGGCCGCCGGTAAGGCTATCAAAAATAAAGTCTATCCCCATCAGATTGCTTTTAACTGCCTGCCCCATATCGACACCTTTCTGGATAACGGCTACACAAAGGAAGAGATGAAGATGGTCAATGAGACTATCAAAATATTTGAGGACCCGTCTATTGGTGTGACAGCAACGACTGTGAGAGTGCCGGTTTTTTACGGTCACTCCGAGGCTGTTAACATCGAGACAAAGTCCAAGATCACTGCGGCAGAGGTCAAAGATCTACTTGCCAATGCCCCTGGAGTGCTCGTGGTGGATGATGTTGCCAGAAACCGATACCCGCTGGCCCTTGAATCCCAAGGGAAGTTTGAGACTCTGGTCGGCCGTATTCGAGAGGATGAGTCCATTGCCAACGGTATTAATCTCTGGGTCGTTTCCGATAACATCCTTAAAGGTGCGGCCTTGAACGCCGTACAGATTGCTGAAGTCCTTATTGAGGACTATATATAGCCTTGCGGATTATCGCGGGAAGTGCACGGGGGCGAAAGTTATTTTCGCCTGTCGGTAATTCAAAGAAACAGTCAATCAGGCCGACCTCCGATCGGTGCCGTGAATCGGTTTTCAGTATCCTCGGCGCTGAAACACTCTCTGAAAGCCGAGTGCTTGATTTGTTTGCCGGAACAGGCGCCATGGGTTTAGAAGCGATCAGCAGAGGTGCCGGAGAGGTCGTTTTTGTGGACAACTCTATAGCAGCAATCACCTTGATTAAAAGAAATATTCAAACTTTGGGCTTTTCGTCGTGTCAGCTTATAAAACGTGATATAACGAAAGGCCTTTTTTTTTTACAGGGGGGGCGGGAGATGGGGGCCAAACGGGTTAAAAAAAATCTGTTTGATCTTGTATTTCTTGACCCGCCCTATCAGAAGAACTATTGCAAACAGGTCTTGACTGAATTAGTTGATAATGGTTTGGTAAGCAGTGGCGGGACAATTGTCTGTGAGGAACACTGTTCATGCGAGTTCCCCGAAGAGATGGGGCACCTTAGATTATACGACAACCGGCTTTACGGTGACACCGGTTTTTGGTTTTATACAGCGGAATAGTGTGCATTATTACTGTCCATTTTCGCCTTTTCGTAGTCACGCAGGTTCGCTGTCTGGCTGATCCTTGCGCTAGGCTCAAAAAATTACGTTTGATGCGGGCTTGCCAGGCTTCGGATAAATTTCGATTAACCACGTAACCAATCGTCGATATGGCAGAATACACCCCCTTTTTAGCTGAAAAAACAACTGGCAAGGTTGCTGTCTACCCCGGGAGTTTTGATCCAATTACCATGGGGCATCTTGATATTATCGAGAGGGCTTTGTCCATTTTTGACCGTCTCATCATTGCTGTTGCTGAAAATCCTGCCAAACGCCCGCTTTTCCCTCTGGATGAGCGTATAAAAATGATCCGCGACTGTTTTCCCGGCACAGAGCATCGGCTTGAGGTCGAAGCCGTTAATGGTCTTCTTGTTGATTTTGCTTATCGGAAAGGGGCCAAGGCAATAGTCAGAGGAATGCGGGCTGTTTCAGACTTTGAATTTGAGTTCCAAATGGCGCTCATGAATAGAAGGTTAGAGAGAGACGTAGAAACCATCTTCCTGATGACCGGCTTTCGATGGATTTACATCAGTTCCAGCATTATCAAGGATGCGGCGCGCCATGGCGGTGATATCAGCGGCCTGGTGCCAGATCATGTCTGTGAGAAGTTACGAGAAAAATTTATGAAATAGTGGGACTATTATGGGGTTGACGAGAAGACAGTTTCTAAAACGTACCAGTTTGACCGCTGGCCTGTTACCTTTAGCCCGCTATGCCCATGCTGAACATGACACAGCTGGCTTAGTCGCTGCTGTGGATTCTCCAGAGGACGGTCAGCGCCTTCATTCTGTTTGTGGTTTATGCAAGGCAAAATGCTTAATTGATGGAGTTGTTCAGAATGGCCGTCTTGTCCGGATTGAAGGTAACCCTGAATCGCCAGCAACGAATGGAAAACTCTGTGCACGGGGTCTTGCTGCCCCTAAGATGCTCTATGACCCGGATCGGCTTAAATACCCCCTCAAACGTGTTGGCGCTCGGGGAGAAGGGAAATGGCTCCGTATCGGTTGGGGAGAGGCCATTGATACGATATTTTTGCAAATTGAGAAAACACTCGCGCAGACAGGGCCGGACGGCATGGCCTTGTTCCATAATGGGCCATCTTCCCGCTATATTGACGAACTGTTTGCCGACCTGGGCTGTCGGCATCGAAATTCAGCTTCCCAGGAATTTTGCAGGCAGAACCAGGACATTGCTTATCCGCTGACGGGACTGGAAGCGGCTGATGATGCCGTTCCTGACACTTCACATTGTATTGTCCTTTTAGGCTCACATCTTGGAGAAAATGTACAGGTCCCGGTGTTACGAAGTTTTGCCAAGGCAAGGGAGAATGGAGCAAGACTTATTGTTGTTGATCCACGGTTTTCTACAGTTGCGTCCAAGGCGGAGTATCACCTCATGATTCGTCCAGGGACAGATACAGCCCTTTTGCTTGGCTGGTTAAAATATATCATTGAGAGCGGTCTTTATAATCGAAATGCTGTTCGGGAAAAGATCACCGACCTGGACCGACTCCAGGAACAGTTGTCCAGCTATCGATTAAATGACATTGCTGCTATCTGCGACCTGAAAGTTTCTGAGATAAAACGTACTGCAGAGCTTATTGCCAGTTCGGCACCAAACAGTACTATCTATCCGGGTCAGTTTTCTGGCTGGTACGGAAATGATGTTCAAAGATTACGTGCTCAAGCCATTTTGTCATCTCTGGTAGGTTCGCCTAAATATTTAGGGAAAGATGTTACTGCGCAGGACCAGCCTTTGATTCCGGACCGGCAGGATAAATTATCATCGACAATGTATAGAAAGATTCTTTCCGGCGATATCAGCTTTATTGGCTGTTGGGGACAGAATCCATTCCACTCAGCGGTGAATACCTATCGTGTACAATCGGCCTTTGCCAAAGCTCAATTTGTATTTACCTGCGACATATATCCTTCCGAAGCATCATTGTATGCCGATATCATTTTGCCGGAGGCAACCTTCCTTGAGCGCTCTGATGGTATTGAAATTATCGAAATGGGTAAGTTCAAAGTTGCAGCAACCAGACAGGCGATGATTGAGCCTCGATTTGCAGTAAAAGACCCCTATTGGATTGTTAAACAATTAAGTTCCAGGCTTGGTAAAGGTGAAAACTTTCACTTTGATTCAATTCACGAGCGGACTCAGTTTGAAATTGATGGACTGGGGATTTCGGGGTCCGATCTTAAAAAGAATGGCTTCGCTCAGCTTACAAGCACCAAAGAGGCGGCAGATCCAGATGTTACAACGGGAACGCCCGCAATGATCACTCTGTTTTCGAAGGAACTTCAAGAGAGGGGGGGACCGCCTCTGCCGTTGTTTGAACCGGTCCAACTGCCGCCTAGCGGCTATACTCGCTTGATTTCTGGAAGATCGCCTGTTCATTCAAACTCGACAACGTTAAATGTATCATGGCTGAATGAGGAGAATCCGGAGCCGGAACTTTGGCTCAATACTCAAGTCGCTCACCTGCTTGGCATTCAGGATGGGGAATCTTTATTTCTCGAAAATCAGGATGGTATCCACTCGTTAAAGCCGGTTCGGATTAAAGTCACACCGGGGATCCGGATTGATACTGTCTATTTGGCCCATGGCTTTGGCTGCAGATCACTTTTTATGACCAGGGCTTTTAACCGTGGGGTCTCTGATTCTTCCCTTATCACCAGGTCGGTGCCAGACCCTGTCTCAGGGGTACGTGGGCTGCGTGGGAATTTTGTCCGCTTTATCAAAAACGGTAACCCCTTGAGCATCCCTGACCTGGATAATCCACCGGAAATTCTCAAACAGTATCAAAAATGGTGGCTGGATTCTTTCGGTAGTTTCGAGAGTGGCAGCCTGCGCAATCGGTATGTCTGAGCGCAAGTTGAGTTCAGAAAAACTATCGAGGAGAACGACTCTGTTGCGCGGTGGACGATGGCTCACTGCTCTGGTTGTTGGAGCCGCCTTATACCCCTTGTCGCGCTTTATCAGTTTTAATCTTCCCAGGCAGCCTGTTCGTATTCTGGTTGACAAAAAACTCGCTGTGGGAGGATTTCATATCGGGAAAGATTTTATCCTTTTTCTTGATGAGCATGGTCCCTGGGCTGTTTCTCGAAAATGCACGCACCTGGGCTGTAGCGTCTCCTATAATGAGAACGAAAGAAAACTGGTTTGTCCATGTCACCAGAGTAGGTTTTCTATAAAAGGTATTAGGCTTGCCGGACCGGCAAAGAAGAATTTAAAAACCTATAGTGTAGAAAAGTCGCCAGAAGGGCATAGAGGTTTCATTGTCGTTGTTTAAGGCATTGGCTGTTGCCCGGGATTGGCTATGCAACCCAAGATTATTTTTGTTTACGTTCCCCTGTACAATCCATGAATCTGATTAGAAAAATAGTATCGCTCCCCTGGGGAGCAAAAAGTATGGTCATTCTTTATCTGTCGGTATTTTCAGGGATTGCCGTCGCTCTTCAATATGACCCTGCAGCACCCTATTACTCGGCCAGCAGTTTAGATATCCTTGTCCCCTATGGTGCTTTCTGGAGGTCGCTGCATTTTTATGCAAGCCAGCTTTTCTTTCTATTTCTTGTTGTACACTTGGTTGCTGTTGTTTTTGAAAACACGGTTCCCAAAGTAACTGCACGAAGTTGGATCCTACTTATTTTTTCTTTTGCCGCAAGCCTTTTGCTCCTTTTTACAGGCTATCTTTTACGGGATGATGCAACAGGAAGCGCTGCAGGAGCAATTGCTGAAAATATTATCCTGTCGATTCCTGTAATTGGTAAGTTTTTCAACTCGTTGCTCTTTTCGATAAGTGATTCAGGAATGGGGCGAGTGTATGCAAATCATATGGTTGGGCTTTGCGTATTGTGGCTTTTTCTCTGTTGGGACCACATCAGGCGGTACAGGGTCAATTGGAAAAACCATCCACTGCTGGTGGTTTCGGTGATACTTTTTTGTGCCTTTGCAGGTGCCCCTATGGAGCCTGATCTCATGGGCGTTTTCTATATCAGCGGCCCATGGTTTTTCATGGGGCTCCAGGAGATTCTTCGTTATATTCAGCCTTTTTGGGCCGGAATACTTTTTCCAGCAATTTTGCTTGCGGCCTTAATCTTTTTGCATCCTCAATATAAATGCCGCAGACAGGCGCTATACTGCATTGTTGTCTGGGTTGTGATTTATATTGGATTTACGCTCGCTGCTTTTTGGCGGAGTGAATTTGCCTCTGCTTTTGCTGCCTAAAAAAACTTTGTTGACCTAGGTCAAGTCTATTTTCGATAGCTTGTGATAGGATACCGGGAAATATAGTGATACTGGCCCGTTGTGCTGGGCAGTCAATTGGGCACGTGCTTTGCGCTTCACTCTCTCCGCTTTGCGGGGAAGCAAGCCCACATGTTTTAGCCTGATCGTTTAGTCTCAAGGAGGACTGCTGATGAAGAAAATTGAACTTGATAAAACACGAGAGTTTAACCCCATTGCCATCAAGAACTTTGTGCTCCATGATTCGGAGTATTTTAAGATAATTAATTTTAATATTGGCGCCGGTCAGCTTTTTCCTGTGCACTCCCACGATATTGAAGGTCAGTTAAGTATGGTTGTTATTGAGGGGGAAGGTGAATTTTTGAATGATAATGAGAGTATTCCTGCCAAAACAGGTGATATGCTTATATCAGACATCAGTGAGCCGCATGGTGTAAAGGCTAAAACGGACATGCGCATCATTGTTACAATCGCTCCTCCGATATAGCAGATCCGGGTTTTAGGGCTATGATGACACATCCGGTAAAGGGAGTTTGACGGTAAAGGTAGTGCCCTTCCCGGGAGTGCTCCTGCAGTCGATGGAGCCACTATGACCATCGATTATCTGTTTGACAATGGCAAGGCCCAACCCCGTACCGTTTTCCTTGGTTGTGTAAAACGGCTCAAAAATTTTTGTAATCTTTTCTGACGGGATGCCGGTTCCTGAATCAGAAACCTCAATGACAATGAGTTCGGAAGAGTTCGACGGCGTTTGTTCATGTGCCGACACTGAAACTGAGCCGTTGTTGTGCTCACAGGCCATAAAGGCGTTGTGCAGGAGATTGATAAGAACCTGTTTTAACTGATGTTGATCTGCCCAGCAGTCAAGGTTGTGTGGAATATTTTTCTGCAGTTTGGCCGTTGTCGTCGCACCCTGCAGGATGAGATCCCAGCTCTCCTGGACCTGTCGGTCAATTGACAGCCAGGTTTTTTCAGGGTGGGCGGGCTTTGAAAACTGGAGAAAATCGCTGATATTATCCTCCAAACGTGCGCATTCCCGGATGATTATTTTCAGTAAACCTGTGTTGGATGTATTTGCGGCGATACTGGAGTTCAAGACTTGGGCCGCACCTGAGATTGCTGCCAGCGGATTTCTGAACTCATGGGCAATGCCTGCCGCTATCTCTCCAATGGCTGCCATTTTTTCGCTTTGCTTGACGAGGGATTCCATATGTTTAATTTTACTCAAATCCTGCATGGTATAGACACGATAATTCCCCTGTCCTCCCGGCATGTGCAGTTTTGCCCATGAATAGCCAATTGGTATCGTAACCGTGTCGCTGCGTTGCAGTGACATAACCGGTCTTTGGTGCTGGTCCGCAGCTGTAGTAAAACCTGAAAAAATATCATCGGCATTTCGCCCGATAACCTCACTGGCCTGATATCCTGTTATCTCTTCTGCGGCAGGATTGAAAGAGGTAATTATTCCTTGGGAATCAATGGTGATAATGCCAGATGAAATATCGTCAAAGATTTGTTTATACAGGAGACTGAGGGCATCCAGGTTCCGGGAAGTTGTATTCAGGGCTTCTTCTGTGGCGCGAAGCCGTCGGGCCAGGATTGAGCTAAGTATGGATACCAGAAAGAAGCAAAGTCCATAGACTGAAAAAATTTGCAGCAGGACGTTGAGATTTACCAGGGCATTTCGTTGAAACAGGTATGGCAGATAATAAATGAGAAAAGAGTGCTGTGTTGATAAGATAAGGGCATAACAGATAACACTGAAGGATGAAATAACAAAGGCGCCGCGCATAAACAGGAGCAGGCCACCGCTAATCAGAGGAAAGAAGTAAAGAAAAGTGAAAATTGATTTGCTGCCTCCGGAATAGTAGATAATTATGGTCGCAAAAGTTGCATCAGCCAAAATCTGGATATAAGCAAATGTATTGTATTTTGAGAGTCTGTTGGTAAGTGCAGCGGAGAAAATGCTGAAAAGATAAATAAAAATAATGAAAAGGAAAACGGCCGATGATGGCGGGAGGTTAATCTCGGCCCATGTCGTTCTCAGCAGTGAGCTGATCCCGAGCAGAAAAGATAACAACAGGACGCGTAAAAGCAGGAGCCATTTTACCTGCCGACGTAAACGCATATCCAGATCATCGAGCTGGACAGTGTCCGCATATTGGTTTGCAGTGAGCAACTAGGTAATACCGTATTTTTTGACTTTATAGCGAAATGAACGAAAACTTAGCTTGAGAATTTCTGCCGCTTTCATCTTCGAGTTGTTTGCCCTGACAAGGGCTGTACGGAGCATTTCCTGTTCGAGACGGGCAACAGCTTCTTCCATTCCTAACTCAAATAACTCTTCAGAGGGCAGGAGTGGGGAGTGAGTTGCCGGGTCCTGAATGCTGCCTTTATCACGATTGTTACTCGTATGGTCAGGTTGTAACTGTTTATGGGTTGAAATAGTCAAACTTTCCGGTAGGATAATATTGGAGTTTTCAAGGGCCACACCACGCTCAATAATATTTTCCAACTCCCGTACATTTCCGGGAAAATCGTATTTCATGAGGACTTCCATGGCATACGACGATAGCTCTGTGATGTTTTTGCTAAACAGGCGTGAATATTTTTTGAGAAAATGGTCAACAAGCAGGGGGACATCACGGATGCGTTCACGCAGAGGTGGGACTCGTATGGGGACCACGCTCAGACGATAAAAAAGATCTTCTCTGAAACGTTGACTAATGACTTCACGTTCCAGGTCTCGGTTAGTTGCCGAAACAATCCTGACATTAACTTTGACACTTTTTGTACTACCTACCGGTTTGAACTCTCTTTCCTGAAGAACGCGCAGCAGCTTTGTCTGAATAAGAGGGGTTAACTCCCCAACTTCATCAAGAAATACGCTGCCGTTATCGGCTTCTTCAAAAAGGCCTGTTTTATCATGTGCAGCGCCGGTAAATGCCCCCTTTACATGCCCGAAAACTTCATTTTCAAACAAACTCTCCGGAATAGCGTTGCAAATTATTGGTACAAAATTATGAGCAGCAGCTTTGCTGCACTTGTGAACTGCTCTGGCAACCAGCTCTTTGCCGGTGCCCGATTCCCCTTGGATCAATACATTTGCGTGGGTAGGACCGATTTGTTTGATCAGGTCGAAAATTTTCAGCATTTCAGGACATTTTCCTATGATGCCCATGAATTCCGACAGATTTTCTGTGGGTCCTGCAGAGGGTGGCGCGCTTCTCAAGGCATTGTGGATTATTTCTTTTATTTCATCGACCTTAAACGGTTTTGTGATGTAGTCATAGGCTCCGCCCTTCATTGCCTGTACTGCGTCTTCTGGAGAAGCATAGGCGGTGATGAGAATCACTGGGATTTTTATGTTGTTTGACCGCAGTTGGTCAAGAAAATCCAACCCTGAGATGCCGTGCATCTTAATGTCGGAGATGATGAGGTCAAAATCCGTTAAATCTTCAAGTTGCAAAGCGCTTGCTGCGTTACTTGCTGTCTGGGCAGAGTATCCTTCGTTATCGAGAAGAATTTTCAGGAACTCACGCATGCTAAGTTCGTCATCAACAATGAGTACTTTTTTCATTCAAGCCTTAGTGGGAGTGGTTATATTTAGCAAGTATCGTATAGCATCAAAGCTTACCGATACTTGCTTTATGCGTGGTTGTTGACTGTACTAAGAGCGCAATAAGACACTAAAGTTGACAAACTCGTAAAAAGCCTCAATTGTTCCAACGCCACCTTGTAAAATCAATTAGTTACAGAGTGGTACGGGGATGTCGAGTGGGTTTTACGAGACCATCAAAGTTACTGACCCTGTGATTTGTTACCATGAAACGAGCTGCTGTTCAATTAAAACTGTAAGAATCCCGGTGGAGTGACTGATACTTGCAAATAATCGTATTTACAAAAAAATGGAAACTTGCTTTAGTCCAGTGTAAGCCATTTATTTTCATCTTTAGACTTCCGGCGGAGCCGGAACGGGATATTACTATGATGCTGAACAAACAGATTGAACAACATCTAAACAGCGGCCTAAACCGGCAGCAGGTATTTGAGAAAATGCAGGGGATTGATGATGACGAGGAAATTATCTATCATGTGAACACGCTTTGTCCTCTGGCATACAAACGACAATATATGGCAGTAAATCTGGTGCTGGTCGGTCTTCTGGCCCTTCTCACAGGTAAAAAGATACTTGCTGTTGTTGGGTATTCCTATTTTGATATGTACGCCATCGCTGCTTTAGTGGTCCCAATCGTAAACACTTATATTATCCGGCAGTTGGTACGGTTTCACAGGAATGGCTACAGATTTCTTTTTATGTTGTCGATCTTGTCACTGGTGCATGAAGAAAACCGCCATGCCTTCGAGTTGACGACGACTCTGGCGATGATCGTTTTATCCGGATTTCTGTATATGAAATTATTTGGCAGGGAAACTTTGGTGCTTGAGGTTGATAACTAGCTATGCCGGTTGAGAATGAACAGTGTTATGTGCCTATTGATAATGTAGTCGATTTTCTCTCCAATACTCTCCCCTTTAATATCCTAGATCCAGCCGGCCTTAAAAGACTTGCCGGCAAATGCCTTGTCGATTTCTTTCCGAAAGACACAAAAATATTCCAGCAGAATGTCACTAAAGTTGATTATCTGTACCTCATTCAGAAAGGCGGGGTGAAAAGCTATCTGAGTATAAACGATGATGATTCTGCTACCCTGGTAGATTTTCGTGGCGAGGGAGAATATTTTGGAGCTTTACCGATCATCCAGGAAACGAATGCCAATCTCAACGTGGAAACTGTGGAGGATACGTTTTGTTTTCTTATCTCCAAAGAAGATTTTAAGAAAATTCTTGATGAGAACAAGGAGATAACGCAGTACTTTCTGCGGACTATGTCCGCGAAGCTTGTCAAGGGAGTGTATGCGGAACTCCGCCAGGAAAAGGCTGTTCCCAGGACGGAAGGGGCGTTGCATCTCTTCAGTGCGCCTGTTGAAGAGATTGCAAAAGGCAAACTCTATACAGCTCCTGCATCATCAACAGTACAGGAAGTCGCACGACTGATGAGCGACAATTACATTGGCTCTCTGCTGATCACTGATGAGAACAGAAAAATTGTCGGTATCATCACAGACAAGGACATCCGTTCCAAGGTTGTGGCAATGGGGCTGGATTATGATTCAAAAGCGCAGGATATTATGTCTTTCCCGGTGCAGTCAATTTCTAACCTCTCTGTAGGTTTTGATGCCTTGGTTAAAATGATGAAAGAGGGTGTGCATCATCTGGCCATTGAAAAGAACGGTGAAATTATCCGCATGATAACCACCCACGATATTATGGTCCACCAGGGGACCTCGCCGCTCTATCTTTTTCGTGAAATTGTCTCACTAAGGAATATTGAAGGCCTTTACGCCCTGTCGAAAAATATCCCTTTTATCATTCGTACATTGATTGAGGAAGGGGCAAAGGCCAATAATATTACCCGGATGATTACGGTATTAAACGATCATATCTTGAAAAAATTGCTGACCCTGCTCCAGCAAGAACTGGGGCCGGCGCCATTGCCCTATTGTTGGCTGCTGGTTGGCAGTGAGGGGCGTCGGGAGCAGACCTTTAAGACCGATCAGGATAACGGGATTCTTTATGAGGAGAGTGATGACCCGGTTGTTGCGGAAGAGGCGCGAAGGTATTTTGAAAAATTTGCCAAACAGGCCATTACTCATCTGGTAAAGTGTGGATACCCGCTTTGTCCAGGCGACATAATGGCCTCAAATCCAAAATGGCGGCAGCCATATTCTGGCTGGGTAACGCATTTTTCCAAATGGTGCGCTACTCCCAACCCTCAGGAAGTGCTCAACTCAATAATTTTCTTTGATTTTCGCTCCGGTTTCGGAGAGGATTCTCTTGCTGACAAATTACGAGAAGATTTAAACGCTATAATCAAGCGGGAAGGTTTGTTTCTGCTCTATCTGGCAAGAAACTGTCTGGCCTCAAGACCGCCATTGACTTTTTTTAAGAATTTTATTGTTGAAAAAAATGGGGACCATAAAGACACCTTTGATTTAAAAACGAAAGCCATTGTCTTTATCGTCGATTTTGCACGGTTAATGGCCTTGAAATATGGCATTAATGAGGTGAATACCCTGGACAGGCTCATGGCGCTTAACGAGGAGTACCTCTCACCAGGTTTATGTGGTCAGATTATCGAGGCTTATGAGTTTTTAATGCATTTGCGCCTGGTGCATCAGCTTCGTATGCTTGAAAAGGGAGAAGAACCCAATAATTATATTAACCCTAAAGACCTTTCAGATCTTGAGCGTCAGACTTTAAAAGAGGCCTTTGGAGTCATTAACCGATTGCAGGACGTCATTCGTTTGGAGTTTCAGATTACCGATCTGTGAGCCTGGTGCGAAAGGCGCCAAAATGTTTCCAGTAAAATAACCTAAAATCAGGTATCTAGGCTGAAAATTGAGCATGCGCATTTTAAAAACCCTGCGCTCATTGTTTAGTAACAACAGAGTGTCGCAACACCCGCTGATAACCCATAATAACCAATACTTTAAAACGTGCAGTCATCACCAGCCAATCAGCAAATGTGATTTTGTTGTTTTTGACACGGAACTTACAGGGCTGGATGAAAAAAAAGATGAAATAATCGCCATTGGTGCGGTCCGTATTCGTGATTTTCGGCTGCAGTGCAGTGAAACTTTTTATGCCCTGATCAGACCGGAAGATAAACTGCACAGTCAGTCGACCCTTGTCCACAGAATTACTCCAGGCGAATTAATGGAGGCAAAAAGTCTTGATGTGGTGCTTCCTCAATTTCTTGAATTCTGCGGTGATTCATTTCTGGTAGGGCATTATGTCAGGCTCGACCTGGCATTTATTAACCGCGCCTGCCGGCGGTTGCTGGGAGGTCAGATTAAGACCCCGTATCTTGATACCATGCGACTGGCAATGGCCTATAATGAGTTCAGGCACGGGCATTATTTCGATCATTACAATATCCATTCCTCGTATAATCTCACCGCCCTTGGCAAAGAGTATGGGCTTCCTGTTTTCGGCCAGCATAATGCCATGCAGGACTCTCTTCAGACCGCCTATCTGTTCCTCTATCTGGCAAAAAAAATGAAACAATATGGCCCCATGACACTGCATGATTTTCTGCATGCCGGACGACAGTGGAAAATTATCCTGTGAGTAGTTGTCGCTAGCGCCAATGGCCCACGTGAGTAGTTCTACCTAGCGATTGATGCCAGTATAACTACGTGCTGGTGGGTATTACTACTTAAACACTTGACATGGGTAGAACCACTTGCTATATAAGTTTGAAATGCGTAAATCCAAGTGCCACAACGTAGCACAGTGCCGGTGTGACGTTGTTGTACAAATATTAATTTAAAAAGGGGAGAAGATTATGAGTAATGGTCAGGAGTACTGGCAACGGAACCTTCGACTGATTATTGGTTGTCTGATTGTCTGGTTCATTGTTTCGTTTGGCTTCGGAATTTTCCTGGTCGAGCCTTTAAACAGCATTCGGCTCGGAGGTTATAAGTTGGGGTTCTGGTTCGCTCAGCAGGGGTCAATCTATATTTTTGTCGCCCTGATATTCTTTTACGCGAACAAGATGAATTCTCTTGATAAAGAATTTGACGTCCACGAAGACTAAGAAAGGGAGGGGGAAATACCATGGATCTTAAAACACTGACGTTTCTAGTTGTTGGTGCGACGTTTGCTCTTTACATTTTTATTGCGATCAAAGCCCGCGCTTCAAGTACATCTGAATTTTATGTAGCCGGTAAAGGAGTCCATCCCGTATTGAACGGAATGGCGACCGGCGCTGACTGGATGAGTGCCGCTTCCTTTATCTCTATGGCTGGTCTTATTGCCTTCAAGGGGTATGATGCGTCAGTTTACCTGATGGGGTGGACTGGTGGTTATGTTCTTCTCGCGATGCTTCTTGCACCATATCTTCGTAAATACGGTAAGTTTACGGTGCCGGAGTTTATTGGGGACCGTTTTTACTCAAACGGTGCCCGTCTGGTGGCTATTCTTTGTCTGATAACCGCGTCCATTACCTACGTTATTGGTCAGATGAAAGGAATCGGGGTCGCCTTCTCCCGTTTTCTGGAGATTGATTTTGCGCATGGTCTGATTGCCGGCATGATCATTGTCTTTATTTACGCCGTACTTGGTGGTATGAAGGGTATCACCTATACCCAGATTGCCCAATACTGCGTACTGATCTTCGCCTATACCGTGCCGGCCATATTTATTTCTCTGCAGTTAACCGGTAACCCAATACCACAGCTTGGTCTGGGCAGCACCATGACTGATGGCAGCGGTATGTTTCTTCTGGACAAACTGGATCTCATCTGTACAGACCTTGGGTTTAAGGCTTATACGGCTCAGAAGGGTTCGACCCTTGACATCTTTCTGCTCACCATGTCGCTGATGATAGGAACAGCGGGTCTGCCACATGTTATCACCCGTTTCTTTACCGTGCCTAAGGTGAAAGATGCCCGTTTCTCCGCCGGTTGGGCTCTTGTCTTTATCGCTATCCTGTATACCACGGCTCCTGCTGTTGGTGCTATGGCCCGCTTAAACCTTATGGAAACCATTCAGACAGGTGAAATTGGCGCTCCAAACAGCAATCTAGAGTATTCAAAGCGTCCGAATTGGTTCAAAAACTGGGAGAAAACCGGTCTGCTGGTATTTGAAGACAAAAACAATGATGGAAGGGTTCAGTACTATGACAAAGGGCTTGCCGATAAGGAACAAGCTTTTGGCTGGGCAGGCAATGAGATGGTAAAAGTTGACCGTGATATTATGGTTCTTGCCAACCCGGAGATTGCTAACCTGCCGAACTGGGTTATTGCCCTGGTTGCGGCTGGTGGTATTGCCGCTGCCCTGTCAACGGCCGCCGGTCTGCTTCTGGCTATTGCCTCGGCGATTTCTCATGATCTCTTGAAGGGGATCATGATGCCGAACATTACTGAAAAACAGGAGCTGCTTTTTAGCCGTTTTGCCATGGCAGGCGCCATCCTGGTTGCTGGTCTTCTTGGCCTTAACCCGCCGGGTTTTGCGGCTCAGGTTGTTGCCCTGGCATTTGGACTTGCAGCCTCATCTATCTTCCCGGCCCTGATGCTTGGTATCTTTTCCCGCCGAGTGAATAACACCGGCGCCGTGTGCGGTATGCTTGCCGGCCTTGGTACAACCCTGATCTACATCTTCTGGTTCAAGGGGTGGCTGTTCATCAAAGGAACGGCTATGTTGCCTGATACTCCCGCCAACTGGTTATTCGGCATTTCACCGGGTTCATTCGGTGCAGTGGGTGCACTCATCAACTTTGCTGTCGCTCTGACAATTTCTCAGTTTACTGCAGATCCGCCAGGGCATATCAAAGCAATGGTTGAAGATGTTCGTGTTCCTCGTGGTGCTGGTGGTGCAACAGGTCACTGAGCACAGTTAAATTAGTAACAGCTGAAAAAAAGGCGCGCTGCTCACAAAGCAGCGCGCCTTTTTTTTGGTGTGCCCGGCAGAAAGCTCAACACAGAGCTACGTCAGGTAGATTCCACTCCTCACATCACGAAGAAGACTTTCCCGACTATTCGACTCGATGTGTGATTTTGACGGTTTGGGCTTTCCCCCCACCTGAAATGTGTTCCCCGTATCTCCTCTTCTTTCATACTCCAAATAAGATGTCTGAGAAGCTATTTGTAGGTTGCCTGACTGAGTTGTCTCTTTTTTTTCAGATAATTTAGGACGTTTTTTTCACATAAAACAAAAAAAAACTTCGAGTGCCATACTGTATGTAGTGCCTTTGGTTGGTGAGTGGCTGCTATATGTTGTGTTTATCTAAATAAATCCTTTGTTTTCAGATAGTTGTGTGTGAGGAGCAAACCAGGATAATATATTTTTTTTGTTGACAGTTGGTTGAGTAATTCAATATACAGTAGAGTAATGTGGTATAATGTGGGGAAGAGAGGGGCAAAGGGGTAAATCTTTGGATTCGGATATTCTGTTCAGTCAGGTAAATCATTTCAGGGGGAGGTCTGAACACACCCTTGACAGCAAGGGCCGGTTAAGTATTCCAGCCAGGTTCAGGGACGTTTTGCGGAAACAGTACGACGAACGCCTGATGATCACACCGTGGATGAAATGTTTGAAAGCGTATCCGCTCCCTCAATGGGAAAAGATGGAGGTGACCCTCTTGGCACGGCTCCAGGAACAACCTGACATGAAAAAAATGATCCGCTACATGATTGGTGGTGTTGTGGAGTGCAGCCTTGACAAGCAGGGAAGAATTCTTTTGCCGCCCAAGCTCAGAGAGGAATGCGGAGTTGATAAGGACGTCGTTGTCAGCGGAGTTATGACTTATTTTGAAATTCTCGACAAGAAAAGTTGGGAGATTGACAGCAAGCCTACCCCTGATGATTTCAATAAGTTTGAGGTAAGTCTTCTCAGTTCAGGCCTGCTTTAACAAGTGGAAGGTGAAAGGCCGCGTTATTAGGCCTTATCCGGAACTCTTAGCCCCTAAATTCTTAACCCGTTGGTAACCATGCATCAATCTGTTCTGCTCAATGAAGTTATGGACTTTCTTGGGCCAAAAGATAGAGGGATTTATGTCGACGGTAATCTCGGAATGGGTGGACATACTGAAAAAATACTTGAACTGAGTGCACCCCGTGGCAGGGTCATTGCTTTTGAGTGGGACCACTCAGCAATGAAACTTGCCCAACAAAGACTTGGGAGATTTGACGAACGAATCATATATGTGCCGGCCAATTTTGCCACAATGCCTGACCAGTTAGGGAAGCTGGGAGTAAATAAGGTTGATGGCATTCTGCTTGATCTGGGATTGTCGTCGTTTCAATTGGATAAGAGCACCAGGGGGTTTAGTTTTCAAGGAAGTCAACCATTGGACATGCGCATGGATGAACATTGTGATTGCACGGCAGCACAATTGATTAACAAGGCGTCAGCAGAAGAGTTGGCAGACATGTTCTTCTACTATGGTGAAGAACGGCAGGCGAGACGGATTACCGAGTTTATTGTCGAACGTCGCAAATCGGAGAAAATAGAAAAAACAGACCAATTGGTTGCCATCATAGAAAAGGCAATTCCAAGAAAATATTGGCCACAAAAAATTCACGTTGCGACAAAGGTGTTTCAAGCGCTCCGAATCGCTGTGAATGCAGAACTTAAAAACCTGGATTCAATTTTGAAAAATGCTCCGACAGTCTTGAAAAACGAAGCAAAATTCTGCGTTATTTCATTCCATTCCCTTGAGGACAGGATGGTAAAGCGGGCATTTCAAGCCGACAGTACTTTAAAAGTTCTTACCAGAAAGCCAGTGATTGCTTCAGCGGGGGAGCTGGCGAAGAATTCACGCGCACGAAGCGCTAAACTTCGAGTTGCACTCAAGGTGGGGGAAGTATGATACGGGACTATTCATGTGTATTTGACGGTGAACAGCGAGTTAAAATAAGGGCGGTGTCGTTTCGTGATCATCGTATGCTTCGAAAGGTTTTAGGCATCGTACTGACATGTGCATTGCTTATCGGCCTTATATCCTGCTTAATCTTTGGGGTGTTTATCCGGTCGGGGCTGAAGGAGCTGGAAACCAAACAGTCTGTGAAGCTTAACTTGATAAAGGATCAGCAAAGGTTGTATGAGCAGAGGAGTGTATTGTTGGACAGAGGCAAAATTGAACTTGCCGCAGCAAACTTAGGCCTTTATTCGCCGGAGAAAAAGCAGGTGCATCATCTGTGATTTAGGGCCGTTAATGTGATGAACAAGTTGGCCAGGGTAAATGAGATACGGGCAAAAAAAAAGAACAAGAGAAAGCCTTGGCTGCTACTGATACTGGGCCTTGTGCTTGCTGGAACATTGGCTTATCTGGCAACAAGGATGCTATCGCATGATGACGAGCAGATAGACGGGAGGGCAGGAAAAGAGAAGATTATTGATATGGACAACCTGTCAGGCAGGACAGGCGATGAAGAAGAACAGCATAATCAGCCAGAGAATCCCTTTGCCGGACGAAACTCCATATACGATAGGAACATGGAAGTTCTGGCACAAAGCATTGGGGTAGCCTCAGTTCATATACGACCTCTTGAACTCAAAGACCGGCAGGAGACAATCGCAAAGCTTGCTGAGTTATTGGATTTAAAAGAGAAAAAATTGTTTGAGGATTTGCGCACCGAACGGAGCTTTGTCTGGCTGAAACATACCATCAGCACGGAGAAAGCCCGAAAAATCAGGGAGCTGAATTTGGATGGTGTTTATTTAAAAAATGAAGCCAGACGACTGTATCCCTTTAAAAAGCATGCCTCGCACGTGGTAGGTTTTGCTGAAAAAGGACATGGCCTGGCCGGTGTAGAGTTTGTCTATGACAGTCTTCTCCGCGGTGAAAAGGCTGAATCCTCCTCCCTTCTTAGTGAATTTCCTCAAGACGAAATAAAAAATCAAAAAGACATCTCACTTGTCCTCTCGATTGATATTGACCTGCAGATTCTTTTGGAAGCAAAGCTGGAATTGCTTTTGAAAAAAGTGGATGGGGCGACAGGATCGGCGATTTTGATGGATGCCGGAACCGGCGAAATCTACGCCATGGCAAATCTGCCGGCATTTGATCCAAACCAGTTTTGGAAAGCAGATAATTATGAGCGAAAAAATAGGGCGGTTGATGAGCGCATTACACTTGGAGGACTTGTTGATCTCTTCCGAATCGGTGCTGAGATTTATAGTGGGAACCGATTTGATTCGGCACAGGAGACCGTTGATGTTGGTGCGCGAATCATTGAACCCCGGCAGTCAAAGACAATAATAAGTGCAAAAGCTTCCGGTTCCACTGCCTGGCAGAAGTGGGGAGACAGCGGTTATGTAGCCCCTTTGCTGGATTGGCCAAATGGATTTGTGGGGCAACAATCTGAAAATAGGAAGTTTTGCGAGACAATTGGTATAGCCAAATCAAATTATTTAAGCGATCAGAATTTGCAAAAGCAGTCAGGAGACAACGGGGAAGACACATGTAATGTAACCGATCCTGAGTTTTCAGTAACGCTTCTGGGGGTGACCAACGGATTTGCCCAACTGATAAATGGCGGCTCGGACCAGTCGCCTAGATTTCTTCATCAATTGTGGCTTGAACAAGAAGCCAGGGGCGTCAACAGGAATTTTGATAGACCTGGAAAAGGAATTGGTGGCCCTGTGAGTGCAAGTGTTAAGGATTTTTTGAAAAGCCTCTATCCACCACGGGCAAGAGATGTGGTTTTTGTCGAGTCAATCAGCAGAGGAGGGGATTTGTCGGATGAAGTAACTTTTAGCGACGTGGTCTCTACTCGAAAAAATGATAAGGTAATGGATATAGAGGAGCAGGCGACTGAATTTCGTGGAAATGCTATTCTCCTGGGCGGTGAATTAAAAGGGGAGCGGCAATTGCTCCTGGGCTTGAGTGTTAAGGAAGCTCTGATAAATACTCGTGAGATGTCTCCTTTTCGCAAATTTGGTTTTGAGACGATTACAGCAGGAAAAAAGCTGCTCGAAAAAAATGCCAGGAACAGGTCAAAAACGCCTAAACGGTTAAGTTACAATGAAGTGTTTGAAAAGTGGAGTAAGGTACAAAACGTACCGCCTGCCCTTGAGTCTGAGCCAGTCCGGCACGAAAAGCCAAGCGTTATGCCAAATCTGCATGGCTTAAGTTTAAGAAAGGCGCTTCAAACTATCAATGGTCTTGGTTTAACTCTTTCAATTCAGGGAGCCGGGCAAGTTACAAAACAATCTATTAAAGCTGGTTCGAAGGTAACGAGGGAGCAAAATTTAATCATTGAATTGTCAACTAAGAGTAATGGCGGCCTTAAATGAAGTCACTTGGTGATATTCTGGCGGATCAACACATTTCATGCACAAAGAAAGATATTGACGCATTGTCTGTGCGTGAGATTGTGATAGATTCCCGCAAGGTATCTGCCAACAGTGTTTTTGTGGCAATTAAAGGTTTGGGGCTGGATGGTCATGACTTTATTGAACAGGCAATTGAGAACGGCTGTGCAGCAGTGGTTGTTGATCAGGTGTGGCTGGCTGAAAACAAGATGGAGACAGACGTTCCGGTCATAGGTGTGCCTGACAGCAGGGTGGCTCTTGGTGGAATGGCATCGCGGTTTTATGAGAGCCCTGCAAATGAAATGACGCTGATCGGCATAACAGGGACGAATGGAAAAACAACGACCACCTATATTCTGGAAAATATTATTTTGCAGGCAGGCGGCAACCCAGGAGTGATTGGTACAATTAATTACCGGTTTGATGGTAAGGAGTTGCCGGCACCCCATACAACACCTGAACCGGTAAGCTTGCAGAAAACATTGCGGGCAATGGCTGACAGTGGTGTGACACATGTGGTCATGGAAGTATCATCCCATGCCTTGTCTCAAAGACGATTGGAGGGGGTGTTGTTTGACATTGCTGTGTTTACAAACCTGACCCGTGATCATCTTGATTACCATACAGATATGGAGTCATATTTTGCTGCTAAAATGAGGCTTTTTACTGAATCTTTAAAAGATAGTGGGCATGCTGTGGTCCTGCAAGATGAGGCAGCGGACGGAAAAAATGGCATCTGGAGCCAACGACTTATAGATGAACTCCGCCGAGTCAATCTGAAAATAAACAGCTCAAAAACTCTACATGTCATGACGTGTGGGACAAGTAAACGGGCTGATATGTGGGCGGAGGTCCGTCGGTCCGATGTGAACGGGCTTTGCGGTACGGTTTATGCGCAGGGGAAACAGGTAGAGTTTGATTCGCATCTGGTAGGGGAATTTAATGTACAAAATATTCTTGGTGCTGTTGGGGCCTCACTTTGTTTAGGAGTGAATGAAGAAGATATCGGCAAGGGGATCAGCGGAGTGGCGAGTGTTCCGGGAAGAATGGAGAAGGTTCGGGTGGCAGCGGGGCATGACTGTGTCGAGAGGGTTGCTGTGTTTGTTGATTATGCCCATAGCCCCGATGCCTTAGAGAATGTGCTGAGTACACTTCACGGTTTAAAGCACAAACGCATTATTGTTGTGTTTGGTTGCGGCGGCGATAGAGATCAGGGCAAGCGGTTTTTAATGGGCGAGATAGCCGGCAGGCTGGCTGATCTCGCTGTTGTTACTGCTGACAACTCACGATCTGAAGAACCAACAGACATTATGGCGGAAATTTGCAGAGGGCTTGAGGCTGGCGGCAAAACAAAAAGTCGTATCGTTGGTGGCAGGATAGAGCAGCAGGGCGGCTATGTTGCCGTTGTTGACCGGAGTGAAGCAATCAACGTCGCTCTCAATAGTGCTGCAGAAAATGATATTGTTCTGGTCAGTGGAAAGGGGCATGAAAATTATCAGATAACCAATACGGGGAGCATCTTTTTTGATGATCGTCAGGAAGTGCGCAGGTGTTTAGAAAATATGCGTTTAGAGAACTTACCTCGTTAAGACGCAACCACGTGAGTAGTAACCAGAGAACATAATGTCTGTGCAAAAGGTTTAAGGAGAGGAGATGGAAGTTGCTATGTCATCAATGCAAAGCAAGTTTGGCAGTTCGACGCAGGTAGTTGAAGCAGGATTTGGCTATGGATTAGCGACAAAGGAGAACCCGTCCTGGACATTGGAGCATATTCTTCTTGCTACCGGAGGACGATTGATATCTGGTCAGGCATATGCAGGGTTTCGCAGTATCTGCACAGACAGTCGGGTCATAAAACCTGGGGATCTTTTTTTGGCACTGGCAGGAGATAATTTTGACGGCGCTGCTTTTATCGGTCAGGCGATAAAAAAAGGAGCAGCCGGGGTCATTATAAGTTCTATGCTTGAAAGTCATCTGCCTGTACCGGTTGTCCAGGTTGACGATACACTCAAAGCACTCGGCGATTTGGCCTGTCATCGTCGGGCTTTGCTTCGGGACTTAAAAGTTATCGCTTTAACAGGGAGTTCCGGGAAAACTACTGTAAAAGAGATGACCGCATCTATTCTGCAAAAGTGTGGAAATGTTCTGAAAACGAGGGGTAATTTTAATAATCTCATCGGTCTGCCTCTTTCGCTGTTGCCGGCAAATTATCGTCACGACTTTGCGGTGCTGGAAATGGGTATGAACAGACCGGGTGAGATTGCGCGGCTCACTGAAATTGCAGATCCTGATATTGCCTGTATAAATAATGTGCAGGCCGCACATTTAGAAGGCCTGGGCACTATCGAAGGGGTGGCGCGGGCCAAGGGCGAATTGTTTGAAAAGTGCCGCTCGTCGGCCCTTCTGGTAATCAATCTGGAAGATAGTCTGGTAAAAAAGATGGTGCGTACAAGCAAAAGTAACAAGTTGACTTATGGCCAACGGGCACAGGCTGATGTGCGGTCTACCCATGTCGTTGCAAAAGGTCAGGACGGGATTGATTACACCTTGCATATCGGCAGTCAGAAATCCAGGGTCCATATAAAAACCGTAGGTGAGCATAATGTGTTAAATAGTCTGGCAGCAGCTGCGATGGCCTACGGGGCCGGGGCTCATATGCCGGAAATTGTCGCCGGGCTGGAATCATATAATGGACAATCAAACAGGTTAGGGATTAAAGAGTTGCCTTGCGGCCTGAAAATAGTTAATGACAGCTACAATGCAAATCCTGCCTCTATGCAGGCAGCTTTGACAACGATCCAGGGAATCAGGAACGGGAGAAAGTCTGTTGCGGTTCTTGGTGACATGCTTGAACTGGGTGACATCAGTGAACAGGAGCACAGTCAGATTGGGGAAGTGGTTGCCTGGTCAGGATTTAATTACCTGTTTGCGGTAGGTGATTATGCTCAGAATATGGTGGCTGCGGCCAGAAATGCGGGAATGGCCTCTGATGCTGCTTTGAGATTTCAGTCCAATAAAGATTTGGCGGCCCATATAATCACCCTGTTTGAAGAAAACATTCTGGGCTCCGGAGATATTATCCTGGTGAAAGGCTCACGAGGGATGCACATGGAAGACGTGATTGACCACATAACGGGTCAGTTGGTCGAACAAAGATGACTGCTGATTACCCTTAACCCTTAACTGAAAAACCATAATGTTTTATCATTTTCTCTACCCCCTTCATACGGTTTTCAGCGGTTTCAATGTCTTTCGATACATCACTTTCAGATGTGTCGGGGCGACAGTAACCGCTTTTTTAATGGTCTTATTGTTTGGTCCTAAGTTCATTAAATATCTCCAGCAGCTTGAAATTGGCCAGGTGGTCCGCCGGGACGGGCCAGAGACTCATTTCTCTAAACAAGGTGTGCCGACTATGGGCGGCATGCTTATTATTTTTGCTTTGAGCCTGACGACTCTGCTATGGGTCAACCTGACGAACACCCACGTCTGGGTCATTCTTGTTGTTACGTTATGGTTCGGATTGATAGGGGGCTATGATGATTATCAAAAAATTCGCAAGAAAAACAGCAAGGGGTTAAGCCCGAAGGCGAAGCTGTTCTTTCAGGGATTAGGCGCCTTCACTGCAGCCTGGTTTATTTATAAGAACCCTCTTGTCAATACAGAGGTAGTTTTACCATTTTTTAAGCATTTCAGTCCCGACCTGGGCGTGTTGTATCTGTTTTTTGTGGTCCTGGTCGTGGTTGGGGCCTCCAATGCCGTTAATCTGACAGATGGGTTGGATGGTCTGGCCTCTGGGCCGACTGTTATAACCAGCGCCGTGTACCTGGTGTTCTCATACCTGGCCGGGCACGCTACTTTGTCGGCATATCTACAGATTCCTTTTGTGGCAGGGGCTGGGGAGGTTGCAATTTTTTGCGGTGCGATGGTGGGAGCCAGCTTAGGATTTTTATGGTTTAACACCTTTCCCGCTCAGGTATTTATGGGGGACACGGGCTCATTATCGCTCGGGGCTGCCTTGGGATGTGTTGCCGTTATCACAAAGCAGGAGGTATTGTTGGTGCTCGTCGGAGGAGTCTTTGTCATGGAGGCCTTGTCGGTCATTTTACAAGTTGGTTTTTTTAAAGTCAGTGGCGGCAAACGTATATTTTTAATGGCACCGTTTCATCATCATTATGAAAAAAAAGGATGGGCTGAGCCAAAGGTTGTTGTCAGGTTCTGGATTGTTTCGATTATCTTAGGGTTATCGGCTTTGGCGACTTTAAAGCTTCGTTAACACAGACAGTTACAGGCTATTAGGCTGTCTGATTCGGAGGCGATTGTCCTGCTGCTCAGGACAGGGGTACGTGGAAAAGGTGACAGACAGTATTGCAAGACGCATAAAGCAAGGAGATACCGTCCTGATTGTCGGACTTGGCAAATCAGGTTTGTCCGCTGTCCGATTTTTTCTGCAACAGGGCGCTACCGTAAAGCTTTCTGACTCCTGCCATGATCATCCCCAGGCAAGCCTGGATTGGCTTGCCTCCGTGAATGTGGATTTTGAGCTTGGAGGCCATAGTGAGGAATTTTTCAGCGGCGTCGATTTAGTGTTAATAAGTCCCGGCGTTCCATATCGGCTGCCTATTCTTGAATTTGTACGGTCCCAAGGTATTCCGGTTTGCGGAGAACTGGCTTTGGCCCCTCATTATATGAAAACACCAGTGCTTGCCATAACAGGAACCAACGGCAAGACAACCACGACGACACTGGCAGGTGCGATTGTCAAGGCCAGCGGCAGAAAGGTTTTTGTCGGCGGCAATATCGGCACTCCCTTAACGGACTATCTGGCAGGTGATCAGGATGCAGATTGGCTTGTTCTGGAAATCAGCAGCTTTCAGCTTGATGCAGCCGGTGATTTCCGGCCTGACATTGGCCTACTCTTGAATATTACTCCTGACCACCTTGACAGGTACCAGAGGATGGATGCCTACGCACTATCAAAATTTAAGCTGTTTACGCATCAGCGGGGCAAGGATGTTGCCATATACAACGCAGACGACAGTCTTATTAGTACGTTGTTTCAAAGCGAAGGCGGTCGTAACAACGAGTCGCTTCAGAGAAGAATTCTTACCTTTGGATATACCGCCAAGGGTGCTGAATGGGCCAGATATAGTGAGGCTGGTGTGAGCTGTAAGGTCGCGGGACAGGTGTATGATTTTGATCTGACAAAGTCGGTATTTACCGACTTCCCCAATCGTGAAAATGCGGCCGCTGCCATTGCAGGATGCCTGGTTGCCGGCTGCTCTCCAGCAGCTGTTAATGAAGGTCTTGGGAAGTTTATACCCCTGGCGCACCGAATGACATTTGTGGGAGAGTTTAATGGGGTCAGATTCTATAACGACTCAAAAGCAACCAACGTAGGTGCTGTTGAAGCGGCCCTGAAGGCATTCATAAAGCCGGTTATATTAATTGCCGGCGGTCGCAATAAAGGCGGTGACTTTTCCAGTTTGCAGGTGTCAGTTTCGGCAAAGGTAAAACATATGCTGCTTATTGGCGAGGCGAAAGAGACGATGGCGGCGACTTTTGACCATTTGACAGAGGTAGAACTTAAATCTTCTCTTTCTGAGGCAATTAGACGGGCCTGTGAACTGTCGGTTCCCGGAGACGTAGTGCTCTTCTCACCGGCCTGTGCGAGTTTTGACATGTTTTCGAGTTATGCCCATCGGGGTGAGGTGTTTGAGCAACTTGTCACCGAGCTGGCGGCATGACTGGTACAGTAATAAAAAACTGTACGGTTGTCATTACCGGCGGCGGTACGGGCGGTCATATCTTCCCCGGTATTGCCATAGCGCAGGAAATGGTATCAAGAAGTGCCGGAATCCGGGTAGTTTTTATTGGCACAAAACGGAAAGTCGATACCCAGGCTATGAAAAATTACGGCTTGGAAACAACAACTGTTCGTTGCCAACCGCTTAAGGGGAAGGGGCTCTGGGCAAAGCTGAAATCAATTTGTGTGTTGCCTCTGAGTTTGATGGAATCTTTGAATGTATTGAGAAAAATTGGGCCGGATATTGTCATTGGAGTTGGGGGCTATGTTACCGGTCCGGTAGTCGTTGCCGCAAAACTATTAGGAGTTCCCTGCTGCATTCATGAACAGAATTCGATGCCTGGTCTGGCAAATCGGAAGCTCGGGGCCATTGTTGACAAGGTATTCCTATCACTGCCAGGAAGCGAGAGATTCTTTCCGGAGAAAAAGTGTCTGCTGAGCGGCAATCCGCTTCGAGGAGAGATACTGCAGTTGGCGAAAGAAGGTCGCAAAGAGAAGGCGCCGACACTTGTCGTCTTGGGTGGAAGCCAGGGAGCGCGCAGGATTAACCAGATGGTTCCTGCAGCCTTGGCTTTGATAAAGGACAAGCTTCCGCAGGGATTTAACGTAATCCACCAGACGGGAAGTACTGACGCAGTGAGTGTGCAGCTGGAGTATACCCGGACAGGCATCCCGGCACAGGTTGCGGCTTTCTTTAACTCAATGGCAGAGGTGTACGGCAAGGCGTCTCTTGTTGTGTCACGGGCTGGGGCCACGACTATTGCGGAATTGACCGCTCTTCATCTACCTGTGATTTTGATACCGTTCCCCTATGCGGCAGATGATCATCAAAGAAAAAACGCCCAGATCCTGGTAGATAAGGGTGCAGCCAGGATGGTGTTGGAAAAAGATCTATCGTCGGAGTTCTTAGGTACCCACCTGCTTGCGCTTCTGGCGGACCGGGAGGCAAGGGAGAAGATGGGGCGGTTGTGTGGCAGTTTAGCAAAACCCAATGCTGCTGAAGTTATTGTTGATCATTGCTTTTCAATGCTGGCACCGGAGAGTGTTGGCTGAAAGGTAAAAAGTAAAAAATGAAAATTGACAAACTCGTAGATAAGCGCGGGACTTCGAAAAGCCTCAATAGTTCCAGCGCCACCTTGTAAAATTAACACTTACAGAGTGTTACGGGGATGTCGAGTGGGTTTTTACGAGACCATCAAAATTTATAACTATAAATTGAGATACGCATCAAATGTATAGGAAAAATAAACATATTCATTTTGTTGGAATTGGCGGTATCGGGATGAGCGGCATTGCCGAACTTCTCTTAAACCTGGGTTATAAGGTCAGTGGCTCCGATCTTCGGGAAAGCGACATTACCAGAAGGCTGGCAAAGCTTGGTGGTGTTATTAATATCGGACATCGAGGGGAGTGGATGACCGGGGCGGATGTTGTGGTTACCTCAACTGCGGTCCGTAAAGATAACCCGGAGATTGCTGCTGCAAATCAGGCCCTGGTTCCGGTCATTCCCAGGGCTGAAATGCTTGCCGAGCTCATGCGCCTTAAAAAGTTTGGTGTCGCTGTGGCGGGCAGCCACGGTAAGACATCAGTCACCTCGATGGTTGGCTGGCTGCTGGCTCAGGCCAGCTTAGATCCTACTGTGGTTATCGGTGGTCAGGTCGACAATTTTGGCAGCAACGCCAAACTTGGACAGGGAGAGTTTTTAGTTGCGGAGGCGGATGAGAGTGACGGCTCGTTTCTGCATTTGTCGCCAGTGGTGGAGGTGGTGACTAATATTGATCTCGAGCATCTGGATTACTATAGCGGAATTGATGAGATTAAAGCGGTTTTTCTGGAGTTTATTAACAAAATTCCCTTTTATGGGGCAGCAGTTTTGTGTCTGGACGATGAAAACATTGTCGAGTTGCTTCCCCAGATAAAAAAGCGCGTTATCACCTATGGACTGACAGCCCAGGCGAATATCCATGCACGGGACATCAGGACCAACGGTATGACTTCCCTGTTTGAAGTGTGTGCCGAGGGTAAAGTGCTTGGCGAAATTAAGCTCCAGCTCGCCGGGGTCCATAGTGTTTATAATGCCTTGGCTGCAGTGGCTGTTGGCGTGGAGCTTGATATTAAGTTTGATGTCATACGGAAGGGACTGGCAAGTTTTACCGGTGTGCATCGGCGCCTGGAAATTAAGGGTGAGGTCAATGGCATCACTGTCGTGGATGATTATGGTCACCATCCAACCGAAATTCGGGCAACTCTGGCGGCAATGCGTCTGGCCTGGCCCAGAAAGAGGTTGGTGGTCCTGTTTCAGCCCCACAGATATACTCGAACCTTGGCCTTGCTGAAGGAATTTTCAATTGCCTTTCATGATGCAGACCTGTTGTTCATCTGTGATATTTATCCGGCCAGTGAAGAGCCGATTGAAGGGGTAAACAGCCAGACCTTGATTGAAAAAATTGTCGCCCATGGTCAGAAAAATGTGCACTATGTCTCTGACCTTACTAAAGCGGCAGCTCAGTTACTACCTCACTTGGAGAATGGTGATGTGTTTTTAACTCTGGGAGCCGGAAATGTCTGGCAATCTGGAGAACAGATCATAGACAGCCTGCAAAAGCTCAATGTGACCAGTGAAGATACTTAAGGAGAAGATTAAAGAGTGCTGGCGTGGTGAAATATTATGGGACTGCCTGCTGAAAGACTATACCACCCTAAAGGTAGGAGGTCCTGCAGATGCCCTTATCAAACCGGGGTCTTTACAGCAGCTGCAAAACCTGGTGCAATCGTTGCAAAAAAACGCTGTTCCATGGAAGATTTTCGGCAGAGGAAGCAATATTTTAGTTGCTGACAACGGCGTTGCGGGAGTGGTTATTGTGCTTGGTGCGGATTTCTCAGCGATTAGTCTGCTGGAAGATAGACATGGACAAGTTGAGGATCGGGCCGTTAAAAAAGTTTATGTCGAAGCGGGGTGCAGTCTGGCTAAGCTGGGCAAATGGTGCTTCGAAAACTCTTTAGAGGGATTTGAATTTACGGCTGGTATTCCCGGTTCGCTGGGCGGAGCAGTCATAATGAATGCCGGTGCCTGGGGGCGAGAAATGAAAGATGTCTTGTGCTCGGTTGATGTGATGACAAATTGTGGGCAGATTTCGACGAAATGTTCTCACAAAGCTGATTTTGCCTATAGAAAATGGCACAAAAGAGCCGGCAGGATTGTTGTTGCTGCGACACTGGCACTTGTTTCAGCTGATCCTGCAGGAATTGTCGCAAAAAGAAACAACTTTATTCGTAAAAGAAATGAAAAGCAACCGAAGGGGGTTGCCAGTGCTGGCTCATTTTTTAAGAACCCCCAGGATGACCCTGCCGGATTACTGATAGAAAAAGCCGGGTTGAAGGGAGCAAAGGTGGGCGGCGCCCAGGTTTCTGAAAAACATGCAAACTTTTTGATCAATACGGGGCGGGCAACAGCACAGGACTTTTATGAATTAATGAAGGTCGTCCAGCAAACAGTATTTGAAAAGTTCAGTGCTGAACTTGAGCCTGAAGTTGAATTGATAGGTCGTTGGTAATTGAGGCCGGGCAGGTGTTTTGAAGAAGAGAAAAGTAGGCAAAGGCGGGAATTGGCTGGCGCGTTGGTGGAGCCTGTTGACTCCGGCGGTTAAAAAGAAAATTATTACTGCTTTTTTGCTGTCAGCGCTGGGGGTATACCTGTTTTCCGTTGTTACGATGCTGGTTTTCAAAGAGCTGAGCCAATCTGATTTTTTTCGAATTAGTTCGCTCAAGATTATTGATAATCACGAGGTAAAAAAGTCTGAGATCATTAAACTGTCAGGAGTGGATATTTATTCAAACCTGTTTTCGCTTGAGAGTGAGGTAGTTAAAAAAAGTATTGAATCACATGACTGGATTGAACAGGTGATTATCAAAAAAAGATGGCCGCATGTTCTCGAAATAAGGGTCAGGGAAAGAAAGGCGTTGGCAATTATCAATACGGGAACAGGACTCTACTATATAGACCCAAAAGGCAGTGTCTTCGCACGGCTTGAGCCTGGTTCGGATCTGGATTATCCGGTTTTGACCGGAATGGAAGCGATGATGCATGTAGATGAGAATGGTCAGGTGAGTATTATTGATGACCACCTGATACAAGAGGGGCTCCGCTTGATTCGTTCTGCAAGCAACGGAAGTTCGTCTTTTCCCCGGCAGAATATTTCTCAGATTTATGGAAATAAGGAAAATAAGCTGGTGTTGTTTCTCGCTGACCGGCCGTTTCCCATTTATTTAGGAGACAATATTTCCAGTGAAAAGTTTCATCGCTTAAAAAAAGTTCTGTATTTTCTGTATAAAAAAAGGGAATTCGCCAACATTGAATATATACGCCTGGATTACTTGGAAAATAAGGTTTTAGTTGGGAAAAATAATAGTTAGTTTGGATAATAATGTATTGAATCATAAAGGGTTTTCATTTACCTTAGAGCGAGTAATAAACTCAGGAAGATGAAGGCATTGTCCGGGCGCAGATTGGCGGAGAAAAGGCCGGGCCTAGCTAGGTGAGATGATGGGGCATAATCAAAAAGAACTGATTGTTGGGCTGGATATTGGCACCACAAAAATTTGTGCAATAGTCGGTGAGGTATCGGGTAACAGTGTCGATATCGTGGGAATTGGTGTGCACCCATCAATTGGTCTTCGAAAAGGGGTTGTTGTCAACATTGACAGCACCGTGAAATCTATCACCAAAGCTATTGAAGAGGCCGAGATGATGGCTGGCTGCGAGATATCGACGGTGTTTGTCGGTATTGCCGGGAGCCATATTAAGGGCTTTAACAGTCATGGCCTTATCGCCATTCAGCATGATGAAATCTGCCGGGATGATATTGAGAGTGTCATTGAGGCAGCCAGAGCGGTACCGATACCTCCGGATCAGAAAATTATTCATGTACTGCCCCAGGATTTCACAGTTGATGACCATACCGGTATTCAGGACCCTAACGGTATGACTGGTGTCAGGCTTGAAGCCAACGTCCATATTGTTACAGGTTCTTCAACGGCCATCCACAATATAGTAAAATGCTGTAACCGTGCCGGGTTGACGGTTGCCAGCGTTGTTTTAGAACCCCTTGCTTCCGCTACGGCTGTATTGACTAAGGAGGAGATGGAATTGGGGGTGGGTTTGCTTGATATAGGCGGTGGAACCTCTGATCTGGCAATATTCTCTGATGGGGCAATCAAACATACGTATGTATTGGGACTGGGTGGCAACAACTTGACAAATGATCTGTCGATTGGCCTTCGCACACCGATGAAAGAGGCGGAACAGCTTAAGGAAATATATGGCTGCGCTCTGTCTTCGATGATCGATAAGGACCAGTCAATCGAAGTGCCGAGTGTCGGAGGCAGGATCCCGCGCAAACTGTCCCGCAAAGTTATGGGTGAAATCCTTGAGCCACGCGTGGAGGAGATGTTGAGTCTCATTAACAGGGAAATGAACAAAATGGCTCAGAACGAGACTCGATATAAGGATTTTGCGACTTCTGGTATCGTCATTACCGGCGGTACGGCCCTTCTGTCTAACATTCAGGAGTTGGCCGAGCAGATTTTCGATTTACCGGTAAGGGTCGGTGTGCCGTACGGTGTTGGCGGCGTGACAGATATCGTTAACACTCCGCAATGTTCAACTGGTGTCGGTTTGGTTAAGTATGGCATCGGTAAGAAAATAGAGTTTTCACGAAGTAAAAAAAATAAGAAGATGATGGGAAAATTGACTAGCCAAATGAAAGGAATTTTCAGTAAGTTATTTTAACCTGAACAAAGGCATGTGTGAGTGAACGTGACAGGTAGAGTACAACAATTTGGCAAAGTTGGGCCAGGGTATAGGGTTTTTGCTGGCTCAGGTTCAGGGCCTAATCTGGGCAGAAGCCACGGAGGGGAATATGACGTTTGAGTTTGCTGAAATAGATTCACGGGCCAAGATAAAGGTTTTTGGGGTAGGCGGCGGTGGTGGAAATGCGGTCAACACCATGATGGATAACCGAATAGCCGGAGTAGAATTTATTGCCGGTAACACGGATTTACAGGCTCTTGAGATATCTAAAGCTGATATTCGTATTCAGCTCGGCCCTCAAAAGACCAAAGGGCTGGGGGCTGGCGCAAACCCGGAATTGGGGAGTGATTCCGCGGAGGAGAGCATCCAGGAAATTCGTGAGGCCTTGCGCGGCGCAGATATGGTTTTTGTTACCGCAGGCCTTGGCGGCGGCACTGGAACCGGAGCTGCGCCTGTTGTTGCCAGAATTAGCCGGGAGATTGGCGCCTTGACTGTTGGGGTCGTCACAAAACCGTTTATGTTTGAAGGGCGGGCAAGGGCCAAGAATGCAGAAAAAGGCTGGGAGCGGCTCAAAGAGCATGTCGATACAATTATAACTATTCCCAATGACAGGCTTCTTGCCTTGACCGATAAGAATACATCGTTCCTCAGCGGCATGAAAATGGCTGATGATGTATTAGTGCAGGCGGTGAAGGGAATAACCGACTTAATTAACCTGCGGGGCTACATAAATCCTGATTTTGCCGATGTCCGGGCCATAATGAATGAAATGGGGCCTGCCTTGATGGGCGCGGGCCAGGGAGTTGGCGAAAACCGTGCGACTCAGGCTGTAAATATGGCTATTGCCAGCCCGTTGCTGCAGGACATCAGTATTGATGGCGCCAAAGGTGTCTTGGTGAATATTTCGGCACGGGAGGACTCACTCACCATGGCAGAGGTGACGGAAGCAACCACCAGGATATATGACGAAGTCCATGATGATGCCAATATCATCCTGGGAGTCATCTTTGATGATTCCCTTGGTGAGGCGATGAGGGTAACTGTTATCGCTACCGGTATTCGTGCGGAAAATACCCTTGAATCTTTGTCAAGCACCAGATTGAAGCCTCTGGTAACTGAGACCCCTGCCAGCTCGGCCCAACCACAGCCCGTGCCGTTGCCGCTCTATGGAGAACAATCGGAGAAGGAACGTCAGGATGGAGTTGAATATGGTCCAGGGCAGTCTACGGTTCGTAAAAAGGTACTTCACTCTACTTTTCGTCACCAGCAGAGGGTTTTCGATGATGAAGATGAGCTTGATCGGCCTACATTTATCCGCCGGAACGAGAACTGACAGGGGCGTAAAATTCACCATTGACCCAGCGCCAACTTGTGAAATCAACTTCTTACAGAGTGAAATTGAGATGACGAGCGATTTTTCGCGAGGTCATTAAAACTGATTGTCGTGGTGTTTTGGTCTATTATCACTCAACATAGTGTCCTATGTGAATATGTCATGTATGCTTTCTCAACACAATTTCGATTCGATCAATGGGTTATGTCGGTTGCTGAAAATTGGTTTGTTGTTGCTGACTACTGGTATCCGCAGTCAGGCAGAAAAAATGTAAAACAGCAAATAACCCTTTGTTCGCAGCTCTCCAGGTCTCAAATGCCAATTCGGGCAACTGCATAGAGAGACTATGCGGAGGAATCGCCGGAACCGCCAAAACCGCCAGAGTAAGCCAGGCCCTTTTGAACAAGAAATAGGCAGTTATAGGAAAAAGTGGAAAAATAAACTGCCTGTTGCTCTCGTTTTTCCAAATTCATACTATCTCGGGATGTCAAATCTCGGTTTCCAACTTGTTTATTCTCTGCTCAATTCTGATGATGATCTTGTCTGTGAACGAGTATTTTATGAGTCGGGAGTCACGCCTCACTCCATAGAATCCAATCGTCTCCTCAAAGATTTTCCGGTGATTATGTTTTCTGTCAGTTTTGAAGATGATTTCCCGAATATTCCGGGAGTATTATCTGCCGGAGGCCTTGAGCCGTTTTCTGCGGCTCGTTCTGAAAATTCGGAGACAATTCAAGCTGGCAGCCCTCTGGTTATTGGCGGAGGTGTGGCGACTCTTATTAATCCAGAACCTCTGGCCCCATTTGTTGATCTCTTTATCATTGGTGAGTTTGAACCTGTTGTTGATGATCTAGCAGTTTATCTCAAACAATTGTACCCATCAGGGCATAAGCAGGCGCTGCTTGAGGAAATGTCACAGGCGTTGCCGGGGGCCTACGTGCCATCGCTCTATAGACCGCAATACGATGACCGTGGACAGATTGAGAGCGTCGCTGTTGCCGGAAACGCACCTGCCCGGATTAAAAAAATACAATGCCTTGAAAAGACTGTTGCCGGTCATTCTCAGATTTTAACTGAAGAAACCGAGTTCAGTAATATTCATCTGGTTGAGCTTGGCAGGGGCTGTAGCCGCAGCTGCAGGTTTTGCGCCGCCGGTTATGTATACAGACGACCTCGCTTGTGGAATTCCGAGGCCGTAATTAGTGCGGTAACAGCACGAAGGGAGCTGGGGGGGGAAAGTCGTGTCGGTCTGCTGGGTATGGAAATGGCAAGTCCTGAAGACCTTCAGGCTATCTCCGGGCATCTTTTAGATGAAAATTGCAGCTTGTCATTTTCTTCGCTTCGGGCTGATATGGTTGGCGGGCCTCTGCTTGATTTATTGAAGGCCAGCAATCTTAAAACAGCTGTTATTGCACCGGATGGCGGCAGTGAACGCCTTCGTCGAGTGATCAACAAGGGGATTACCAGTCAGGATTGTCTGTCCGCAGCTCTTTCACTGGTTGATGCTGGAATAGGCACTCTAAAAATGTATTTTATGATAGGGCTGCCCACCGAAGAAGAGGCCGATATCGATGGACTCATCAGCTTAGTCAGGCAAATTCAGGGGGCAATTAATACCATAGGGCGCAAAAAAGGTAAATTGACTCAAATTCATCTCAGTATAAATTGTTTTGTACCCAAGGCATGGACACCATTTCAATATCACCCCTTTGAAGCCGTTGAGAAACTAAAAAAGAAAATTAGTTACTTGCGCAGGGAATTTGCTGGTTTTAATAATCTTAAAGTAAGTGTTGGTCATCCTGATACCGCACATTTTCAAGCTGTTTTTGCACGAGGAGACCGACGGGCCGGCATGTTGCTGCCTGAAATTGCCAAACACCCAAAAGGCTGGAAAAAGATTTTTGATCAACACGATTTAGACCCTTCTTTTTACGCGCGGCGCAGGAGGAGTCTCTCGGAGATTTTTCCCTGGGATATCATTGATCACGGGATCAGCCATGAATATCTCTGGAAAGAATATGAACTGGCTCTTGCCGGTAAAACTTCTGCGACTTGCGGCGCCGGACTGGCTAGTGGTAAATGTCGCAAGTGTGGAGTGTGTCATGACTGAAGTGAAAATGCTCAAGGCTGAGTCTGCATCGTTGGCAAACAAACCCTTTGGATTGCTTAAATTCTTTTCTTTTTCGGCATTGGTGCTGTTCCTGCTTTCAACCATAACACTTGCCTGGCTTATTTCGAACCAGACAAAACAAATGCTGTTAGAGAGAAGTGAGGCTTCGGCGCAGGTTTTAGCCGAGAACCTGAACCACCAGGTTTTTCAGCAGTTTGTCCTGCCGACCCTTATGCGTTATGGAAAGATAGCGCTTAGCAATGAGGGCCAATTTTCACGCCTTGATAGCATCGTTAAGAATGTGACTCATGGTCTGAACTTTCAGTCTGTTTCGATTTTTGATCGAGAGGAGGGCGTGGTTTCCTACAGTACAATCCCTGAACAGGTCGGTAAGAAGGACCTTGTCTCTACGGGGTATGAAAAAGCCCTTACGGGTGAAAGTAATTCCAAGTTGATTATCGAAGGCTCTCTGTTCAGTTTTCTGCCCTGGCGCAAAGGGATAGTCTGCAAGCTTAAAACGTTTATTCCCATGCGCCAGGAGGAACGGTTGAACCAGAATACTGGTCCGATCATGGGTGTTTTTGAGATTGTTCAAGACCTGTCTGAGGACCTGGACGCACTGCTTACGCTGCAGGGGGTCATAATTGGCACTTCTGTCCTTATCATGTCGGCTCTTTTTGGAGTCTTATGGCTCATTGTTGCACGTGGAGAACGAATTATTGACCAGCGCTCCAGAGAGAGGATGCGGCTTGAGGAAAAGCTTAATCATGCCGAGCGGCTTGCCGGTTTAGGGAAGATGGTGGCTTCTGTCTCCCATGAAATCAAAAACCCATTGGGCATTGTGCGCAGTACGGCGGAAATTCTTGAAAAGCGCCTTAAAAAACTGGCGCCTGGCAACGAGCACTTAGCTGCAATTATTGTGCAGGAGACCTGCCGACTCGACGGAATTGTAAGGGAATTTTTAGATTTTGCACGACCTCAGAAATTCAATGCAGAGTATGCCTTTGTCAGTGACGTGCTGCATAAATCCCTCGCCTTTATGGGGCCTGAATTTGATAAGGCAAGGGTTGTCGTGCATGATACTATCACCTCAACGGCGCCACGGATCCTGATAGACTCGAATCAGTTGCATCAGGCCTTTTTGAATCTTCTGGTCAACGCCGTTCATGCTATGCCCAAAGGAGGAGAGTTGAAGGTTTCAACTGGCGAGGATGATAAGAAAAAACGACAGTATATTCGGATATCCGATACTGGTGTCGGGATGTCTGCTGAGGTACGCAAACAGATCTTTAATCCTTTCTTTACCCGGAAAAACCGGGGAACCGGGTTAGGACTGGCGATTGTAAAAAACATAGTTGAGGGCCATGACGGTTCAATTACTGTAGAAAGTAAAGAGGGTGAGGGAACAAGCTTCCTGATTGAGCTGCCAGCTGTTTAGCCGGGTCTTTCACGAGGGGAGCTACTTGATGCATATGCGGGTTTGGGTCACGATGGGTGGTTTTTTTTGAGTAATAATTGTCGAGCATCAAACTGGTAAGATGTATGGAAAAATCTCTTGAACGGGTGCTCATGGATTGAGTTTTACCAATGGAAGTTCGCATGTCTGTTCATTTTATTTTTTCCATAAACCATGTAGGTTGCAATACTCTCTTGCTGTGACAGTATCAATGGTATCATCAAGTTTAAAATATGCTTCAGGGGCCATGTTCGGTTCGAGGAATTGTCTGTAAACCTTTTTGTCTTGAGTGATGACTTCAATCCATTCAATATAGTGTTTCTCTTCCATCGGATGCGGGACACTACCCACCGTAACTTTGAATCCTCCATCAACCTTTTCAACCATTGGTACATGCTTTTCTCTGGCGGCATCGACGGTGTTTGCTTTAAATCTTTTCATCGGTTCACCGCAGCAAACTAATTCACCCACCCTCCCGTGTACAAGTTCGACGATATTTCTACAGGTTTCGCATTTGTAAATTTGCATTCTTTCCGGCATGGTGTTCCTCCTTTGTGTTATTTATAAAAGTGGCGGGTTTATTCGCTTTCTTGTCTTTGATTTTTGATATTCCATTTAAGTATCTCTAAGAAACCGCCCAGACAAAGAAGTCTTCCTTTGGTTTATAGCCGACACCAAGGGCTCCTTTGATCACGTAGTAAACCCAAGCCCAGTCTGTCTCATAGAAACTTGTTGTCGATGACCAGTAGGCATTTTGGATTTCAGTAAAGAGATGGCCAGTAGGCAGAGCTGGATCAAACTGTGAACAGTCCGTCAACGATTCCAATTCAAGAATATTTGGGAGGCGCCAGTTGCTCCTGCCATACATTTTTTGGCTGCGCATTTTTGTAACCAAGCTTAAGGCAGTGTGCCAGTCAACTGGTTTTGTGGTCAGGGTCGCTTCTTTAAGCCAGCATAGATTGGTCAACCGGTCGTATACTGTTTCTTCTCTGTCCTCAAAACGTGGTTCTGGCCATTTTCTGCCCAGCTGAAGCGCCCCATCCTGGCCAGAGCCAAGACATGGAGTTTCTCCGCCATTTTGACCGAAACAAACTGTTTGACCAGTGACAGTCACAACGTCTTTTCCCTTTCCTCGAACCGGCCAAAAGAGACGGTAATCATCTTTGCTGCTGTAAAACATTCTGGCACCTTCAAGGTGGATGTTCCATGCATACGCAGGATTTATCGCGGCACTGCTGGAGGTCCAGTACCATCCTAGAAAGTAGTTGTTAAAGGGATGGTCTGGCGGCAAAGATGGTTTTTTTGTTTGATAGTGCATGAGGCTGTGTAACTCACGCCGGTTCGGCAATCGCCAGTCATTGCAGTCCAAGGTGTTATTAAGATTCATTTCCATCGTCAGATCAAGTGCTTCCTGCCAAGTGACTGGAAACTCGTTGGGGTTCGCATTTTGCGTCCATATCAGGCCAGTCAGGGAGTCCCAGACCATGCCTTTGTCGACCTGAAATCGTCTGTCAGGGTGCTTGATGCCACTATTTATTGCAGCATCCTGGCCCGTTGACAGGCAGGGAATCTCATGGCCGAAAGTGTTATAACAAATCGACTGGCCCGTCGATATTACTGCTGAAGCTGACATGTTTTATCACCATATTGATGCCCCATACGGAAATTTCATTTCCGGCTGATGACGAATTAACAGAGGGATTTCGCTGGCTGGCAACGGCAGAGCAACAAGTCTTTCTGTTCCATCTCAACTTTAGACGCGACTTGCCTGCTGGCATCCCGAATTGCTGTTCGCAGACCCTCTTCAATCACCGGATGATATATGGGAAGCATGAGCATGCTTTGGACTGTCATCTGCTGATGAATTGCCAGAGCCAGAAAATGAGCCATATGTTCACCGGCCGGGGCAGCCATTTCAGCTCCCAGCAGACGGCCCTCATTTTTATCAGCGTAAATCCTGATAAGACCACTGTTACGATCGGTCATTCGGGCGCGGGCCTGTTTACTAAAGTTAAATTGTCCGATGACAATATCTTCCTGCAGCAGGTCCTTGTATTTTTTGCCGACTGCGACAATATTGGGTTCCGTAAAGGTAATAGAGAGGGAGACCCGGCGTTCAAAACACTGTGGCGATGTGTCGCGGGCCGCGTTGTAGCCGGCAATATGCCCCTCATCAATGGCCTCGTGCAGGATCTGCACACCATCATTTGCATCTCCGGCAATAAAAATAGGCAGTTCTCCGATCTGAAGCGTGTTTCTTGATAAATGACTTCCAATTGTTTCAATGGTTATACCAAGCCTTTCCAGGCCAAGGTCATCGATGTTAGGCTGCCGTCCCATTGTTAAGAGAACCTTGTCGACGCGTTTTTCAGTTGAGCCTATCTGGAGAACAACTTCATTATCTTTTAGGCTTATGGACTCCAGTGGCTGATTGAGCACCATGATAAATTGCTTTTCCAAAGC
>Ga0102953_1000043_pt1 | contig 75495 bp, 71 predicted proteins | sample SalPon2A_C_D2_MG_FD_78509 | JGI IMG/M metagenome (GOLD analysis project Ga0102953, IMG submission 78509) | Soil microbial communities from South San Francisco under conditions of wetland restoration - Salt Pond MetaG R2A_C_D2_MG | ecosystem: Environmental > Terrestrial > Soil > Wetlands | place...
GAATCCATTCAAAAACAAGCCTATGCCCAATTGAGCCAGACTTTTGGTGAATACAGGGGGCTGGTTTTTGACGAGATGCTGGTACCCAAAGAAGGCACGGCATACGAGATTTACCGTTTCCGGGGGCAATTTGGCGAAAATGGTGCCGGAGTGGAAATCAGGGCCGTCCTCAATCCCGAAGGAAAACTGGCCGGCTTTTACTACAAACCATGGAAACAACGCCTGTAAATAAGGGGCAGATGAAAATAGCCGTACTCTTTAACTACTATTCAAAGTAATAATATGTATATGAAAATTGCGATATCTGGCTTTTTGCTGGGATTTTTGCTTCTATCTGCCTGTGGGGAAGCAGAAACTACCGAAGGAGTAATTGCCCTGCAGGGGGCTACTATCTTTGACGGAAACGGGCATCGCCTGGAGAACAGCACCATCCTGGTCCGCGATGGCAAGATCGAGGCCATAGGGGATGCATCCCTTCACATACCCCGGGATGCCGAGGTGGCCGATCTTCAGGGGAAGTACATTACCCCCGGCCTTGTGGATGCCCATGTACACTTTGCGCAAACAGGATTTGTGGATGGGCGGCCGGATGCCCTGGACATAAGGGATTCTATAGACTTCCAGGAATTGCAGGCCCGCCTGCAAACCCATCCTGAGCCCTACTTTGAGGCGTATTTGCGATCCGGGGTTACTGCGGTATACGACGTGGGAGGTTTTGTCTGGAGCATAGGGTTCCAGAAATCGGCTGAAAAAGACACTGAAGCACCACATGTGGCCGCGGCGGGCCCGTTGTTATCCCCGGTTCCGCAAAAGGAGCTGGAGTCTTTCAATACCCCGTCCCAAAAACAGCTGCTCGAATTGGTATCCCCCGAATTTTGGCGCAAATCCGTGACCCTGAATTCTGATCTGGGTTCCACGGGGATCAAGATATGGCAGATTAACTTACAGGATCCGGCGTTTATGGAAAGCCTGAAAGCCGTAGCGGAAGAAACCAGGGAACAGGGTAATAAGCTTATTGTCCACGCCACCAATCTGGACCAGGCGAAGAAGGCCCTGGAACTGGGCGCCAAGGTCCTCGTACACAGTGTGGAGGACAAGGAAGTGGATGTGCAGTTCCTGGCCTGGGCCAAACAAGCGGACATCATTTATATTCCTACCCTGGTGGTCCTCAGGGGATATTACAATGTGTACAAAGCGGTTCTGGATGGAGGGTTTGTGATCCGGGATCCCCATGAAGTGGTAGACGCGCACACGAGGGCATTGCTGGAGGGCGCCCAGGCTTTTGCCCCCTTGGTGGATACCGCCTCCCTGAGGCAGCGCCTCCCGAGGATTGAACAATATATCAGATATACAGACAGCATTATGGCGCTGAACCTAATGAAGGTACATAAGTCGGGTATACGGATTGCGGCCGGCACCGATGCCGGTAACCCCGGGACCCTGCACGGGATTTCCATATTTGATGAATTAGAGGCCATGCAAAGGGCCGGTATCCCCCCTTCCGATTTACTGGTAATGGCTACACGGAATGGCGCTGCTGCAATGGAACGCAGTGGAGATTTGGGCACGTTGGAGCCGGGCAAACAAGCCGATCTGATAATTATGGAAAAAGACCCTTCTAAGGACATCGCTAACTTGAGGTCCCTTACTCATGTGATGCGGGCAGGGGTACTGCGTCCGGTTACGGAGGCTTTCCGGGAAGAAGACCGATAAACCCGGCCTTATTCGGTTACCCAAATAGCTTCCGGACTGCCATTTATAGGCTGGAGTGCAGGTTTGAGTCTCTTTTGGGAATCCTGCCGTCAATAAACCAAACATTTCACCCAAAAACGTACTTCCTTAAAAGATCTTTCGGCTATCTTCCCTCGTATATTATTATAACAAAAACATACCCTATATGAGAACTATTAAAATATTCGCAGTCGTGGCCTTGCTGTTTACAGGCAGCCTGGCCAAGGCACAGAACGCAAAAGATGAGAAGCTGATGCAGGATGCTGTAGAAGCTAAGGCAGCGCTCCTCCGGTCTAATCCATCGCTGGATGAATTCTTCGATAATAGCGCCGGCTATGTAATTTTCCCCAACGTAGGGAAAGGCGGCTTTATAGTGGGGGGAGCCTCCGGAAATGGGATCGTATATGAAGATGGGAACGCCATAGGCAAAGCAGACCTGAAGAAATTAAATGTGGGCCTGCAGGCTGGCGGGCAAGCCATAATCGAGGTGATTTTCTTTGAAACGCCAACAGACCTGCAAAGGTTTGAGAACAACAGTTTTGAATTTTCTGCGGAAACTTCTGCTGTGGCGTTAAAAAGCGGCATTTCCTTTAATGCGAAATACAAAGACGGAGTGGCCGTTTTTGCCCTTCCCAAAGCTGGCCTTATGGCCGATGCCACTGTGGGAGGCCAGCGGTTCCAGTTTATTCCATTTAAATAGACAGCTATTCCTGGTATTGAATAAGCCGGCTCATTTAGCCGGCTTTTTTTATGGAGGGCCCGGGCGGGATTCAGAGTAGAAGACGGGCGACATCTTCCCAATCCTGTACCCGCTCAAAATGGTTCTCATGGACATTGTGAGGAGAAGTGAACAGGATCGGACGTCCTTTGAAACGTTGCAGGTTATAGGAACGGTCATCAATAAGAATATCCCCTTGCAGTACGTGCTTGTGGCCGAGCAGGATGCGGTTTTGCCATGAAATAAACGGAAAATGCATATCCAGCCAATCGCTTTTCTCCCGAAGGCTATTGGGGAATTGCATCGCGGCTGATGCTATGTACACCTCGTATTTCCGGTTCAATTCACGAACTACCTTAATACTGTTTTCAATAGGGGCCAGGGAACTGAAAAAACCTTCGGTGCGGGCATGGTCGCGGACGCTTTGCTGGCGTTCCTCGGGCACACACTGCCAAACCTCGCGGCCCTGGCAAGCTTCCAGCGTCAGCTGTTCCCCGAAATCCAGGTTATATCGCTCGATATGCGCCCCATAGGTGTCTGCCAGTACTTCATCCATATCCAGGTAAATGACCATAGTTGTAATTTTGCGCAAAGATCGTTAAAAACAGTCATTCCAGGAAAAATGAACTAGTTCGATCGGAAAAGGGCCTGGCTCTTGATTCCCGGGCTTTGGTTTTCCTCATTCCTTGCTCACTGAAAAAAGGATTGTCATTTCAAGGCATATGGGCAGGGGGCAATAGGGTTGGAAGTTGAATCACTTCCCAATTGTGTCCCCCGGAAGTATAGGAACAAAGCCCGCTGAACCCCACGGCAGTATGTGCACCCAGTGAACGCGTATTGGTGGCATCCACCTCGGTGATAATGAGGTCATATTCATCCTGAAGGAAAGACTGCATGTGGCTGTAGAGCCCTCTGAAAACGCCTTTCTTCCTGTAGGCCCTGTCCACACATACCTGTCCCATCACGATAAAACGGCAATCAACCGGCAGTAAGGGGGCAATCCGCAGGAACATGGGCTTTAGTACAGGGATATCATTGGCGAAGTCAGGGTGCATACAGAGGGCATAACCTGCCAGCCTGGTTCCATCCATGGCAATGACATGGCCGCATCGGGTATTCATGCGCTCCAGCAGATGCAGGGTATGGCTTACAGTAACAAATCCCTCGGTTAGTTTTTCCTGCGGGCTTAATTTGTCCGGCAAGTTCTTTCGCTGCAACTCCAGGATATATTCCAGCTCAGAACGGCTCCGCGCCTGTCTGTAATGAAGTCCCATTTATTCCTGATGTAACCAGGACTGGCGGGCTTCCAGCATTTCCCCGGAGGGGGTGTTCCCTCCTTTTTCTTCCAGTTGGATGGAGTAGGAGGGGTTTGGAGCCACTATCAGGGCGGTTGTCCGTTCCATATCCCGCCTGCGGTAGCTAAGTTGAAGGCTGTCGCCGGGATGTGTCGCGGCCAATATCCTACTAAGGGAAGCACCGCCCCCCAGGGATTGACCATTGACAGACAGCAGGAGATCTCCCCCTTCAAGCCCTGCTTCGTACGCCGGGCTGCCTATAGGGGTGTTCCCCTGCACCATGGGAAATCCCTCCTCGCTGGTGCTGAGCCTGACACCCAGCCAGGGCGCTTCCGGGTCCTGGCTTAGTTGCACCCCAACACTTTTGAAGAGCGCTTCATAATCGGGCATTTGGCTTTCATAGATATACCGGCCGAAGAAATCATCTCCAAATCCTTTTCCAGCATATCTCGACAGCATGTCATGCAGGTCATCAACTGTGTAAGGCAATTCCTTTTTTCCATAGGTATTCCAGAGAAGGCGCATAAATCCGTCAAGGGAAAGTCCGTGTTGACGAAGGGAAAGATCAAGGGCCAACCCCAGCACACTGCCATAGGAATAGTAGGAAATAAAGGTATTTTCGCGGTTTACCGGGTCGATGGATGTGGCTGCATCCACAAAGGGAGCCTGATAACTCATCTCAATAGGATTGAAGAATCGCCGTGCCGGGGAATTCCACACATAATTGAAAGTGCCGGCCAGGCCTGAGATATATTCATCCGTACTAATAATCCCCGCCCTGCATAGGATCAGGTTGGTGTAATAACTGGTGAACCCTTCAGCGAACCATAAGGCACCACTCATGTTGGCCTTTACAAAATCAAAAGGTTCCAGGGATTTGGGTCGCAGGCGTTCCACGTTCCAGCAATGAAAAAATTCATGTGAAACCGTGCCTATATTGTCTGTTATCCCACCTTGCGGCAGGTTGATGTTGTCTGTTAGGAATGTGGAATTGCGGTGTTCCATGCCATCTCCCGAATCCTGAGGCATGTAGCAGGCAAGGAAGGTGTACCTTCCGTAATCATAATCCGGGAACTCCCCGAAAACCTTTTGCTCTTCCCCGACAATTTTTTCCACCTTTGCTACATAGGCGTCCAGCAAACTATCCTTTGCCTGTTGGTGGAGTACAAATTGAAAGGTATAGGTCTTTCCGTTTGAGGCCGCCGTAAATTCCCGGGATGCAAAGTCGCTTATTTCTGTCGGGCTATCCATAAAGTATGGCAAATTTGGAGCTGAGTAGGTTGTGCCCGAAACCAGGGGCAGCTGGGTGGCTATTTTCCAATGGAGGTCTTCCCTTGGCATAAAGGTCACCTCAAATTCCTTTTCGGCATAGGCTGGCGCATACAGAAAGGTTGCGGGCATGTTTAGGTGCGCGTGTGTTTCATCGATCTGGACATATGTCCCATCTCCCCGGTTGCCGTATAGGAGGTATTCTACCTGCACCGTGCCATCATGGCCGGTAACCTTCCAGGAATAGGGGTCAGGGCGGAAGACGTCCAGGGCCTTACCCTTGCTGTCTGTTGCCTGAACTCCATATACGTTCTTGGCAAATTCATGCAGGGCGTACCGCCCAGGGGAACTACGGCTCATCCTCACTAATAGCGTATCGGATCTTACTCCTGTGAACCGGGCAGTTACCTGGGCTTCATGGTGAACAGCCCCTTTAAAGGAAATGGTATAACTTGTTTGCTGGGCGAAGCCCGCAAGGGGAATAAACAATAACAGACAGGGATATATAAACCTTCTCATTGGGCTAAGGGTTGGGCTACGAATATACTAACTTATCCCTGGTATCAAAACAGGAAATACTACCTTTGACACCATGGAACCCTTCCCGCAAAACCTGGCCCGAAAACTTGCTAAGAGGCAGGCTGACAATGCCCTGCGCCAACTTGGAAAAACCAATGGGCTGGTGGATTTTTCCTCCAATGATTATCTGGGGCTGGCACGGAATGAAGGGGTGTATGCATGGGCAAGCCAGTTGGTGGCAGACCGGGATATGGTGAGGAACGGGTCGACGGGCTCGCGTCTCCTTACCGGGAACCACTGCCTTTATGAAATCCTGGAAGATTTATTGCAACGGCTGCACGACGGATGTGCCCTGGTTTTTAATTCTGGCTATGATGCCAATATCGGATTTTTCTCCACCGTTCCACAGAAAGGGGATATTGTATTTTATGATGAATTGGCGCATGCCAGCATACGGGACGGGATCCGCCTGGGATTGGCCAAAAGCTATAAGTTTCGGCACAACAATCTGGACCATCTGAAGGAACTCCTGGCCCGGCAGGCATCTGCCGCTGTGGAATGCTATGTGGTAAGCGAAACCGTTTTCTCTATGGACGGGGATTCCCCCAACCTGGAGGCGCTGGTGGAACTATGCGAGGAATACCATTGCCGGCTTGTTGTGGATGAGGCACATGCCGCAGGGGTTATGGCCCATGGTGGTAGCGGCATGTTGCAGCATCTGGGCCTTCATCAGGGGGCATTCGTTCGGATAATCACCTTTGGGAAAGCGCTGGGGGCCCATGGCGCAGCAATTGTGTGCGGGGCACAACTAAAGCAATACCTGCTGAATTTTACCCGGAGTTTTGTGTATACCACGGGTTTGTCACCCCATTCAGTGGCCACCTTGCTTGCCGCGCACCATTTTATTGCCACTGGCAGCGGTGAACAGAAACAACGGGAACTCCGGGAACGGATAGACTTTTTCCGCGACACGGTTTCAGACCTTGGACTGGAAGCGAAATTTAAGGAAAGCCATTCGGCCATACAATGCTTCTTGCTGGAGGGGAATACGGCTGTGAAAGCTGCGTCGGCCCATCTTAAGCGCTGTGGATTCGATGTCAGGCCCATCCTTTCCCCTACGGTAAGGGAAGGCTGCGAGCGCTTGCGGTTTTGCCTCCACTCCTTTAATACAAACGCTGAGATCCGGGAAGTACTCGGGGAATTGTCTTTATATTTATCTGCCTTATGAAGCAGGAGTTTTATACGATAGGGTCATTCGAATATGTGGCCGATGTACAGATCATCCGGACCAAACTGGAATCGGAAGGCATCCGCGTTTTCCTCAGGGATGAATTTACCCTGAACACGGATCCCCTGATCAGCACTGCTATCGGCGGGGTGAAGTTGCAGGTGTATTCCTCAGATAAAGAACAGGCTATGGCCATTTATAACGAGTTCCGCTCCTATGCCCTGGACGAGAACGGCAAGCCGGTGGTTTGCCCGAACTGTAAGGCCCAACGATCTGAACTCTACTATAGCGGGAAAAAGTTGCTGCACAGGCTATTTCCTTTTCTGGAAGCCAGGAAATACCGCTGCCTGAATTGTGAAATGATCACAAAACACCGTCCCATTTGAAACGAATCTTCGTTACCGGCATCTCAACCGAAGTAGGCAAAACCGTAGCAGCCGCAATAATTACAGAGGCCCTGCAGGCAGATTACTGGAAGCCAATACAGGCAGGAGACCTGCACGATTCGGATAGCCTGAAGGTGGAATCCCTGATTTCAAACGGCAAAACAGTGATCCACCCAAATGCATATGCCCTTCATACTCCCATAAGTCCACATGCCTCCGCCGCCATCGACGGCGTTGAAATACAACTAGACCGGATCAGGGAACCGGAGACGAAAAACCACCTGGTGATTGAAGGGGCCGGGGGTTTGCTGGTACCCCTCAACGACCGCGATACCATGTTGGATCTGATACAGCCTCATTATACGGTAGTGCTGGTCTCGCGCCATTACCTGGGCAGTATCAACCACACCCTGCTTTCCCTGGAGCTCCTGAAACGTGCGGGGCTGTCTGCCTGGCTGCTGTTTAGCGGGGATGAAATTCCGGGGACTGAAGAAATCATCCTGAAAAAAACGGACGCCCCCCTATTGGGTAGAATTGCGGAAGAAAAAGAATTTGAACGTAGGCGGGTAATGGAATATGCAAAAATTTTTGCCCCTGCCCTGAAATCAATCTGACCGCTGATGGATTTCCGCCTGGTCTACCCGGGCGATTACCTGGTAATGCTGCGCCAGATACCCCACCATATAATCGTTTTCAGATTCTTTTTTCTTATCGAATATCCTCCTCTGATAACGGGTCACAACGAGCGCCGGTCGTAGCGTGTCCATAATGTAGGACAGTTCTTCCATGGACGTTTTCCTGGGATTGTCAAAATACGGGAACAGTTCCTCCCTGCAAAGGTTACTGGGATGGGTTGCAGCCTTGGTCGGGGGATGGGCCGGAAGAAACCAGTAGCCGATGTGGTATTCGAGAAAAAATACGTTTCCGGTTTGGAGGTGGTGGGCCTTCAGGTATGCAGGAACCGTGAAACCTTCCCCATTGTAGAAGGTGCCCCTCTCAATTTTATTTTTGAATATTGAGTAATATTCAAGGTATGATTCAAGCGGGAGAATCAGTAGTACCAGGGCAACCCAGGGCTTCAGGTTAAATTTCAGGCGTGGGCTTGCCTGTTCTAAAACACCTGCGAGCAGCACCAGGAAAACCGGATGGAATTGAATGAGGTAATGCCCGTTTAACCTCCCCCCCTTTATAAATGACAGGACAATTCCGACTAGGGCAAGACTCAAAAGCTGGACCCCGCGCAGCCGGGGGTCCAGCCATTTTTTCCGGATACCGAGAAAGAGGAATAGAGCCACAAGGATAACGATGGGCGCCATTTTTATGATAGGGTCGCCGCCGGCTTCCGTATAGGCCAGGGGTGCCAGTACCACGGATTTCCACCATACAAGTCCGAGCCCCTCCAGGGCATATGGCAGCCAGGTTAGGGCGATTATGGCAACCAGGCCTCCTCCAAAAAGTATGGCCTGTGACAACTTGTTCAACATGGATTTGTTGCCAGATGGATCTATGAGCAGGAGGATCCCCAGGAGGGCGGCTGCATAGGCCAGGTTGAGTTTCAGCATGAGTGCGATTCCCATTAAAAACCCAGCGGCCAGGACATACCAGGCATTCTTCTGTTTCACCAGTAAATACAATCCCGGCATAAAGGCCAGCATGCTGAGATGTTCAGACATTACCCCCTGCAGGCTCCCAAACAGGCTGGTTAGGTAGACGCAGGCAATGCCCGCGAAGAAAGCTGATCGGCTGCTATAGAATTCCTTTCCAAGGGCGTAGGTAAAAAAGGCCATTACCGATACCGCAAGGACCCCCGCCATCCGGATGGCGATAAAACTCTTCCCAAACAAGTATATAATCCCTGCGAAAAACAGGTATACCAGGGGAGGCTTCAGATCCCAAAGTACCGTATAAGGCAAATGTCCGTGAAGCCAGGATTCTCCCATAAGGATGAAGGTACTTTCATCCCGGTCTATATAATCCCTGAAGAAAAACGGAAATCGGATAAGGATCGCGAGCAGGCCGTAGAGCAGGAACACTTTCCTACTATCCATACCCGGGATAGCCCATCGAGTTTTATTTATATAGTTTCGGAGCATTTTCTTCCAGCCGGCCGGGCTTTACCGGGTACCGGGAACTATCCCCGTCCTGTGTGTCCCAGGCCGGGGTAAGATATTAATTTAAAGGGGATATCAGAAGGATTCCATAGGTGCATCAATTAATTATTTCCCATCTTTGCAGCATAACTTTATAGGAACCCGTTTGAATTCACCTGCTTTGAGTTCAATTTCTGAACGCGACCGCAACTACGTGTGGCATCCGCTCACACAACACAAACTGTATCCCGACCCCCTTCCGATTGCCCGAGCGAAAGGGGCCATTTTGTATGATAACCAGGGCAAAAGTTATATAGATGCGATTGCTTCCTGGTACACCTGTATGTATGGACACTGCCATCCGTTTATCCTTGAGAGGGTTATGCAGCAGATGCAAACGTTGGATCAGGTGGTCTTTGCCGGGTTTACCCACGAACCTGCGGTAAACCTGGCAGAAGCCTTGATAAGGATCCTGCCACACGGCCAACAAAAGGTGTTCTTTTCGGACAATGGCTCCACGGCCGTGGAAATTGCCATAAAAATGGCCCTGCAGTACCATGCGAATCGGGGGGAGAAACGTCCTGTATTGATGGCCTTGCAGGATGGGTTTCACGGCGATACATTCGGGGCGATGTCGGTTTCGGGCTTATCTGTTTACAACGGCCCGTTTGAGGACTTTTTTCTCCAGGTGGAGCGCATCCCGGTACCGGAGGAAGGGAATATTGAATCCGTTTTATCTCAGCTCGAAAAGCGACTGGAAAACGGTGACCTGGCTGCATTCATATATGAACCATTGGTGCAGGGGGCTGCCGGGATGAAAATGCATTCATCCGAATATCTTGACCGTATCCTTGCGCTGCTACGGGCCAACAATGTGCTGACCATCGCGGACGAGGTGATGACGGGATTCGGGAAGACAGGCGCCTATTTTGCGTCCGACCACTTGCAGACCAAACCCGATATAGTTTGTCTCTCCAAGGCCCTGACGGCCGGACTTCTCCCCATGGGAGCCACCAGTTGCAGCCAGCAGATCTATGATGCATTTTACAGTGAGGAATTGGCAAAGGGGCTTTTTCACGGACATACCTATACGGCCAATCCGTTAGCTTGCTCTGCGGCCCTGGCGGGGATTGAGCTGTTATCATCTGATGAGACCCAACACCAGATCGACCGTATAGCGGCGAGCCACCAGGAGTTTGACCGTACAATCAAAACCCATCCTAATGTCGCCGCAACAAGGCAATGCGGGGTGATTTATGCACTGGACCTGGAATATGCCATGGAGCGTTACGGCCAACGGCGGGACCGTATCTACCAAAGCCTTATGGACCAGGGAATATACCTGCGCCCCCTGGGAAATACCCTGTACCTGGTGCCTCCCTATTGTATTTCCGACGAGCAATTACAACAAGTATATGACGGTATCCGTCACGTACTGGAAACCCATTAGGAAAATTGGACAAAATTATAGGCATAACGGCATTGGCTTCGGCTTCTCCCCTTGGAAATGGATTATCACAGGTGTGGCAGGCCTATAATAGATCCGGGCATTGCCTTGCACCGGGGGAATTTGGCGGAAAGCGCTATTGGGTCGGGGCCTTGGAAAAAGAGTTGAAGGCTCAGATCAGCGCCATAGGTGGGGAAGGCGCGAAATATGCTCATCTGGACGACAGCGTAATGTATGCGATTTTCGCCGCCCGAAAGGCCTTTGAAATGGCCGGGTGGCCATTAGGCAGCCACTTTGGGATCAATATCGGGTCTTCCAGGGGCGCGACTGGGTTGTTTGAGAAATACCACACAGAATATCTGAAAGAAAATCGAAGCCCGGTATGGACCTCCCCTACCACCACCCTGGGTAATATTTCGTCCTGGGTCGCCCACGACCTGCAGTCCCGGGGCCCGGAAATATCCCACTCAATCACTTGCTCCACCGCCCTGCACGCCCTGATCAATGGAGTGGCATGGCTACGAAGCGGGATGGCCGATAGGTTTATGGTGGGGGGCAGCGAGGCACCGCTTACGCCATTCACTATTTCCCAGATGCGCGCATTGAAGATCTATGCGTCTTTTCTGGAAGACGAAATCCAGGATTATCCGTGCCGGGCTCTGGACTTGGAGAAATCTAGGAATTCCATGGTATTGGGGGAGGGCTCATGTATAGCCTGCCTGGAGGAAGGTGTCTCAGACCGTACCCTGGCCGTCGTGGAAGGGATCGGTTATGCTACCGAACCCCTGGAACACAGCGCTTCCCTCTCAGCCGACGCGATATGTTTACAGCGATCTATGAAAATGGCCCTGGGGTCAGTGGATCCCGCATCGGTGCAGGTCGCCGTTCTTCATGCCCCTGGGACGATCAAAGGGGATCTGGCTGAATGGCGTGCTGTAAAACATGTGTTTGGCGACAAGCTTCCGGCGCTCACTACCAACAAATGGAAAGTGGGCCACACCTTCGCGACATCCGGGATGCTAAGCCTGGAACTGGCCGTACTTATGCTTTTGCATCAGCAGTTTATCGCGGTCCCTTTCATTCCATCCCCCGGGCGTGTAACAGCTATTGAAAGGGTACTCATAAACGCGGTTGGGTTTGGGGGCAATGCAGTAAGTATCATGCTGAGATCCGTCTGAGTCCCTTCCATCAGAGCATGGTACAGGCGCATTTTGAACGGCTATTCTTGGAATTTGTTATCAATATCGTCTATTTTTGAGATGTAAACTAAAATTATGATGGAGGAAAGGCATACCTGGACTAAGCAGGAAATTTTGGATATCCACAACAGCCCCATGATGGAATTGTTATACAGGGCAGCTACGGTTCACAGGCAATTTCACGACCCCAATACGGTACAGGTATCAACCCTGGTTTCCATAAAGACCGGGGGTTGCCCGGAAGACTGCGGATATTGCCCTCAGGCCGCCCGCTACCACACGGATATTGAAGGGAATGAGCTGATGACAGTAAGCCAGGTAAAAGCCCAGGCGTTACGGGCAAAGGCTTCGGGGAGTTCCCGGGTTTGTATGGGAGCTGCGTGGAGGAACGTCAAGGACGGGCCGGAATTCGATCAGGTCCTCGAAATGGTCCGAACCATCAACAAGTTGGATATGGAGGTGTGCTGTACCCTGGGGATGCTTACGGAAAACCAGGCCAGACGGCTTGCGGAAGCAGGGCTTTATGCCTACAACCATAACCTGGATACTTCTGAAGACTACTATAAGGACATCATCTCTACCCGGGCATTCAAAGACCGGTTGGATACAATTGGCAATGTGCGGAAGACCAATATTACCGTTTGTAGTGGGGGCATCATAGGAATGGGTGAAAGCCTGGAAGACCGGGCGGGGATGTTGGTTGCCCTGGCCACCTTGGACCCCCAGCCCGAATCTGTGCCTATCAATGCCCTGGTAGCCGTGGAAGGTACCCCCATGGCGGAAATGCAGCCGGTATCCATCTGGGATATGGTACGCATGGTAGCCACTACCCGAATCGTCATGCCTGGGACACAGGTTCGGCTCTCTGCCGGTCGCACGGGGATGAGCCGGGAAGGTCAGGCACTGTGCTTCTTTGCGGGGGCCAATTCTATCTTTGCAGGCGACAAGTTGTTAACAACTCCCAACCCGGATGTGAAGGAAGATATGGAAATGTTCAGGGAACTGGGCCTTAATCCGCAAAAAGCCTTTGAAAAAGCCCCACAACCCCAAACTGTTGAAGCAGGCGAGTCGCAATGGCAATCCCTGGGGGAAAGGCCCCGGTGGACCCGCCCGGGCCACCATATAGATCGAAACGAAGCCGCTTCAAGGCGTACTAAACATCCCGACGCTTCTTAATCAAAGGTTAAAATAAGGTCTCGAAATTCGGCAGGTTTTATACCTTTGAATCAGCAGATTAAATGCTTTTGTATTGAATCTAAAGGAGATAGACAGGGTTAGAAGTCTGGACAAGGATGCCTTCCTGGAGCGGTATTATAAACCACAGCTCCCGGTTGTGATGGAGCGGCAGATTGCCCATTGGCCTGCCTATAAAAAATGGAGCCTGGATTATATGAAGGAGGTTGCAGGGGAGCGGGAGGTGCCCCTGTATGATAACCGCCCTGTAGACTATAAGGAAGGGTTTAACCAGGCCCATGCCCGGATGCTGCTGACAGACTATATAGATCTGCTGAAAAGAGAGCCCACCAAATACCGGATTTTCCTGTGGAATATATTGAAGGAAGTTCCCGAACTTCAGGAGGACTTTGACTATCAAGATTTTGGGCTGCCCATCATGAAAAGCCTTCCAATGATGTTCTTCGGGGGCACGGACTCCTATACGTTCATGCATTATGACATAGACCTGGGCAACATTTTCCATTACCATTTTGCAGGTAAAAAGGAATGTATCTTGTTTCCGCAGTCGGAGACCCCTTTTCTTTACAAGATTCCCCATTCGCTCATCACCCATGAGAGCATCGATTTTTCGCAACCCGACCTGGATCGGTGGCCGGCCCTCAAACATGCAAATGGCTATAAGACCCATTTGGGACATGGGGAGGTGCTCTATATGCCGGAGGGTTACTGGCATTATATGCGATATATAACCCCCGGTTTTTCGATGAGTCACAGGGCTCTGGCGAGAAACCCGAAGAATCTTGCAAAAGCCTTGTACAATGTAGTGGTTATGAGGCATTATGACAATGTGATGCGCAAGCTGAAAGGAAAGGACTGGATTGAATGGAAAAACCGGGCGGCCATAGAAAGGACCCATAAGGTATTGGAGGAAGCTACTCCTTCCTAGGGGCGAAGACTGGAATTATTGGGGCGCCCTGCACCATCGGGAGTGTTCGTCCCTGTGGCAGCAACGACTAGACATGTTGGTTACATTATTTTCCCGCAAGGTTTCTTCATTCCGCAGGGTTAACTTTGAATTGGGGTGGGGGGTGCAATCCCCATAGATATCTGCTCATTAGTAAATCAAACCGCTTACCGTCTGGGAGGAACAAGAATTACACTTTGACGGACCAAAGTGCCTGTCCGCAAGGTTTCTTCATTCCGCAGGGTTAACTTTGAATTGGGGTGGGGGGCTGGCCCCCGTACCTGGTCGCAACATTTCTTATTTACTTCGCCGGGTTCGCTGTCAGCCCGGCCGGGAAATGGGCTTTTGTTCGCAGTTATTTCCCGCAAGCTTTTTGCATTCCCGGCGGTTATATTTGTAGTGGGGTGGGTTTGCTAACCCCAACAATGTCTATTCATAGGTAAAAACATCCCATACCGGAGTGGAGTAATGCTATTTACAATTTGACCAAGCAATGTACCTTCCTGCAAGGTTTCTTCATGCCTGAGGATTAACTTGGAATTGGGGCGGGGGGCTAGCCCCCAAAGTATGATATTTCAGCTGATGTGGAAAATAACCGTGGTTCACGGGCTGACTTGCCGGACAGGCACCAGCCAACATCAATTCAGCGGGCAACGAACTTGCAGCACCTCTGACAACATAGAAGTGAAGCCCCAGATAAACTGCCCTTTCCTATGGTACCAGCTCCCGTACTTTGTCATACACCAATTCGGGCTCCCAACCGCGATAAAGCAGGTAATCTGCCAGTTTCCGTTTCTTCTTTAAAATAGACCGTTCCGATATCTGCCCGAGTTTCCGGACCGCCAGCTTGTGAAGTACCTCCTCGTACGGCTCCTTATCCAACTCCCTGAGGGCATTCTGTATGTTGAATCTCGAGAGCTGCCGTCGTTTAAGTTCCATGACGATCCTTCTCTTTCCCCAATTTTTTTGATGGAATTTACCCCGGGCATATCCTCGTGCAAACCGCTCCTCATTCAGAAAGTCATTTTTGATAAGATGGGTCATGATCTGGTCAATGGCTTGCGGGATCATATTCATTCCGGCCAGCTTTTTAGCCACCTCCTGATGACAACGTTCCTGATATGCACAATAACGCTCCATTTTGCGGGTTGCTTCCTTTAAGGTATAGGTTTGGCGAGGGGTATCCATCTGCTTATTCCATTTCAGGTCATTCAGGCCATTCGAGTGATATGGCTGTTCCCGTGCCACTGAACCGAGCCTCACCATTGCCCGAATACACCGAGAGATCCCCCTCGGTAACGCGGTAGGTGATGCCTTGTTTTTCGGGCATTACGACTTGCACTTTCCAGTCGGGTTTGCTTTGGGTTACCCGCAGTAGGTGTTTACCATCCTGCGAATCCAGGAATACCGAAACATTGTCCTCGCCGATTGCCACATTTTCGATGGATGCTTGCTCCCAGCCAGAGGGGAATTGTGGCTTTATTATTACGGTTTTATCAAATGCCCTGGGCTCTATGCCAAAGAATTGCCTGATAATGGGAATGGCAAATGCATATATGTTCCAGGCCTGAGTCATCATCCCGTAATCTGGAGACACTTCATAAATGCTGCCCGGCAGTGCAAAACTAAAACTTCGGCTTATGCGCTGCAGGTAATCCAGGGCCTTGTCCGGATGCCCGTAGTTGTTTTCAGCAACAGCCAGTACCCCGGTGGGCAAGGTCATTACCGCGCCGGTATAGGAGAAAACCTTGCTGCCCTGAAAAGAACCCTCATCTGTCCCGGCGCTCTCATCCCTGTCAATTCCCGTAACGAAAAGCCCGAATGGATTAACAAATTTACCCGCGGTATTCAGCGCGAGCTTTGCCCTGGAACTGTCCGCGATCTGCATCTCCATAGGTGTGTTGACAACCCAGTTGTGATGCACCACAAATGGCTTTAACCCGCCGGATGGGTTTTTACGGATCATTGCAGCAGTTTCTTGGAGTTCGGCTACCGCCCAGGGCTTTTCCAGGGTGTCGGCCCGTACAATGGCATCTTGAATAAGTTGCAGAGCCTGCTTATCGGTGCCCAGAAAATCCGCATAGGATTCGTTTTCCTCAGACCAGAAGGCTGTGTTTATCTTTCTTTTCAGGCTATCCGCCAGTTGCTGGTAGCGCTTCTCCAGGTCGGGATCACCCAGCTCCCCGGCCATTTTAGCTGCGTCGGAAAATGCTTTCTGGGTATAAGCGGCCACATCAATCATTTCACTATCCATCCCGTGAATCTCCATCATCCCGAACCCATCGGGGAACAGGTTGTGGTTGCTGTCATTATCCGTCAGCAGCCAGGACAATCCTTTTTTAACTGTGGGGAAATACTTTTTTAGGAATTCGCGGTCGCCATTCCAACTGTAAACATCCCAAATAAGGGAGGCAAATTGAGGTGTTTCATTAATGTTCCCTTTGTTGAACACCACCCCGTTGGTAGACATTTCGTGCAAGATACGGCCATTACCGTTGACAGATTCCGAAACACTGTCCAGTAAGGCTATGGTTTTGTAAACGGGTTGGGTCTGGCCCACGGCCATATAGCCTTTAAGCGCGTATTCACTATCTACCCCAAACCACCAGGGGTAATCCGGGAGCCCGGCCCCTATCCCTGTTCCGATCTCCGGGACGGAGCGAACCAGCCAGTCGCAATTGTATTTCAACCACTCAAAAGTTTGCTCCAGATGCTTATCCGGAATGGTGAGTTTTGATTTCACGGCCAGTTGCGCATACCGTTGCCTTTTGTCCTTCAAGGCTTGTGGCCACTGTTCCCTTAGTGCCATAAATGTAGCCAGGGCATTATCCTTGCTGTGATAGGAACCGGCTATCAGGAAATTTATTACCCGTGAAGCCCCGGCAGGGATATTCAGCTTGTATCGCAGGCTGTTCGAGACCCCTTTTCCGGCAAAAGAATTATCTGCCCCGGAATGCGATATGGGGGGCTGGTCCGAACCATAGACCAGGTACCACGGATTGGATTGGTCCTTTACCAGCCAGGCGCCGCCCTCTTGCAGGTAGGCGGCCTGGTCTTCCTGGTCCTCCATCCCGCTTTTTTCACCCAGCCAGGTAGGCCGAAGGTCTGCATGTCCGGTAAATTCGAAGTCCAGCTGGCTAGCCTCGTCACCGGTATTCGTCAACCGATATTGAATGGCGATACCTTCCTTATAATCCGGAACAAATTGCCAGCGCTCCACCTTCAATTGTTCGGATGCAAGCATAAAACGATGCAGGTTGGCAAAGGGGAAATTAACGAAACTGTCGGCATGGTTTAATGCTATCGCCTGCCCGTCCTTGTATAAAGTGGCATCAAAGCCGTCCATCAACTTGATGGGATGGTCCCATATACCGCCCATTTCTCCTTTGATATGCCATCCGATTTCCTTAAAGCTACCGTCTTGCTGCCCTACCATATAGACACGGTCACCCGCCGTAACAAACGGAGAGTCCAGGTATGCTGCCTTCCCCTCTATGGACGGGGCTGTGCCCACAAGGGAAGCCATATCCGGCATTTCGTCTCCCGGGGAGCATGCAGAAAGGCATATTAAAACGGCACAAATCAACGTTGGGTTGCGGAATATCATGGGTTTTCGAAATTCGGCTCTACGTAAAAATACCAATAATGGCCGAGATAATTGGCGTTACCATCCTGGGTCCGGGAGGAGGCAAAAAAAAACGGCCTCATTGCTGAGGCCGCTTGTTATTCATATAAAGGTTGTCCGTCCTTATCCAGAAAATGGTATTCCAGATAAGTAAATGCATCCCGGGGTTGCACTTTTATCCATTTTTTGTGTTCCAAAAACCATTTGGAACGAATGGAGGGGAACCCCCTGGTCAGATAGGCTGCAATAAAAGGGTGCGTATTGAGAACGATACTCTTTTCCTTTGCAGGGCCTTTGAGAATGCTTTCCAGGTCGGCGTTGATCTTTTCTATCAATACAATTGGGGCTTCCACTTCCTGGCCATTGCCACTGGGATCTACCTCGGTTGTTTTGATATTGACTTCCGGCCTTACCCTTTGCCGTGTAATTTGCACCAGGCCAAACTTGCTCGGCGGCAAGATTTTATGCTTGGCCCTGTCGTCCTTCATTTCCTTTCTCAAATGGTCGTATAGCTTTCTTCGGTGATCGCCTTTGACCATATCAATGAAATCGATCACAATGATGCCGCCCATGTCGCGCAGGCGCAATTGCCTGGCAACTTCGGTGGCGGCGAGCATGTTTACCTCCAGGGCTGTATCTTCCTGGTTTTTGGCTTTGTTAGAACGGTTGCCACTGTTGACGTCTATTACGTGCAGGGCTTCGGTATGTTCTATGATGAGGTATGCACCCTTACTCATGGATGCGGTTTTGCCAAAGGAGGTCTTAATCTGCCGTTCGATCCCAAATCGTTCGAAAATGGGAACATTGGACGTGTACAACTTTACAATGGATTCTTTTTCCGGTGCAATTTCATGCACGTAGTCTTTAATCTGGTTATAAAGCGTCTCATCATCCACGTGGATCCCCGAGAAAGAGTCATTGAATACATCTCTCAGGATGGAGGAAGCCCGGTTGACTTCCACCAGCACTTTGGATGGGGTGGGCGCCTTATACAATTTCTTACACATCGCTGTCCATTTGGCCAGCAAATTCTGAAGATCCTTGTCCAGCTCAGCCACTTTTTTGCCCTCTGCCACAGTCCTGATAATTACTCCGAAACCTCTTGGCTTAATGCTTTTAACAAGCCTTTTAAGCCGGTCTTTTTCTTCCTTGCTCGCTATTTTCTGTGAAACGGAGACACGGTCAGAAAAAGGGACCATCACCAGATAACGGCCTGCAATAGACAGTTCCGAACTTATCCGTGGTCCTTTGGTCGAAATAGGTTCCTTTACAATCTGGACCAATAAGGATTGATTGGCTTTGACAACATCCTTGATGCTGCCATTCTTATCAATATCCTTTTCGAATGGAAATTTTTTCAGGGAATAATCTCTGAGCTTCCCCGTACTTACCCTCTTGATGAATTTCAACATGGAAGCCAGTTGCGGACCCAGATCGTGGTAATGTAAAAAGGCATCTTTTTCATACCCAACATTGACAAAGGCCGCATTGAGGCCCGTTACAGGCTTGCGAATTTTGGCGATCAGAATATCGCCAACATTGAAATTGTTACTGTCTTCCTCTTTGTGTAATTCTATGAGTTTTCCATCCTTTAACAAGGCAAAATCGACGGCATTGGAATTGGATCTTACGATTAATTCTCTATTCACCTGAATCAATTTATATCCCGCATAAAGTGGCGGGATGGATTAAACAATAGTTGTTACAGGTTGTATTAACCCGTCGAAATCCTTTTTTGAATTTCTATGTCAAAGAACTTATAAAATGAAAAAGTAGTTGTAAAAACTACTTTTTCTTATGACGGTTGGCTCTCCTCCGCTTTTTGCGCTTGTGAGTCGCCACCTTATGTCTTTTTCTTTTCTTACCACTCGGCATAGAGTTCTGCTTTAAGGATTATTATTTTACTTGCACGTTGCTCTTAACCCCTTCAACAAAAACTTTAGCAGGTTTGAATGCCGGAATATTGTGGGCTGGTATCTTAATAGTCGTGTTTTTGGAGATGTTTCTGCCGGTTTTTTCGGCTCTGGTTTTGATTATGAAACTACCAAAACCTCTCAGGTAAACATTGTCACCGTTTTCCAGAGAACTTTTAACTTCTTCCATAAAGGTTTCCACAGTTGCCTGTACATCCCCTTTTTCAATTCCCAGTTTCTCTGAGATCCTTGATACGATATCCGCTTTCGTCATTTTTTTAAGTAAATTTTTCAGTATGTTTTTAAGGCTTGCAAATATATAAATTTAATTCATTCTTTTTAGCCTAAGGCACTAATTTTAAGTTCTTAAACGGTTACATTTGCGCCTTACAATCCGGGGATGGAATTTGCTGAAGAAATATTGATCTGGTACCAAAACAACAAGAGGAGTCTGCCCTGGCGAAACGTTGGGGACCCCTATAAAATATGGCTATCCGAGATCATGCTTCAACAAACCAGGGTAGCCCAGGGCCTCCCGTACTACCGGAAATTCCTAAAACATTTTCCTACCGTACAGGAACTGGCTGCTGCCCCTGAAAAAAAAGTGTTAAAGTTATGGCAGGGCCTGGGATATTATTCGAGGGCACGCAATCTGCATGCCACCGCAAAGTACGTAATCAATGAGCTGGATGGGTGTTTTCCCGATACCTACGAAGGGCTTTTACGCTTAAAGGGGATAGGGGATTACACAGCAAGTGCCCTGGCCTCCATTTGTTTCGGGCAGGCAGAACCTGTGGTGGATGGGAACGTGTACCGGGTGCTGGCACGATATTTTGGCATCTGGGAAGCCATTGATACGGGCGTGGGAAAGCGCCATTTTAAAAACCTGGCAAGGGAGGTTATGGCTCGCGAAAACCCCGGGGAATACAATCAGGCCATTATGGAATTCGGCGCCCTTCAATGTGTACCCAATTCCCCCGATTGTTCCGTTTGTCCACTCAACTCAGCCTGTATGGCTTTCCAGAAGCAAGAGGTGCAGCATCTGCCGGTAAAGCGCGCAAAAAAAACAACACGTAAACGATTTTTCAATTATGTGGTGCCCGTGGATAACGACCACAAAACCCTCGTTCAGCGCCGGGATGGCCGCGATATCTGGCAGAACCTGTACGAGTTCCCATTGGTTGAATCTAACAGGAGGGTTTCCGGAGACGAGATGCAAGAGCTCCTGCCTGAAAGCCTTAAGGCCGCGAACCCAACAGATTTGCAGGCCTGCAATGACACCGAAATTGTGTATAAATTATCCCATCAGCATCTGCATACCCGATTCTGGTTCCTGCAACTGGAATCTCCTCTGGAGGATGGGGTGAGCCTGGAGGAACTGGATACTTTACCGGTACCGGTATTGATCGCAGATTTTATTAAAACCCTTAAAAATTCGTACTTTTAAACCAACAGTAATATTATGAGCGGAACATTAAATAAAGTGATGCTGATCGGGCATCTGGGTGATGAGGTAAAAATGCATTATTTTGAAGGCGGAAACTGCATTGCCCGGTTTCCAATCGCCACGAACGAAACCTATACGAACCGGCAAACCGGGGAGAAGGTAACAAATACGGAATGGCATAACATCGTGGTACGGAACAAGGCGGCTGAAGTATGTGAAAAATACCTTGGCAAGGGAGACCAAATATATGTGGAAGGCCGCCTGAAAACCCGGCAATGGCAGGGAGAAGACGGGCAAACCCGCTATACGACAGAAGTCCATGTGCAGGACTTCACTTTCCTGTCAAATAAGGAAGGCTCGGGATCAACGTCCTCCGGACCCATGGAATCCCAGGCCTCGCCTTCCTCCTCCAGGAGTGAAGTGACCAGTCCGTCGACAGACGAACCCGGGGATGAGGAGGACGATTTGCCGTTTTAGGATTTATTAAATAATTCGTGACTATTGGACCCAGACCCCCTTCCCTTATTGCCCATTGAACCGGGTATTGGCGGTACCATTGTACTCGAGGTCGCAGTTATGATCCTACTGCTATGTTGCTCAGCCCTGATTTCCGGCGCTGAAGTGGCATTTTTTGGCTTGTCGGCCACAGATTTAAACGAAATTGGGGAAAATAAGACCGCCCGCGGGCAAATTGTCGTTAAGCTGCTCGAACGCCCAAAAAAATTACTGGCCACAGTCCTCATTGCGAATAACGCCATCAACATAGGGATTGTCCTCCTTTTCGATGCCATTGGGGAAGTAATTTTCAGCCGGATCAACTACCTCCTTTTTGGAGTTGTTTCGGTACGCTTCCTCCTCGAAGTGGTGGTAGCAACCTTTCTAATACTTATGTTCGGGGAGATCCTTCCCAAAATTTACGCCAACCGGAATCGCAGGTTTTTCTCCCACCTTATGGCGTATCCCATAAAAGTCCTGGACTTTCTTTTTACCCCGTTGAGCGGCCCTATGCGCTCAGGAACTATTTATATTTACAAAAAGCTGGGAAGGCAGAAATCCAATTTCAGTGTGGACCATCTTTCACAAGCCCTGGAACTGACTTCAGACGGGGATACTACCCGAGAAGAGCAGAAAATCCTGGAAGGGATCGTCACTTTTGGCAATACGGATACCAAGCAGGTAATGCGGCCCAGGATCGATATCTTCGCCCTCCGGGAGAAAATGAAATTCCCTGAAGTACTCGAAGAGATCAAGAAACACGGGTATTCCCGCATCCCTGTATTCTCCGAAAACATGGATAACGTCCTGGGGGTACTTTATGTGAAGGACCTCCTGCCCTATATTGAAAGGAAATCATTTAACTGGATATCCCTTATCCGCGAACCATATTTTGTGCCCGAAAATAAAAAACTGGACGACCTGTTGCTGGAATTCCAGGCCAAAAAGAACCACCTTGCGGTTGTGGTGGATGAATTTGGGGGGACGTCGGGTATTGTAACCCTGGAGGATATTATTGAGGAAATCGTTGGCGATATAAGTGACGAATTTGACGATGAAGACCTCGTCTTTTCAAAGCTCGACGAACTAAACTTTATCTTCGACGGCAAAACGACCCTCAAGGATTTTTACCGCGTGGCGCGCATTCAGGCCGAAGAGGATTTCGAAGCCCGCAAAGGCGAGTCGGAGACCATTGCCGGCTTTGTACTGGAGATAGCCGGCAGTTTTCCCAAAAGAGGGGAAAAGGTGCATTTTAAAGGCTATACTTTTTTGGTTGAAAGCATGGATAAAAAACGCCTGAAACAAATTAAAGTAACTTTGCCACATGTATAAAAGGCAGGTTTTCTTAGTGGCTATCGGGCTGTTTTCCTTGCTTTCCTGCGGGGAAGAAGCCCTTCCAAAACCAAAGGCCATGCTTCGCCTGGAATACCCCGGCAAAGAATTGCGCCCTCTGGAGACCCCCTGTCCCTATACATTCGAATACAACAGCCTGGCGGTTATTCAGAAGAAGGACAGTTGCAACCTGGACCTGGACTTTCCTAGAATGAAAGGGGCAATATATATCACCTACAAACCTGTGGAGGGCAATTTGAAGGAATTGCTGACCGATGCGCAAAAACTGTCGTATGAACATGTGGTGAAAGCAGATAATATTACGGAACAGCCATTTGTAAACGCTGCTGACGATGTATACGGGATGTTCTATGAAGTTAAGGGAAATGCGGCATCACAGGCCCAATTTTACGTGACAGACAGTACCCGGCACTTTGTTACCGGCTCCCTGTATTTCTACGCCCGTCCCAACTATGATTCGATCTACCCTGCAGCCGTGTACCTCCAGAAGGATATCCGCACCATCATGGAAACGATGAGGTGGAAATAAACTGGTTTTGGTATCCATTGCGCTTGATACTGTAACACATTTCATTTATGGACGCAGCCACTTTAAAAGCCTGTTATTCCAGGATTCAGCCACATGTTATCCGTACCCCTGTTATCAGCTCTCAGGCTTTGGATGAAATCTCGGGGTCGAAACTGGTCTTCAAATGCGAGAATTTCCAGCAAATGGGGGCCTACAAGATCCGGGGTGCGGTAAACGCGATTCTTCAATTGCCTCCCGGGAAAAGGCCCAGGGGCGTGGTTACCCATTCTTCGGGAAACTTCGCACAGGCCTTATCCCTGGCAGCCAGAAAACTTGGGATCCCTGCTACCATAGTGATGCCATCCACCGCCAGCCGGTTTAAAAAAAAGGCGGTCCTGGAATATGGAGGAAAAATTCTGGAATGTGAGCCCACTGCGGAGGCAAGGGAAAAGATGGCCGAGGCCGTCGGGGCAGGGACGGGGGCTACCTTCATCCATCCGTCCAACAACCTGCAGGTCATCCTGGGCCAGGGAACGGCCTGCATGGAATTACTGGAGGATCATCCAGACCTGGAAGCCGTTATTGTACCCGTTGGCGGAGGAGGTTTGCTGGCCGGGACCTCCCTGGCCGCCCATTTCTTCGGAGATTCTTGCAAAGTTTTTGCCGGGGAACCGGAAGAAGCGGATGATGCCTACCGCTCTTTCCACAGTGGCGTTTTGCAAGGCAATCCCAGCACAAACACAATTGCCGATGGGTTGAAGACCACCCTGGGGGACGTGAATTTTCCTATAATCTTAAAATATACAAGCGAAATTATTCGCGTATCAGAACCGGAGATCATTTCTGCCATGCGGCTGTTGTGGGAACGGCTCAAAATTACAGCCGAACCTTCAAGTGCGGTGGCCCTGGCAGCTTTGTTGCGGGAGAAGGACCTATTTCAGGGTAAGCGTGTCGGAATTATTATCTCAGGAGGCAATGTAGACCTGGAGGAATTGCCCTTCTGAAGGCCCCTTCGGTTATTGCTGCAGCAATTCCTCAGCCCGTGCGATACTGTTGTTGATTTGTTCCTTTAATGCCTTTACCCGAGCCTCTTCTTCATCCAGCCATTGTTGTTTTTCTTCACTCAGGGCTTTCCCATCAAGGATTTCGGAGGAATCGAATCGTTTGCCAAAGTTCTGCATCCACTCCATCATAGCCATATGGGCTTCCTGCAGGTCGTGCATGGCTTGCTCGTATTCCTTTCCTGTGTCAGTCGAGTCTACCCTGGCCTTTAACTGATCGACCAATTTGCCGATGTCGCCCATTTTAGGCATAATTTCATCGTGAATGGCCATTACTTCCTTCATCTGTCGGGATTCCGCTTCCGGTTTCTTGTCACCTTTGCAATTGACAAATAAGCTGCTGCCTATAAGAATTAAAATAAGGATCTTTCCTTTCATAAAGCCTTAGTGTTATATTGGATTTTCCGGCAAAAATACAAATAAGAGGAGCAATACCCACGAAGCAGGTTTCTGCCGGCCATTTTTTATTCAAAGTCCGAATCGGAAATAGCCCCGTTCACCTCAGCCCCGGTCAGTTTGCTCTCCACCATTTGGCCTCCCATGCTGCCAATGCGAACTCCGGGAAACCGAAGCCCTCCCTTATCCTCATAATCCCGGAAGAACACCTCCTGGGTGTGCGTCTGGCCGTTTATCGAAACAGTTGAGGTTTCTTTTAATTTAAGTCCGCTTTCTACATCATAGAAATAACTGGCCTGCACCATTTCTCCCGGGACGTCGATCCTGTAGGCATCCTGTCCGTCCACCTTTTCAATGCCGACCAGCCTGGCATCCGGATTGGCCAGCACCCGTTTTTCGGGAAAGACACCCATCGATTTCTCCAGGTCTTGCTGCATACCGGGCGGAAGCGGCATCCTGGCCCCCTGCTGCTTCATGAAGAATTCGGTTCCTTTAGCGATCACACCCATCACAGGATCGTTGTCCAGATAGGTGGTTTGGGCATATCGGTCATCCGTACGCAATTCCACGACCTTAAAAGCCGTGCCCATGGCAGTGCCTTCGTAAACCAGCCTGAGTGTTTCCACCCCATTAACCGCATCCTGCCCTCCGATGGCATTAAAATAAGCGTTGATCACCGTTTGGAGGGTGGTCCCCTCCGGAAGGGAGCCCTGGTAGTCGGGTTTGTCGACCTGTTCCCCCAGCTTGTTATAAAACAGCACTGGGATGGGGTGGCCCTTATATGATATTTTTTCCAATCCGGGCAGCACTTCAATGCCCTTTCCTGCAATCACGATCCGCGCGTTCCGGGAGCTGATATATTTGCTGGCGGCTTCCTGCACTTGCTCAAGGGATACCGCATTGAGTCGTTCCAGGTAGGAGGTATAGAAATCCTTGGACAGGTCTTCAGTTTCAATATTCAGGGCATAACGGGCAATGGTCTGTGGCTTTTCCAGGGCAAGGACAAAAGCTCCCGTATACTCTGCTTTTACATTATTCAGTTCGTCCTCCGTTATGGTCGGGAGGGCAATGCTGTCCAATTCACTTATAAGTTCCACCACCGTGCTATCGGTGACTGCATTCCGGACACTGGTAATGGCTTTGAAGGTAGCCGGGGCATATTTGTCGTTTCCAAGTGTGCTATAGGCGTAATATGCGAATCCCTTATCTTCACGTATGTTACGTTCTATTCGGCCCTGGGCTCCGCCCCCGAAAATCCGGTTTGCCAGCAGGGCGGGCAGGTAGTCCGGGTCCTTCATTTTCAGGTTGACCAGGTGCTCCACTGCTATTTCGGATTGTACGGCATTAGGCATATCTACAAAATCGATTTGGGTATAAGGCGCCCCGGGTGGATCTGAATAGGTAAAACTCGGGGGTACGGCATAGGTCCATGGGGTAAAATAATCGGTAACCAGTTCCTGTGCCTGCTCATAGTCCACATCTCCCACGATGACCAAATAGGCATTGGCCGGGACAAAGTAATCCCTGTAAAAATTTATGACATCCTGCAGGGTAACCCTATTAAGGGTCTCCGGGGTAATGAACTCTCCGTAGGGATGTTCCCTGCCATAGGCGAGGGCATCCTGCAGCCGTTCCGCGATTGCAGATACGTCCTTTTCCTGGCTTTTAAGGGAAGTGAGGAGCCTGGCCTTTTCGGTATCAAAATCCTCCTGGGTGAAATTGGGATTGATAGCGGCATCGGCGAGTAATTCCAGTATCCTCGGGAAATATTTCGAAAGGGTTTGTGCAGATGCGCTCTGGGCTCCGAAATGAATGCTGGCCCCAAGGAAATCCACTTCTTCGTTAAATGCATCTTTGGAGATATTTTTGGAGCCATTTCCCAGGAGGCTCGCCACAAGGGCACCCACGCCAGCTTTATCCCCTTCGAGGACCGGAGAGTTGTCCAGGGTGAGTTGCATCGATACCCGGGGCAACTTGTGGTCTGTAACTATGAGGACTTTCAGGCCGCTCTTGAGCTCAAATGACTGGGGCTGGCCCAAATGTATTTCGGGGGGCGGCCCGGGTTCCGGAATAACAGACCGGTCTATCTGTGCCTGTAAATTATAGGTGAAGAAGATGAAGAGGAGGGCTGCGTATGTATATTTTATCATCTCTTTAGTTTTGAATGGGTTCTTCGGGCAGGTATTTGAGTTCCAGGCTTTGTTCGGGTTTCAGGTACTTCCTGGCTACCTCCCGTATCTCTTCCCGCGAAATGGAACGGTAAATTTCAATCTGGTTGTTGATCAAACTGGTATCGCCATATAGCAGATAGTAAGTTGCCAGGGAACCGGCAATCCCGGCAATACTGCTGTTCGCATTGACATATTGATTTTCGAAGGTGTTCTGCAGTTTTTGATAGTCCCTTTCGGAAATCAGGCTGTCTCTCACTTTGGCAATTTCCTCTTCCATTTCTCCCATGAGGGAATCCAGGCCATTGTCCCCAACCGGCAGGCTGTACACCAGATAGATCCCATAATCTTCCTGATCAATATTGAAGGCACCTACCTGCAGGGCTTGCTTTTGTTCATCGACCAGTTTTTTATAAAGTTTAGAACTTTTGCCATCGCTGAGGTAGGAGGAGATCATCTCGAGTACGTAGGCGTCCCTTTGCCTGAACCCGGGCATTCTGTAGGCCATAACCGCGGCCGGAACCTGGATATTGGGGTCGTGGGCGGTGGCGTGGATGGTCTGGCGGATGGGTTCTTCCTGTGGATAGGTCCGGGCCAGTTTTACCCCGGAGGGAATGGACCCGAAGTAATCCTGCACCATTTTCCGAACCTTTTCCTTGTCGATATCCCCGGCTACCACCAGAACAGCATTGTTGGGGGTATAATATTTCTTGTTGTAGGCCAGGAATTCATCCAGGGAAGCGGCGTCCAGATCTTTCATATATCCTATATTGGGATCCTTATAGGGATGCACTTTGAAAAGGTTTTCAGATACGCTGAACAACAAATGCCCATAGGGGGCATTGTCGTAACTGAGCCTTCGTTCTTCCTTGACCACTTCATTCTGGGTATCCACCCCAACCTGTTCGATGACCGGGTGGAGCATGCGCTCGGATTCCATCCATAGTCCCAGTTTCACCTGGTTGGAAGGAAAGATCTCATAGTAATAGGTGCGGTCCTGAGAGGTGTTGGCGTTGACCTGCCCCCCATGCGATGATACGATCTTGAACCATTGGCCCCGGCCAATGTTCTCGGTTCCCTCAAACAAAAGGTGCTCAAAAAAGTGGGCAAATCCCGTGCGGCCATCTGCCCGGTCCTTGCCCCCAACGTGGTACATGACGGAGGTAATAACCAATGGGGCGGCATTGTCCTGATGCAGGATCACATGCAGGCCGTTATCCAGGTCGTATTCTTCATAACTGACTTCCTGCGCATGGATGAAAGCCGAACTAAACAGCAAAAGAAGAGGGAGCAACGATTTTTTCATTCCTGTAATATTGTGTAATTTCCGTATGGCCGGATTATGGGTAGCACCTTTCGGATGGATGTTACACGAAAATAATCCTTTTCGCAACTGAGCAAAGAAAATGCCGGTTGTTTAACACGATTTTATGGGATAATGGATCAATATTATTACCTTTAGTCCAGGCAACTGAAAATCGATTTATACATGAGGCAATTTTCACTTCCTATACGATTTGGAATCGCAACGAGTGGCTGTTTGATCGCTTATTTTCTGATCCTTTCACTTTTCGGATTGCACACCAATGTATATTTCAGCTTGTTCAATGCAGTGATCACCGGATTCGGGATTTATGAAGCCATTAAATATCATCGTCTGGAGCTCAAGGACAAATTCAACTACGGGTCTGGTTTTGCGGCGGGCATCGTAACCGGCTTTTTGGCCACTTTGATCTTTACTGTATTCTTCGCCTTCTATTCTACCGAGATCAACCCCGAATTCCTGCAACAACTGACCACCAGGTGGTTTAATCAGTTCAGGGACTTCCAGGGCATTGTTTTCTTCACTGTGGCTATTATGGGATTCGCCACGTCCCTGGTACTCACCCTGTCTTTTATGCAGCTTTTTAAATCTTCAAACAACCCCAGCAAAAAAGCCGCATAAATTCCCTTTAAAAACCACTTGTGAATTCACGATAATCAAGTATATTTGCACCCGCCTTTGCAGCAGGCGTTGCCGCAAAGGGTATGCCGCCTGCATTCAGGGGGCTTTTCAGCAAAACAAATTAATACACTCGCTATGTACGCAATTGTAGAGATAGCAGGGCAGCAATTTAAAGTTGCGAAAGACCAGAAGGTGTTTGTTCACCGTCTGCAGGAGGAGGAAGGGAAGAAAGTTACCTTCGATACCGTACTCCTGCTCGAAGACGGATCGGACATCGCCGTTGGCGCCCCGGCTATAGACGGCGCGGCTGTTGAAGCCAAAGTCCTCAGGCACCTGAAAGGTAACAAAGTCATTGTCTTTAAAAAGAAAAGACGGAAAGGCTACCGTAAGAAAAATGGCCATCGGCAACCCCTGACCGAACTGGTGATTGAAGGAATCGTGGCCAAGGGAGCCAAAAAAGCAGTAACCGCCAAGGCGGAGCCTGCCGCAACCGGAAAAACGGAGGCAAAAAAGGAAACAGCAGCCCCGAAGGCTAAAAAAGAGGCTCCCAAGGCTAAAACCGTGGATAGCAAGCCCAAAGAAAAGAAGGAGGCGGCTGAAGACCTGAGCAAGCACACCGTAGCCGAATTGAAGGAGATGGCAAAAGCCAAAGGCCTTGAAGGATATTCTTCCCTGAAGAAGGCCGAGCTGATTGCCGCCCTGAAGAAATCTGAAAAGAAGTAGAACCCGACCCGCAGCGGGTTGATAAAACTAAAATAAGATGGCACATAAAAAAGGTGTTGGTAGTTCAAAGAACGGAAGGGAATCCGAATCTAAACGCCTGGGCGTTAAGATCTTCGGAGGCCAGGCTGCTATTGCCGGAAATATCATCGTAAGACAAAGGGGGACCAAACACAACCCCGGTGAGAATGTATATGCATCTAAGGACCACACCCTGCATGCAAGGGTAGACGGGGTCGTAAAATTTGAGAAAAAAGCCGGTGGAAAATCCTATGTTTCCATTGAGCCTTTTAAGGCCTGAACCAGTCTGCCCCGATCAAAATAACTACTTAAAACCCTCCGCTTGCGGAGGGTTTTTTGTTCAGGCCGATCAGATAACCTTATCTTAAGGTTTTGGTAACTCCCAAACCGCTTGGCTTTGCCATCTTTGCGGTATTAGAAGATGTGTTCAATTTTCAATTTGTTTGAGTTAGTTTAGCCCAAAAAACCGATATGCTGCATATCGGTTTTGTCTTTTCCACAGGCAGCTTAAAAACTCCTTAATAGCGGTAATAATCCGGCTTGTAAGGGCCTTTTACATCCACTCCGATATAGGTCGCCTGGTCCTCCTTAAGTTCTGTAAGTTCGGCCCCCAGGCGCCGGAGGTGCAGCCTGGCTACCTTTTCGTCCAGGTGTTTCGGAAGGGTGTAAACCTTGTTCTCATACCGGTCTGCGTTTTTCCAAAGTTCGATCTGTGCCAGGGTCTGATTTGTAAAGGAATTGCTCATCACAAAACTTGGGTGGCCTGTGGCGCATCCCAGGTTCACCAGCCTGCCTTCCGCAAGAACGATAATGTCTTTGCCATCAATGGTATATTTATCTACCTGCGGCTTAATCTCATCCTTGGTCTCCCCGTACTGCTCATTCAGCCACGCCATGTCGATCTCATTGTCGAAATGGCCGATATTGCAAACAATGGCTTTGTCTTTCATGGCCCGGAAATGTTCTTCCCTGATGATATCTTTGTTGCCTGTGGCGGAGATGATGATATCCGACTTGCCCACTACCGTTTCGAGCCTCTTTACCTCAAAACCGTCCATGGCGGCCTGCAGGGCGCAAATGGGATCGATTTCGGTTACCGTGACCAGTGCCCCGGCCCCTTTAAACGAGGCTGCAGTTCCTTTCCCTACGTCTCCATAACCGGCAACAACTACTCGTTTCCCGGCCAACATGGTATCAGTTGCCCGGCGGATTGCATCTACCGCACTTTCCCGGCAACCGTATTTATTATCGAATTTTGACTTGGTAACGGAATCATTCACGTTAAACGCGGGCATGGGAAGGGTTCCCTTTTTGTGCCGCTGGTACAGCCTGTTCACCCCGGTTGTGGTTTCTTCAGACAAGCCCCGGATTCCCTTGGCCAGCTCAGGATAAACATCGAGGACCATATTGGTGAGGTCACCCCCGTCATCCAGGATCATATTTAGGGGCTGGCGATCTTCCCCGAAAAACAGGGTTTGTTCTATACACCAGTCGAATTCCTTCTGCGTCATCCCCTTCCAGGCGTATACCGGGATCCCGGCTGCCGCTATGGCCGCTGCGGCATGATCCTGGGTGGAAAAGATATTGCAGGAGCTCCAGGTGACCTCAGCCCCGAGGGCTACCAGGGTTTCTATAAGAACAGCCGTTTGAATGGTCATGTGGAGACAGCCGGCGATCCGTGCTCCTTTAAGCGGTTGCTGCCCGGCATATTCCTTGCGTAGTGCCATCAACCCGGGCATCTCGGATTCCGCCAGGGAAATTTCTTTTCGTCCCCAGGCTGCCAGGGCAAGATCCTTCACCTTATAGGGTACATATGGGATGGTTTTGGTACTCATATCCTTTTTTCTTTATACTTTCGTTAAACAGCTGTTTTTAACTTGAAAATGCGCCTCAAAGGTACTAATTACTTAATAAATCTATGCCTCTTTATAAAACTATAACAGTTAGCAAAGGCATTACCGTTTACATCTGGGAAATTACAGAATCGGAAGAGGAACTTTCCCGGGATGTTATCCTCACCGGCCATTGTCAGCAGCGAATGGACGGGATGAAATCCTCACTGCACAGGAGGGGGTTCTTAAGCATTCGGCATCTGATGTCAGCTGCGGGTTATGTAGACCACGATCTCTACTACGATCCATGGGGCAAACCACATCTGAAGGACGACCGGTATATCTCCATTACCCATTCTCACCAGTTCACAGGGATTATCGTCAGTGATACAAAGGATGTGGGGATCGATATTGAGTTGCAGCGGGAAAAGATCCTGCGGATAGCCAATAAATTTACGCCCCTTGAAGAATACAAGACCATTGCCAATACCGATGCCCTCATCCGTAAACTCACCATTGTGTGGGGGGCGAAGGAATCTTTGTTTAAGATCTATGCCAAACAGGGGTTGAGTTTCCTCCACCATGTGGAAGTTCACGACTTTCGCCTCGACGCCACGGAAACTACTGCCGAGATCCTCTTCCACGGGGATTATTCGACCTATCGCATTCACTTTTTTGAATTTGAAGGCTATACCTGCGTGTACGCCATCAGGCAATAAGTTGTGGTTTTGGCATATGCAGCCCGAAAAGATTACATTTACAAAACCTATATATCAAACTTGAAACAGGAAATTTGGATATATCAGTAGAACTTACATTTACCCCTCTCCGGGACGACTTTGAGGAGCCGGTCATCTCCTTCATAAAGAAGTTGAGGGCTTCGGGCCTAACCGTATTGGAAAACCCGTTGAGCACCCAGGTTTACGGGGAATACGACACCGTCATGTCCCTGTTGAAAAAAGAGATAAGGGAGGCTTTCGAAATGATCGACAGCGGCCTTCTTCATATTAAAATTGTCAAATCGGACCGAAGCGGATATGAGCCAGATTTTTGATTGGCTTTTCACCCAGTACAAGGATACGGCAACGTATCTGGTGGTCCTGGAGATGATCGCTGTGGTTTTCGGTTTCCTGAGCGTCTGGTATGCCAAACGCGAAAACATCCTGGTTTTTCCAACCGGCATCATCAGTACGGGGATCTTCGTATACATCCTCTTTGTTTTTGGCTTGCTGGGCGATATGCTTATCAATGGCTACTATTTTGCAATGAGTGTTTACGGATGGTATGAATGGACCCGGAAAGTGGATGGTACCCACTTCATCCCCATTACAAGGACCACAAAGAAGGAAAAAACCTGGTCGGTAATCTTATTTGTCGCGACCCTGGTATTTGTTACCCTGGTGTACCTGGCATTCGACAAGTTTAACGTGTGGACGGCATATGTCGACACGGTAACTACCGCCGTATTTTTTGTTGGTATGTGGCTGATGGCAAAGAAAAAGCTCGAAAACTGGACCTATTGGATCATAGGGGATGTTATCTCGGTCCCGCTTTATTTGTTCAAAGGGCTTATATTTACCTCCCTGCAGTTTTTTCTGTTTACCCTCATTGCCATCTTTGGCTACATCGCATGGAAGAAAGACTTGAACAAAAGCCCACAGACCTTGTTAAAGTAGTATTGTACGGCCCTGAATCCACAGGGAAAACCACGCTTGCACAAGAGCTTGCAGAACACTACCATACCCGGTGGGTGCCCGAATATGCCCGGGAATACCTGCAGGAGAAATGGGACCGCGAACACAAGACCTGCGAGCCGGAAGACCTGCTGCCCATAGCAGAAGGCCAGATGTATTTGGAAAATACCCTTTCGGAATCCGCCGAAAAGCTACTCATCTGCGACACGGATCTGCTGGAGACCAAAGTTTATTCCGAGGCATATTATACGGGGGAGTGCGACCCGCTTCTGGAGAAATATGCCCTGAAAAACCGGTACGACCTTTACCTGTTTACGTATATAGATACCCCCTGGGTGAAGGATGATTTACGGGACAAGCCGGACGAACGGGAGCGTATGTTCGCTTATTTCAGGGAAGCCCTCGAAAAATATCAAAGGAAATTCGTTATTTTAAAGGGGACGAAAGAAGAACGCTTCGCCAGAGCCATAGAACTCATCGACAACCTCTTAAAAACATGACGGATTTCACCGAGAAGGACAAAGCCCAGTTAGCCGAGAAAGGAATCACCAAGGAACAGGTAATCAAGCAGATAGGAATCTTTGAACAGGGAATTCCATACGTGAGGCTGGAAAAGGCCGCCGTGGCAGGGGAAGGGATTACGCGCCTGGATTCATCTGCACAACAAAGCTGTATTAAAAGTTATGAATCAGTCAGGCACGGCCTGGACCTGCTGAAATTTGTCCCGGCTTCCGGCGCGGCTTCCCGCATGTTTAAAGCCCTTTTCAACTTCCTGGAAGGATATAACCTCGAAACAGAAACCCTGAAGGCCTACCTGTCGCGTAGCGGAAATTCGGGGATGAAGACATTTGCGGAAAACCTGGAACATTTCCCGTTTTACGATCTGGTGGCCAAAAGGATCCGTGGGAAAGCTGGCTCCAAAGACCAGGAAGCTTACCTTTTTGTCAAAGAGATGTTGGGGGAGGACAAGCTAAACTTCGGATTCCTTCCAAAAGGGCTGTTGCCCTTTCATAATTACGGCACCTACCTGGCTACCCCATTCGAGGAACACCTGATGGAAGCTTCTGCCTATGCCAGCAGGAGTGGGAATGCCCAATTGCATTTTACCATTTCCGAACAACATGGCGAACTATTCAATAAGGAGTTCAGCCGGATTAAGGAACGGGTCTCGGCCGCGGCAAAAACATCCTTTGATGTAAGCTACTCCTTTCAGAAGTCAGCGACCGATACCATCGCGGTCACCCCGGAAAATGAGCCCTTCCGCAATGAGGATGGGAGCCTGCTGTTCAGGCCGGGCGGACATGGGGCGCTGATCGAAAATCTCGATGAGCAGGAAGCGGACATCCTTTTTATTAAAAATATAGACAACGTGGTCGTTTCTTCCATGGCCGAAGAGGTAAACCAAAGTAAAAAGGTCCTGGCAGGGTACCTTTGTCAACTGCAGAAACAGGCCCACGCCTATGCGGAATTGCTTGAGGGGGAATTAAGTGGGGAGCAACTCCTGGAAATCAAAACATTTCTTATCGAGTCGCTTAATGTCCGGTTGGCTGAAAACTTCCCGGGTTATAGCCTGAGGCAACAGATCGATATCCTGAAAGATAAGATCAACCGCCCTATCCGTGTCTGCGGGATGGTAAAAAATGAAGGGGAACCGGGAGGTGGCCCTTTCTGGGTCCGCGATTCAAACGGCAATATTTCGTTGCAGATAATTGAGTCGGCCCAGGTAGACAAATCCGATGCAAGACAACTTGCGATTTTCAGGGACTCTACCCATTTTAACCCCGTGGACCTGGTATGCGGGGTTAAAGACCATAGGGGCCAGAAATTCAGATTGCAAAACTTTGTGGATTCCCGCCAGGGGTTCATTACCCCTAAGACCCAGGAGGGAAAACCCCTTAAGGCGCTCGAATTGCCCGGACTATGGAACGGGGGAATGGCTTTCTGGAATACTGTATTTGTAGAGGTGCCCCTCAGAACATTCAATCCGGTCAAGACCGTCAACGACCTTTTAAAACCTGCACACCAGGCCAGGCGTACCCCATAGGAAGACCGGCCTTTCCCCACCTTTGCGTGTAACAATTACACAAAGTGTGTAATCATTCTACACAATACCAACCATTCCGAATGGCAGGTAAAAAAGGGCATGATCTCAATAAGATACAGGCATACAGGCATTTAATAAAATAATCTGCCGCTGTAATCTTATGGCATCATATTTTCTATATACATATTGATATTAAATCATGTATAATTTAAAAATACACAAAATGGAAATGAAGAAATTAAGTTTGGTTTTTACTATGGCAGCAGCTGGTTTTCTGGCTCAAAATGCTGTAGCTTCTTATAATGTAATCGATACAAAAACTCCTGCCATCACAGTTCTCCAGGATGAGTTCAGCGCTATTGACAATAGCGAACTTCCTGCTGCTGTAACCGATGCGTTTGCCAAAGACTTCCCTGATGCTCAAATCACAAAAGCCTATGTAAATCAGGAAGGGCAATATAAATTGGAGGTAACAAAACAAGACGGTAGCACTACCGAATTGTATGCCGATTCAGAAGGCAATTGGATTGACATGTAAATTTGTCCTGATTTACACATAATTGGTAATCCGAAAAACCCTGTAATCCTACAGGGTTTTTTTATGCCTGCCCCCCATGGGATATGTGTAAGATTTTTACAGCCCCGTGTATATTTTACACAATCCCCCGGAAATATGTCTCCCGCGTATTATTTGTAAATGACACAATTACAAATAGTTACAAGAATTGGAATGCATCCGGGAATCTGGTATAATTATTTCAATGTGTATGCTGAGTTTAACCATTAAAATTTGTTTATCATGAAAAAAGTAATATTTGCAATCGCTATGGCACTGGGATGTATGACCACCTTTGCCCAGAGTACTCCTGAGGATTCTCAAAATCAATCCGCAACGGCCACCGAGGCACAGGCAACTCAGGATACCTATAAGGAAATCGCCGTTGAGGAATTGCCTGAGGCAGTATCTTCAGCTGTGGCTAAAAACTATCCTACTGCCACTATCAATAAAGCGTATATGAATGATGCCAATGAATATAAATTGGAAGTATCACTGCAGGATGGTACCGCTGGTACCCTCTATGCCGATGAAGATGGAAACTGGATTCAGTAAGACGTCTTAAGCCCCCCGGGCATAAGCCAGTGGGCATCCAATATTTTGAATTGGCAAAAGGAGCCGGGGAATTCCCCGGCTCCTTTTTCTTATGGTTTCCCCTGGAAACCGGTCCCTTCCTACCGCACAAACCTGTCTGGGAACCCAGGCTATTCCGGACTTTGGTTCCACCCCCGGCAAATGAATTAAGATTTTTTTCTTAAAAGACCTCCGCGACGGCCTTTTTTTGCGTATATCCCTATACTAAGGATACACTACCAATTATGTCGCGAATATTGCTCATAGAGGATGACATTCCCTATTGCCAGATGTTGGAAAAATTCCTGAGGAAGCAGGGGTATGATGTTCAAAGCAGCTATACAGCTCCCGATGCCCGGACCAAACTCTCCAATACCCGTTTCGACCTGGTTCTAACTGATCTTCGACTTCCCGATTACGACGGACTTAAAATTCTATCGGATGTAAAAGAAGCATCCCCCGAAACGGGGGTAATCCTTATGACCGGGCATGCAGAGGTACATACCGCAGTCAGTGCCATGAAGAAAGGGGCACTGGATTATCTGGCAAAACCATTTGCCCCGGATGAAATGCTGGCGGTGGTGCGCAAAGCGCTTGAAACATCTCCTCAGCCGCGGGGGAAAAAGCCTGCTGAAGTTACTAAACCGCAGTCCCGGAATACTATGCCGGCTTCTGTGATTAAAGGGGTCAGCGAGAGCTCAAAGAAATTGATGGAATTTATTCAGTTGGTCGCTCCCACGGAAATGTCGGTGCTCATCTCAGGGGAAAGCGGTACCGGGAAGGAAGTGGCCGCCCGCTGTATTCACGACCTGAGCCCTAGAAAAGATTCCCCATTTATTGCGGTTGATTGTGGCGCAATTGCCAAAGAACTGGCCACCAGTGAATTCTTCGGCCATCTGAAAGGGAGTTTTACCGGTGCCGTGGTCGATAAGGTAGGCCATTTTGAGGCCGCAAACGGGGGCACCCTGTTTTTGGATGAAGTTGGCAACCTTTCCTATGAACACCAGATCCATTTGCTCAGGACACTTCAGGAGCGAAAGGTCAAAAAAGTAGGTGCTTCAAAGGAAGTATCCGTGGATGTGCGCATTATAGCCGCCACGAATGAGGATTTGAAAAAAGCTGTTACCCGGGGTCGTTTCCGGCAGGATCTGTATCACCGCCTCAACGAATTCTCCATAAAAGTCCCTTCCCTGGATGAACGGGAAGAAGACTTCATACTCTTCGCAAATGCGTTCCTGTATCAGGCCAATGAAAGTTTGCACAAGGAGGTGATTGGCTTTTCGGAAGAAGTGGTGGAGGCCTTCGAACAATACCGTTGGCCCGGGAACATCCGCGAGCTGAAAAATGTAATCAAAAGGGCCGTACTGCTTACAGAGGAGGACACCGTGCAGATCGAAGCCCTGCCAGAGGAGGTTATCATGGGCCAACTCGGCGAACTATCCTATCCTTCCCTGGCCAAGGACGACTATGAAAAGGAGCGGATTGTAAAAGCGTTGAAAAAAACGAAGTTCAACAAATCAAAAGCTGCCAAACTGCTCAAGGTAACCCGTAAAACCTTGTATAACAAGATCAACCATTATAATCTGGACTTGTAGCTTTCAGGAGATTTTCCTGTGCGGCAACCAATTCCCCTGCATTGTACGCCAAACGCCTGTAGATTTCAGGGATTTTTTCTTCCCCTGCCGTTCTCCCCAATTCGAGAATCTCGAGGTCGCCAATGCATTTGATGGCTTGCAATTGCCGGAACATGGGCAACATGCGGTGTGCGATGCGCTGCATTTCCTCCCATTCTTCAGAATTAACTGCCTTTTTGAGCCTTTTCAAATTCAAACGGGTCTCCCTGATGAAGGTTTCGAGGATCCCTGCCCAATCCGCACTATCGTCCCCGAGAAATGATCGAATCGCATCCAGGCTGAATAACCCGTTCGAAGCCCCGGCAGCTACGGGATAATGCCCAGGAGGATCCACCGGACCTGGTATTCGGCCAAGCCGCTGCAGTACTTGTTCAAAGGTCTGTTTCCTGAATGGTTTTTGAAGGACATCGGCAAACCCTTTTTTCCTGTAGCTGTCTAAATTGACATGCCTTCGGCCGGTCATGGCGATAATGGGCTGGCCGGTATAATGGCTGTATTCATTCGATTTTAACCTTCTGAGCACTTCAAATCCGTCTGCTGCGGGCATTTGTATGTCGGTCAGCACCAATCCATAGGAAATTTCGCGATCTCGAGGCAGCTCGTTAAAATCCGAATAGGTAATTGCAGACATGCCCAGGCTCTGGCACATGTCCTCCAGGAGTTGCAGCATGGCCGGGTCATCATCAAAAATAAGGATGCTTTCCTTCGCCTTTCCTGTGGGGCTGGCCGATTTTTCCTGGGCCTGGCGGTCCGGAGCGATCCGGAGGGGGATCTGTAAGGTAAATGTGCTGCCTTTTCCGGGTTTGCTGCGTACCTCCAGGCTTCCTCCCAGTAGCTCGGCAAGTTTCTTGGAAATGGTGAGCCCCAACCCATATCCCCCATAGGTCTTTTCCACCTGCTCATCTGCCTGCTGGAATTCCTGGAAAATGATTTCCTGCTTATGCTTGGGGATCCCGATTCCCGAATCGATCACTTCTATCTTAGCCCGCAACATTCCAGACCTGGGAGGACTACAACCGGCCCTGACCATAATGGTCCCCTGTTGCGTAAATTTAAAGGCGTTCCCGATTAAATTGGACAAGATTTGCCGGATCCTGAAGGGATCACTGACTACCGGCCTTTCCAGTTCCGGGGCAATTTCCAGTATCAGGGATATCCCCTTTTTGCCGGCGTATATTTTCTCAAGGTTTTCCGAAGTTTCCCGGATGATGCCTGGCAGCGAGAAGGCCACCTCGTCTATCTTCAATCGTCCGGAAGCCAGTTTCGAAAAATCCAGCAGGTCTGTCACCAGGCGGTCCACATAGCCTGTGGCTGATCGCAGGTGGGTCAGGTAATCCCGCTGCTTGGGGTTAAGCGAGGTAGCTTCCATCAGTTCGGAATACCCGGAAATGGCATTCAGCGGGGTACGGAGGTCATGACCAACGGTGGAGATCAATTGCTCCCGGCTCTTGAGCAGGGATTCCGTAATGCCTTTTTGCTTCTCCAGCTGACGACGGTAATTCTGTACCTGCCAGTAGTCCTTATGGATCAGGAAGGTGAACAAAACCACGATCCCAAGGCCCAGAACGGTGGCGATCACGGCTATCCTGAAGCTCCGCTGTAGCGCCCTCTCGCGCTCCTGGGTATCATAAAGGGAGTTAAGCAGCACCTCGTCCTCAGTGGCCGAAACGATATTTTTAAGCTGCTGGGAGAGGGCCAGGTCGTTTTTGAGTAGCTCTTCCTCCTGGCGCTGCACAACCAGTTGCGACCTGGATTCGCTGCGCCTGGCTTCGGTAATAAGCCCTTTGGAAAGCTCCAGGATGGAGTCGAGTTGCTTGCGGTTCAAGCGCTCCCGGGCATTGTCCGGGATATTCTCATTCAGGTAATCTGCAATGTCTTCAATGACCTCCCTGGCTTTCGGGGAAAGGCTTTTATAGTTCGGGGCCAGGCCTTCCGGGGTGATCTTGCCCAGGGAAGCCTCGAGTTTTCGGAAATTTTGCAGCGCTTCATCCAGGGAATTGTTGGCACCACTGCGCATTTTGAGGTTCCTGAGTTCATTATTGTTGGCCACCCGTTCCTTCAGTAGCACCTCAATGCTATCCAATAGTGTTTTCTGCCGTTCGTGGGTAGTGTTTGCTTTCAGGGTATCAATATCCCGGAGCAGGGAATCTATTTTCTTTTCATAGCGGGAGAAATTGTCCCTGGTCTTGGTCTGCAGGGCCAGCCTGGATAAGGTCTCTGCCTTGTATAAACCGATGAGGAGCGACCCGGTTCGCAGTAGTTTCTCGTCATTGTCCGTTGTGCTTTGCTCGGACAGGTAGTGGTTTATTTCCGAATAAATAAAGAATCCCACCACGGCCGTCAGGAAGACCAGCACCAGGTAACTGGCGATGATCTTTAATGTGAACCGGTTCTTCTTGCTTCGGGCCATAAGTGTGGGTTTCCATGCAAACCTATTATAGATACGTACTTGCGCGGAATATTGTTCAGCCAGCCCGGGGATATTTTTGCCCCCCTGCTATGTTTTTTGGCGTGCGGGTCGTATATTTGTTATATCTCAAAGGGGTGCGAACTCCGTATGGTGAACGTTGCAGGCCGCAAGTCCTGTCAGATAAACCAACCGGATAAGCTGAGATCATACCCAATGAACCTGCACGGGTAATGCCGTGAAGGGAACGCCTGTAAGGAATACTCCTGAAGGTTTCCTTAGGCTTGAGATGGCCGCTCGGCCGCAAGGCTGAACCGCATCTTTCCCAATGGGTAGCGACGGAAGTCGCCCGAGAATCAATCCTGAATCAACCGGAATAATTGCCCCTTTTATTCGTCTCAAAATTGTGAACGAATGAAAATAATACCGCTTTCCCTCGCCATCCTATTCCTCCCCCTCGCAGCCGGGGCACAACAAATAACCAACCAGGAACCCGACAGCCTTCAGGCTCCTGAAATTGCACTAGACGAGGTAATGGTCTCGGCCCTCAGGGTAACCCGTGAAATCCCAATAACTTTTACAGACCTACAGAAAAAGGATTTCCAGCCCAGGAATCTCGGGCAGGACATCCCTATTCTCCTCAATTATCTTCCGGCCGTGGTCACCACCTCTGACGCCGGCGCCGGGGTGGGATATACAGGGATTCGGGTAAGGGGCAGCGATGCAACCCGGGTAAACGTCACCATTAACGGCATCCCTTATAACGACCCTGAATCGCATGGGACCTTTTGGGTGAACATGCCCGATTTTGCCAGCTCCGTGGAAAACCTACAGCTGCAGAGGGGGGTGGGGACCTCCACCAACGGCGCGGGGGCCTTCGGGGCCAGCCTGAACCTGTTGACCGACAAGACTTCCGAGGATGCCTATGCGCTGGTATCCTCTTCTGCCGGGAGCTACCATACCCTGAAAAACACTGTAAAATTCAGTACAGGCCTGATGCGGGGCCATGTTGAAATGGCAGGCCGCCTCTCCAGGATAACTTCAGACGGCTATATAGACCGGGCATCCTCTGCACTGGACTCCTATTTCCTCCAGGGCGCCTATTTAAACGGGCACACCCTGATCAAGGCCTTGTTGTTCGGCGGACATGAGGTGACCTACCAATCCTGGTATGGCTTCGATCCGGCTACCCTGGCGGCTATAGGGGTAGATGCAAACCTGGATACCAACAGGACTTACAATATTGCCGGGATCCAGTTTGACGACGCCGGAAATTTTGAAGGCTTTTACGGAAACCAGGTAGACAACTATAAACAAGACCACTTCCAACTGCACTGGAATGAGAACTGGAGTGCGTCCTGGTCCAGCCATCTGGCCGTGCACTACACCAGGGGGCGGGGTTTTTATGAAGAGTATGTGGACGATTGGTATTACAGCAATATCCTGTTTGCAGAGGATTCCCAGCTGAGCTTCATAGGCCGGGAGGATTTTACCCTAAACGGGGAGGAGGTTAATTCTACGGATTATATCAGAAGGCGATGGTTGGATAATGATTTTTACGGCACCGTATTTTCGGCGACTTATGCGCAAGCACCTGTCAGGATTGTCCTTGGTGGCGGTTATAATTTTTACCTGGGCGACCATTTCGGGGAAGTCCTTTGGTCCCAGTACTCCAACGGCGGCCCGATTAGGGACCGCTATTACGAGGACGACTCCAGGAAAACCGATCTCAACTTCTTTGCAAAATCCTCTTACGACATGGGCACGGACTGGAGCCTTTTTGGAGATTTACAATACCGTAGAGTAGGATACAGGGCCAATGGAGCGGAAACCGGCACGGTAGACGATTCATTTAATTTCTTCAACCCCAAAGCGGGTGTCACCTACCACCTGAACCCGGCGAACAATATCTACATTTCTTATGCCCGGGCACACAGGGAGCCAAACCGCAACGATTATGAAAGCGGGGCCCCGAAACCGGAAAAGCTGAATGATTTTGAACTGGGTTGGCGCTTTCTGTCCGATGCCCTGCAGTTGAATGCCAATGTATACTATATGCGTTATAAGGACCAACTTGTACTGACCGGCGAACTGAACGACGTGGGGGCACCCCTCCGGGCTAATGTGGGAGACAGCTACCGACTGGGCCTGGAAATGGATGCGAGCCTTGATTTGAGTACGAAGTGGAGATGGGAACCGAATTTTGCCCTGAGTTCCAATAGGAATGTCGATTTTTTCTTTGAGCGCGACGGGCAATTGCGCGATCTGGGCCAAACACATATTGCCTATTCCCCCTCACTGATAATAGGGAACCGCCTTACCTATGCCCCCTTGGAGGCCCTTCAGCTGAGCCTGCTAACCAAGTATGTGGGGAAGCAATTTATGGGGAATATAGATTCCGAGGCCTCGGTTTTAAAGGCCTACTCTCAAACCGACCTCAATATACAATACCGGCTGGATGTGGGAGACTGGGCTGACGGCCTTACCCTCTCGGCTCTGGTCAACAATCTGTTTGATGCCTATTACGAGTCCAATGGCTACTTTTATACATATGACGACGATTTCACCAATCCGGGTACGGTGACCACAATAGAAGGGGCCGGGTATTACCCCCAGGCAGGGATCCATTTCCTGCTGGGCGGCACCCTCCGTTTTTAATTAAGGATTCGTTAAAAGGGAAGGGGGTGAAGGGGACTTTGGCGTACCTTGGTGAGGGTATGACCCATATGAAACATATCCCAACTTTTGGAAGCCGGTTGCGCAGGAATATCGTGCTGGTGCCCGAGAGTATCGAAGCGTGCTCCGGGATCCGCGTATTCGGGCAATTGCTGAAGTCCTTTATTTTTAGCACGGATGTGGCCATTATCCGCAATACCAATGCGGATGCCATAATTGCGGTGTATCCGTTCACCCCGCAACCCACCATCTCTCAGGCCCTGATCCTGGCCGCGGATAAACCTATTTTCTGCGGGGTTGGCGGCGGGGTGACCACAGGCGACCGCTCGCTGGCACTGGCCGCCCATGCTGAATTCCAGGGGGCTTTGGGCATCGTACTGAACAAACCCACCCCCAACAGCCTGATCCTTAAATTAAAGGAAATCGTGGACATCCCGGTGGTGGTGACCATCGTTTCCCCAAATGAAGACCTGGAAGGCCGCATCGCGTCGGGAGCGGACATCCTCAATGTTTCCGGGGCCGAACAGACCACGGAGATAATCAGGAAAATACGGGAAATAGATGATAAAGTGGCGATTATCGCCACAGGGGGAAAGACCGATGAGACCATCAATATGGCCATCGATGCCGGTGCCAACGCCATCTCCTACACCCCGCCGGGGACCGGAGAATTATTCAAAGCCGTTATGAAGAAGTACAGGAGTGAACACTGAACCTGGCTAGTTAGAAATCACCACAACATTCCCGCTCTGGGTAGCGCGGTATTCGAGCATATCGTAGTATCGGGCGCCGTCATCCGGCCGGTTGAGCATCTGGCCTGTAAAAAGGCTGTATTCGTAGTCGTCACAGGGACAGGTTGCCGTTTGCCCGTGCAGTTCCATAGTGGAACAATCGTTAGGGGAATGGTTGGGGCAGGAGGCCTCAAAAGCCCGGAATACCCCGAACCCTGTATTCATTACGAAAGCCCCGCGGATACCTACCCCCTGTGTCCCTATGTACACGGCATTCCCCGTATTGGTTAGGGGGCTGTACAAGGGGAGGTTGAGGTTGATGTCGAACCTGAAGCCAATTTCAGGGAGGTACGGGTTGCGGGAACCCCCATCATGGCTGCAGGCCAAAAGCATAACCGAAATAATTAAAACTCTTGCCTTGCGCATGCGCGACGCGGAATTAGCCATTCCTGGCAAAAGTGAACAAAAATTATGTATCTTTGCGTTAAATCCTCTTTAAAAAAGGGGATTTTCCTATTAAGGAAACACCACGAGGGCGGGCACTCACCCCCAAAATGTTTAGCGCTAAGCCTTTACAGTTAAATAGGTGGGGCATGCCATACAGGTTTTCATAAATTGAGACTTGGTCCCTGAAACTATGCCAGGGAATCTGTTTCCGACAGGAGTTTTGGGAGGGCTGAAGGCTTTCCCGGAAAATGATTAGTTATGAGCAACGTATCGTATTATACGGCAGCCGGCCTTAAAAAGCTGAAAGACGAATTAAACCACCTGAGGGATGTGGAACGCCCCAGGGCTTCCCAGGCTATTGCTGACGCCAGGGATAAAGGGGATTTGTCTGAAAATGCCGAATACGATGCGGCCAAGGAAGCACAAGGGCTTCTGGAGCTCAAGATTTCCAAGCTGGAAGAAACACTGGCCAATGCCAGGTTGATTGACGAATCCCAGTTGGATACTTCCAAGGTGCTGGTACTTTCTACCGTCAGGCTTAAAAACAGACAGAATGGTACCGAGATGAAATATACCCTGGTAGCCGAAAGCGAGGCCAATCTGAAGGCCGGCAAAATTTCGGTAACTTCTCCGATAGGAAAAGGCCTGCTCGGAAAGAAAGTCGGGGATGTGGCCGAAATCCAGGTGCCCAACGGGACGCTCAAATTCGATATCCTTGAAATAACAAGGCAGTAAAAGCCCCAATCGGCTAATTCGTATTCAATTTTTGTATCTTCAGGGCGGGATATCCCGCCACGATTACTGTCAGTAAATAATAGTAAGAGCGCCATGCCCAGTATTTTCACCAAGATCATCAACGGGGAGATCCCCTGTTATAAAATCGCCGAAGAAAAGGACTTCTTCGCCTTTTTGGATATCAACCCCAATGCCAGGGGACATACCTTATGCGTGCCTAAAAAGGAAGTGGATCGGATTTTAGACCTGGACGAAAAAACCTACCTGGGCCTGATGGCCTTTGCGAGGCGAATTGGCCAGGCGATTGAAGCAGCCGTACCCTGTAACCGGGTTGGGATGACGGTAATTGGCCTGGAGGTGCCCCATGTCCATGTGCACCTGATCCCATTACATACTATGGCGAATGCTACTTTCCAGCACAAGGAAAAATTAAGGCCGCAGGTTTTCGAAGAAACGGCCCGGGCGATCCGGGAACAATTGGCGGCAGCGGGGGGATAGCCCGCTCTTTACCTAGCCGAAGGACGGCAGTCCGTTGAGATATATATAGACCCCGGCCCCAACCAGGCAGATCAGCAGCAGGACGAGCACAAAAAACAGGGTGGTGAAGCGTATAGAAGCCCGGTCGGGCATCACCATTTTCCGATAGTATTCCACACTTCGTTCGATATCATCCGTCCACTTTACCGGATAAATAATGGAATTGCATTTGTTGCAGCGCAGCTCGTGGGTTACCTCCGGGGTAATCCTGTGATAGAGCTTCCCATAGCTGTGCCTCTGGTAAAAGGTAAGGGTCATGTCCTGGTTGAAACATTCGGGACAGTTATTGGTGAGCTCCGATTCCTGGATGGCGATCTGTTTTTCCTTTGTCATTCCTTCTGGTTTGCTTTAAGTGAAATCTGCATGATGGTACCTTCCTTGCTGGAAGATAAGACCCGGATTTTACCCTGGTGATATTCTTCGACAATTCGCTTTACCAGGGACAACCCAAGGCCCCACCCCCTTTTTTTAGTGGTGACCCCGGGGTTAAATATGGCATTGAAATCACTTTTTGGGATTCCGTGACCCGTATCCGATACCAGGACATTCACCTGCTTGCCGTCCGGGATGATTTCAATGGCGATATGGCCCTTGCCTTTCATCGCATCGATCCCGTTCTTGACCAGGTTTTCAATGGTCCAGTTATAGAGCGAGCGGTTTAAAAGTACCGGAAACGCATCGGTTTTGGAATCAAAAGTGAAATGTATCAGCCGCGAACTGCGGAGTTTCAGGTAATCAAATGCGTGTCGCGTTTCTTTGACGATATCCGAGGGCTCCAGTTTGGGAAGGGAGCCAATTTGTGAAAATCGTTCCGTAATGGTCTGCAGACGGATGATGTCCTTCTCGATTTCCCGGGTGATACCCGGATGTATGTTTTCCGATTTGAGCAATTCGTTCCATCCCAGCAGGGAGGTCAGGGGGGTGCCGATCTGGTGGGCCGTTTCCTTGGCCATCCCGGCCCATAACCTGTTTTGTTCAGAGGCTTTATTGGTCTTGAAGAAAAAGAAAATGACCGCCCCGAAAAGGAAAATGATCAACAGAAGGGCAATGGGGTAGTATTTGAGCTTGTTCAGCACCTCGGAATTGCCATAATATAAGGTGGCTAAAGGCTCCCCTTTATACGCGATGGCAATGGGCGTATTTTCATTTGCGAAGGTGCTTATTTTTTTTTTTAAATAATTGCTGTCCGATACCAGATCAGGGCGCATGTTGTTAGTTTTGATAGAGCCGTCCTTATTGACCAGGATCATGGGGGTGGAGGTGTTGTTCTGAAAGATCTTGACGTGCAGATTCCCCAAATCTGTATTTTCTGAAGACTGTAACAATTCTGATTGGGCGGTGGCCCAAATTTCCATTTTGTAGCGTTCTTCCTCCTTGAATTTTTTGAAAAAACTGTTGGTATTCCACAAAATCAGACTCACGATCACAAAGGCGGCGATCAGCAATACAATATTGGCGGTCTTCTTTCTCGGATTAAAGTTCATGCGGCGTTCTTCGCGACATCTAAGATAACTTAATTTAAGCTAAATTGTTGTACGGCGGTGCGCCTCCGGGGTTTTGATTGGGGGACAAATTATGTACCTTTACCACTTATGGGAAATACGCTTTCTATCGTGCCGTCAGAGGTGCCTGTGCCGGCCTTGCACAGTTATTTACTGGGGGCTGTAGGGCCCAGGCCCATAGCCCTGGCCAGTACGATGGACGAGGGGGGAAGGCCCAATCTGTCGCCCTTCAGCTTTTTCAATGTGTTCAGTGCCCACCCGCCCGTACTGATCTTTTCCCCGGCACGGAGGGTCCGCGACAATACCAACAAGCATACCCTCGAAAATATACTGAAGACCATGGAAGTGGTGATCAATATCGTAAGCTTTTCCATGGTGCACCAAGTTTCCCTGGCCAGTACGGAATACGCCGAAGGGGAGAACGAATTCCTCAAGGCAGGCCTGGGAATGGTGGCGTCTGACCTGGTAGCCCCCTACCGGGTTGCGGAATCGCCCGTACAGTTCGAATGCAAGGTGTCCCGGGTGGAACCGCTGGGCACCGGTGGCGGGGCCGGGAACCTGGTGATCTCGGAGGTGGTAAAGCTGCACCTGCAAAAAAATATCCTGGATGAGCACGGGCAGATCGACCCCGGGAAAATAGACCAGGTGGCGCGGATGGGTGGTAACTGGTATTGCAGGGCAAACAAGGGATTGTTTGAAGTACCCAAACCACTTCGAGGCCTGGGGATTGGGGTGGACCAGATCCCGAAACACCTGCTCAGGAGCAGTCACCTTAGTGGGAATGACCTGGGGAAACTGGGGAATGTGCAGCGCCTGCCCACAGAAGAAGAAATTGAGGAGTTTATTTCCTCAAACCGCGAGTTACGGGCCGTTATCAGTGCCAATGACGAGACCCTTCGATTTAAAAAGGCACAGGAATTATTATCAAATAACGAAGTACTCTCCGCCTGGAAAGTGCTACTGGCAAAATTTTAAGAAATGGAAATAGAAGGAACAATCAAATTGATCGATGAGACCAAAACCTATGGGAGTAACGGTTTCAGGAAAAGAGAAATGGTGCTGACCACCCAGGAGCAATATCCGCAACACATACTGGTGGAATTCGTGCAGGATAAAACCGGACTGCTGGATAATTTCAAGGAAGGACAGGTAGTAAAGGTAAGCATTAACCTCAGGGGCCGGGAATGGACCAACCCCCAGGGGGAAACCAAATATTTTAATTCGATCCAGGGATGGCGGATTGAAACGCTACAGCCCACGGGATCGGATGAGATTCCGCCGGTACCCCCCATGGATGCCTTTGAACCCGTTGATGAACTGAATGAGGAAGACCAGGACGACCTGCCCTTCTAATCGGGATGATCCCTTTCCATCCGGGCGATAACTTACCATTTCGTCCTCATATATACGGGTTATGAGCAGTACACGGGCCATTGAAACCCTGTTCAGGAAATACCTTCCAACCCCGTTTACCATTGCGGTGCTCCTCACCATGCTCACCATCCTCCTCGCATGGGCATGTACAGGGAACACTTCGGAAGGCAGCCACCTTATGGCCATCCTTTCCTACTGGGAACAGGGGATTTGGAACAGGGGCCTGATTGTTTTTGCCTACCAGATGATGCTTATCCTGGTACTCGGCCATGTGCTGGTCCTCAGCAAGCCCATGGAAAAGCTGATCCTGCGATTGACGAGACAGGTTAGTTCCCCGGCCAACGCGGCCGTGCTGGTGGCCCTGCCCACCATGTTGGTATCATTCTTTAATTGGGGGCTGGGCCTGATCTTCGGGGCGATCCTCGCCCGAAAAGTAGGAGAGTATGCCCATGAACATCAGATCCCCATAAATTATCCCCTGGTGGGGGCGGCCGGGTATTCCGGATTGATGGTCTGGCACGGGGGCATTAGCGGCTCGGCACCCCTGAAGGTATCGGAACCGGGGCACCTGAAAGACCTGATGACGGGCAGTGCCCCCGGGGAAATGCTCGCCCGCTTGCCCGATAGCATCCCTACCTCCCTTACGGTTTTCAGCCCCTCGAACCTCGGGATCTTCCTGCTCGTGGTCTTGCTCATTTCCCTGCTGGTGTACCGGTTGGGTAAAAAGGCGATGCCAACGGATATGGCGCTCCCGCGCTTTACTTTTGAGGAAGGGCGCTCCCGCGAAAGCGGGGATGTAGGGTGGCCCGACCGTTCGAGATTGCTGTCCTCCATTTTCGGCGGCCTCATCCTCCTGGCCTTCTTTATTCAATATGCCTCCAGTATCCGCAACCTGGACATCACGCCAGACATGCTTAATTTTTTTATGCTCGGCCTGGCCCTGGTCCTCCATGCCAACTTCCGGGCATTTATGGCCGCAGTGGATGCAGCTATTGGCGATACGGCGGGGATCCTGATACAGTTCCCCCTGTATTTTGGCATTATGGGGATCATGGCGAGTAGTGGGATGATCGGTTCGATTTCTGACTTCTTTGTATCGGTTTCCAACTCGGTTACCCTGCCGCTCTTCACCTTTCTCAGCGCGAGCCTGGTCAATATATTCGTCCCCAGCGGGGGAGGCCAGTGGGCAGTACAGGGCCCTATGGTGGTGGAATCAGCCATGCGGCTCCACGTCCCCCTGAACAAGGCAGTCATGGCATTGGCCTATGGCGACCAGATCACGAACATGCTGCAACCCTTCTGGGCCCTCCCGCTCCTGGGTATCACCCGCCTCAAGGCCGGAGAGATCCTTCCCTATACCCTGCTGTTTATGCTGGTCGGGGGGAGCGTGTTTATCCTGGGCCTCCTGCTGGTTTAGAAGAATTGGCTACATTAGTAAAAAAAGCTTGAATACCCCCGAAAATTACATTCCCGTCCTGGGCGAGGAGCCTGTTTTTCCGCTGGTTGAATACGCAAATGAAGACGGACTCCTGGCCATGGGGGGGGATCTCTCTCCCCGGCGCCTTATCAATGCCTACAGGCAGGGGATTTTCCCATGGTTCAATGACGATGCCCTGCCCCTATGGTGGAGTCCGGATCCCAGGCTGGTCCTTTTCCCCGGGGAATTGAAGGTTTCCAAAAGCATGAGGAGGGTACTCAATTCGGGCCGCTTCCGGTGCACCCGTAACCAGGCCTTCAAACAGGTGATTCAGAACTGTGCTGATATTCCGAGGAAGGGCCATACCGGGACCTGGATTACGCCCGGCATGCAACATGCCTACCTCAAATTATTCGGGATGGGGATCGCCCATTCCTTCGAAACCTGGCAGGGGAACGAACTTGTGGGCGGGATATACGGATTGGACCTCGGACATGTATTCTGCGGGGAAAGTATGTACCATACCGTGAGCAACGCGTCCAAATATGCGCTCATCCAACTTGTGAACCACCTGGAGGAACGGAAATACCGCCTCCTGGATTGCCAGGTAAGCAGTCCCCACCTGCTCTCCCTTGGGGCGAGGCAAATTCCGAGGGGAAGGTTTCTCGAAATCCTGAAAGCAGGAGGCAACCCCTGAACCCTTTCGGGGGTGGTAACTCATTGCGGGCATTCGGCCTGCCTGGAAAATCGGCTCCTTTCTGCCGCAATTTAATAAAGTACGTGATCGCGGTTTGCCGGTAAGGCAGGATGGGCATCCTTGAGCCGGCCTTCCGAATCAAAGAGAAAAACATATTCCTCATATTGCCCGTTTAATCGGCCTCCCACCATGATCCGGTAGGTTATGGAAGGGAGCAACAGGTTTTGAAAGGCGTTCCGGATCAGACTTTCCGGGGCTTCGTCCGGAGCCGGGGTGTATTCCTGCTCCATCGACCGGATACGGAAACGGGCAAATTTGCCGCCGATCCTTTGCAAAACTGAGGAGTACACTTCCCTTGGGAGGTCTACTTCCCGGATTCTGAACCGTATGTTGAGCAGCTGGCCCTCCCCGTCGAAGACTGCGGTATAATGGAGGCGGGCTTTTTTGAATTTGACGGGAAAACGGGTACCACTACTGTCGGTTTCCCTGTAAAATTTAACACGCTGTACGGCATCAAAATGGTCTTCCACAAATTTCAGGACCGGATCCGGGCAATAGCTGCGTTTGATACGGTGTTCCCGCTCTGTTTTTAATTGAGCCGATGCCGGGAGGGACCATAAAATCATTAGTATCAGCACCGTACTAAACCTCATCATAGCGAAAACAGTCAATTTCGTGGTCGTTTACCATCCCTGTGGCCTGCATGTGGGCATAGACCACGGTGCTGCCTACAAATTTAAAACCCCTTTTTTTAAGGTCCTTACTCAGGGAATCGGAAAGGCGTGTACTGGATGGGGCGTTTTTATAATGCTCCAGGCTGTTTCGAATGGGTTTGTGGTCTACAAATCCCCAAATATACTGGCTGAAACTTCCGAATTCTTCCCGGATTTTAATAAAGGCCTGTGCATTGGATATGGTCGCCAGGATTTTAAGCCGGTTCCGTACGATCCCCGAATCCATTAGCAGCCGTTCCACATCGGCTGGCCCATAGGCTGCAATTTTTGAGTAATCGAAAGAATCAAAGGCCGCCCGAAAATTTTCACGCTTCTTGAGGATGGTAATCCAACTAAGACCGGCCTGGAAGGTTTCCAGCATAAGGAATTCGAATAGCCGGGTATCATCCTTTACCGGAACACCCCATTCGGTATCGTGGTAAGCCTCATACAAAGGGTCGCCTTTGCACCAGCCGCAACGGTGTATTTCCATCAGGATAGATTTGTGCTAAAGATAAGAGAATTTGAAGAGCTTTCATGCCCCGGTTCTGATCGCACTTGCAGTAACGCATTGCACAATGTGCGGGAACAATTGCGACAAATAATTAAGTAGGAGGGCTGACCTGGATAAGGGTTACCAGGCTGGCTCTATTAACCAGGCAGGGCCCTGGACGGTTTAAATTGGTATGACCACCATAAATTTTGGCAAAAGCGGCGAGGAATCTGCCTTTGCAACGGCATCGCATGCTGCCCTGGAATAATGCACGGGGTTCATCCACGATCCTTCGGTTTTACTGACGCAATTCACCCGATCGAAGGGCCGGCCCCAAATGGGCTTCCACACTTCGGAAGTGCCGGAAGAATTTTCGGCCGTCCTGCCGCTCAAGCGTGACCCTGGTCCGCCCCGTTTCGTCATGCGAAAAGGAAGTCACCACCACTTTTACACCATATACAGACTTCATATTGGGAACGGCACCCCGCTTTATGATGCTGTTTTTCCTTGGGAAATAAACATGTTGAAATCCTGCCGATGAGGGCGGGGAAATGGTAAAAACATCCCCTGCATTAACAGGAATTCGCCCTTCTTGTGCATTCAAACCTGTGATGATAAATGCGATTAATGCAACATAACCATATATTTTCATGATACTTTGTGTTAAATGAAGGAATAAAATGACTATGTCGCAAATATAAACCACCCAACAAAAATTAAAAGTAATACTTCTGTTAAAAAAAGTTAAACTATTAATAATAGATAGTAATACTCCTATATTTGCACAGTTATTTTAAAAAATTGATCATGGAACCGTTGTTGCAATCAGTAAGGCTGTCTATAAACGACAAGATTTATCTAAAAGATCCGGAATCATCAGATTTGGGTAAGCGGATTGTTGAGCATGCCATTTTATTGATCCACGAAATAGGTTTTGAGAGTTTTACTTTTAAAAAACTGGGTGCCAAGATTGGTTCCAACGAGAGTTCTGTCTACCGATATTTTGAAAACAAGCACAAATTATTGAATTACCTAACCTCCTGGTACTGGGGCTGGCTGGAATACCAGCTGGTTTTTTTCACCAACAATATAGCCGCGCCCGGGGAAAAGCTGGAAAAGGCATTGGAAATATTGACGAGGGCCACAGAAGAGGATTCATCCTTCTCACACATCAATGAAGTATTACTCAATAAAATTGTGATTAATGAAAACTCCAAAGCATACCTCACCAAAGAAGTAGATAGCGAGAATAAGGATGGCTATTTTGTGATCTACAAGCGACTGGTAAAGCGCATGAGCGATATGATCAGGGAAGTTGACCCTCACTATGCCTATCCTTCCAGCCTCGCGAGTACCGTCCTGGAAGGAAGCCTGCATCAATATTTCCTGAAAGACCATTTCCCGAGCATCACAGATTGTACGGAGGATAATGGCCCGACCAACTTTTTTAAACACCTGGTATTTAACGCCCTGAAATCTAATGGCTAAAACGATACTAACCGCCTGGCAGCGGTTGACCGGCTTGCTGCAACTGGAGAAACGGGCGATTGTGCAAGTCTTTTACTACGCAATTTTTGCCGGAATTGTGAACCTCTCACTCCCCTTGGGGATCCAGGCAATCATCAACCTTATTCAAGGGGCACAGGTCAGCACTTCCTGGATTGTGCTCGTCGTCCTGGTAACCATGGCAGTGGCATTCGCCGGCATGCTGCAGTTGATGCAAATACGGATAATTGAAAACATTCAGCAAAAGATTTTTACCCGGTCTTCCTTTGAATTTGCGTATCGATTCCCAAAAATCCGCATGAGTGAATTGCGGGATATTTACCCCCCAGAACTGGCTAATCGCTTTTTTGATACCCTCACAGTCCAAAAAGGCCTGGCCAAATTGCTGGTGGATTTTCCCGCTGCTTTACTGCAAATCCTTTTTGGATTGATCCTCCTGTCTTTTTACCATCCCTTTTTTATTCTATATGGTTTATTGCTCGTACTGCTTATCTATTTCGTATTTAAGTTTACTGCGCAGCGGGGGCTGGACACCAGCCTGGAAGAATCCGAAAATAAATATAAGGTTGCCCATTGGCTACAGGAAATAGCCCGTTCAATAGTAAGTTTTAAATTGTCGGGAAGAACCAGCCTGGCTCTGAAAAAGAACGACCAACTGGTAAATGATTATCTGGAAGCACGCGAATCACATTTCCGCATCCTTGTGCTGCAATTTGTTCAGATGATCGGATTCAAAGTTCTGGTGACTGCCGGACTTCTGATTATTGGAGGACTCCTGGTATTAAACCAGGAAATGAATATCGGACAGTTTGTAGCCGCCGAAATCATTATCCTCCTGGTAATAAACTCTGTCGAAAAGTTAATCCTGGGATTGGAAACCTTTTATGATTTGCTAACATCACTCGAAAAACTGGGCCAGGTGGTAGACAAAGACCTCGAACCCCAGGAAGGGGAGTATCCCTTTAAATCAGATGAGAACTTCACGGTAACTCTGGAAAACATGAGTTACCTGGTACCTGGGCGTTCCAAACCAATCATTGACGGCGTTTCCCTGACCATCACCCCCTCCTGCCGGATCCTGCTCCAGGGCGACAGTGGCTCGGGCAAATCTACCCTGCTGCGGCTTATTACCGGTATTTTATCTGCCAGCAGTGGCGATATCTACGTGAATAATGTCTCCATGCGGTATATCAACCTGAATTATTACCGGTCGCACCTCGGGCAGTCCCTGCTGGAAGAATCCCCATTTGAAGGAACACTCCTTGAGAACCTTACTTTTGGCGATCCCGATATCCGGGAATCGGATGTTTATTGGGCCATTGAACAAACGGGGCTTACCAATTTTGTAAAGGAACAACCCCATGGCCTTAAATCAATGCTCTACCCTGAAGGGAAACAAATCCCGACGGTAGTTGCCAAAAAAATAGTACTTGCCCGCAGTATCATCAGGAAACCGCATTTATTGGTTCTGAAAGACCCCCTGGATCAATTCAACCCCGAAGAAGCGAAAAGGATTATGGAATTTCTGGCAGACAGCTCCCACCCATGGGCGCTTATTGTCTCAAGCAACAATCCAGGCTGGATAAACCACTGTACCCGTGTAATAACCATGGGAGCCGGACGGATTATTAATGAAACGATTCCAAAAACCGCCTGATCATGCTCAACATTTCACCCAATAAATTGAACAGGCACGTAGACCTGAGTGGTTATCGTTCCGTCCAAAAAATATTTCATGTCCGTTATTACAGGCATTTTAACCTGTTTTTACTGGCATTTGCCATAATCATTATCATTATCCTCTTTCTTCCATGGACCCAAACGGTAAGTGGGACAGGATTTCTTACGACGCTTAAACCCGATCAAAGGCCTCAGACTATACAATCTCCCATTCCAGGACGCATTGAAAAATGGTATGTGAGGGAAGGAGATTTTGTAAATAGGGGGGATACCATTCTTTTTATATCCGAAGTAAAAAATGAATATTTTGATCCGCAGCTGGTGGAACGGACAGGCAAACAATTGCAGGCCAAATCCAGATCGGTCACTTCCTATGAGGAGAAAGTCCGGGCCCTGAATGCCCAGATTGGCGCGTTGCAAAGCGAGCGGCTCCTAAAACTCGAGCAGGCCAGGAACAAATTGCTGCAGGCCCGTTTGAAGGTGGTGAGTGACAGCATAGACCTGGAAGCTGCCCAAACCAATATTGCCATTGCGCAACGACAGTACGACCGGGTGGCACAATTGGAGGCAGAAGGCCTGAAGGCGGTAACCGATGTGGAGGAAAAACGCCTGAAATTACAGGAGACCCAGGCTAAACTGGTGTCCCAGCAAAACAAATTGCTGGCCAGCAGGAATGAGGTGATTAATTCGGAAGTGGAGATCAACCGGGTGCAGGCAGAATACACCGACAAGGTCTCCAAGGCGCAGAGTGAAATGTTCACGGCGCAATCCAATCAGTTTGACACCGAAGCCCAGGTAAGCAAATTGGAAAATGAGCTGAGCAATTATGAAATCCGTAATGGGTTATATTATGTAAAAGCCCCGCAAAGCGGATACATAAACAAGGCAGTACAGGCAGGTATTGGCCAAACCTTCAAAGAAGGGGAACAGTTGGTACATATTATGCCATCAGAATTTGATATGGCCGTTGAATCATACATCCGGCCGATAGATCTGCCGCTGGTCCATAGGGGGGAGAAGGTGCGCATCCAGTTCGATGGCTGGCCGGCCATCGTGTTCAGTGGCTGGCCCAACCTGTCCTATGGAACCTTTGGTGCCCGTGTAGTTGCCGTGGAAAACTTTATCAGCAGCAACGGCAAATATCGGATTTTACTCGCCCCCGACCCCGACGACCAGCCTTGGCCGACAGAACTCAGGGTAGGTTCAGGGGCCAGTACGATTGCCCTTTTGGAAGATGTACCGATTTGGTTTGAGATTTGGCGCCAGCTGAATGGATTCCCGCCAAATTATTATCAGCCCGCTGCAACTAAGGAGGCAGCCAAAAAGGAATAGCCATGAAGAACCATATCATCTTCCTGATCATTGTATCCCTGGCCGGGACGCTGCGAGCACAATCGGATAGTCTGCAAATACTTCGCTTTAGTGAATACCTGGGATATGTAAAAAAATTTCACCCTGTGGCGCGGCAGGCCGAACTGAAACTTAGTGAAGGTCAGGCCAACCTCATGAAGGCCCGGGGGGGATTCGATCCGAAAATCGAAGTGGACTACGACCGCAAACAATTTAAATCGAGCGAATATTACGATAGGCTGAATGCCACATTCAAAATACCAACCTGGTACGGACTGGAATTCAAAGGAAGTTTTGAGCAGAATGACGGCCTCTACCTGAACCCGGATGAGCAATTGCCGGTCGATGGGCTGTACAGTGCAGGGATAACCGTTTCCCTGGCGAGGGGTTTGTGGAGCAATGAGCGAATGGCTGCCCTGAAACAAGCCCGTTTGTTTCGGGAGCAGGCCAGGGCCGAACGGGATTTGCAGGTCAACACCATCCTCTTTCAGGCCTCAATAGCTTATTTCGAATGGCTTCAGGCCTACCGGGAGACCGAGATATACGGCGAATTCCTCAGGAATGCGCAAAGAAGGTTCGACGCGATAAAGAAAAGCGCCATTTCAGGGGTTATTGCGGCCATAGATACGGTGGAGGCAAAGATCGTCCTGCAGGATCGATCCCTGAACCTGGAGCAGGCAGAAGTCCGGTTGAGCAATAAATCCCTTGAATTGTCTAACTTCATTTGGCTGGAAGGAAATATACCCGTTGAACTGCAGCCTCAGATAGTACCGGATATACACCTTGAAGCCGATGTAGACCGGAGCCTGGAAGTCCTGGGGAAGCCACTGGATAGTTTTGAGCTGAAACAACATCCCAAGGTCCTATCGCTGGATTATAAGCTACAGGTGCTCGAAGTGGAAAGGAATTTGAAAGTGAATCAATTACTGCCCAGGGTTGACCTTGAATATAATTTTCTGACAGAGACCCCGGCTGCGATCAATAGTTTTGCGACCGGGAATTATAAGGGGGGCATTTCCCTATACTTCCCCCTGTTCCTGAGAAAGGAACGTGGCGAATTAAAATTGGCCCGGGTGAAACTGGAAACGGCCCGTTATGAATTGGATAATATTAAGGTGACCGTCAGGAACAAGGTCCGGGCGGTATACCGCGAGCTGCAATCCTTCGAATTGCAAAATTCACTGGTGGAGGATATACTGGGGAATACCAAAGCCCTGCTGGCTGCTGAGGAGCGGCGATTTGCCTTTGGTGAAAGCTCGGTTTTCCTCATCAATTCGAGAGAATCTAAGTTGCTGGAGACTCAGCTAAAACAAAATTCCATTCGTAATAAATATCTGACAGCCAAGGCGAAACTGTTCAACAGCATGGCCATCAATCCCGAAAACCTGGAATAAGGGATTATTTACTCTGGAAAATATAGGTTATGGTCCCTATCTGCTCGGTTTCCGCAGACGGGCTGAATCTGGCCCTGTAGGCATATTCAATGGCGTTATCTACGAGACAGCCATTGCTTGTATTCGAACTGCTCGAATTAAAACTGGCTTCCTCAACATAGCCGTTTGAATCTACCTTGATATTAACCACGACGCGGCCGCCTTCAATGCAGGTGTAGATGGGGGGAGGGAGGCGATAACTGTTGCGGTTTACCAATGAATAGGAAACTGATGTTCGCCTGTTGGCGAGGTAATTGGTGAATTCCTTTTTCTGTGCGTCCTTTTCCCCCAGCTTTTGCTTGATCTCTTCCCGTTTCCTGGCCAGCTCCCGGAGGCTGTCATTGTAGGCTGAATTGAGGCCTGGCGTGTCATCATCGGTTTTGCCTTCTGATGCTTGCTGCTGCTCCTCCATCAGCTCCTGCAGGCTTTTCAGGGGCTCGGGTTCCCCGAAACTGGGTTTGGCAGTTTCGTTCAGTGCCATGTGGCTCCGGATCGGGTCTGCATTCGCGAGGTCTTCCTTCAACTGTTCCTCCTTTTCCAGCAGTTGTTCGAGGTCGTCATCCGCAAGGCTCATCTCTATAACATATTCCCGCTGCGGTTCAGCCCCCAGGTGTATATTGAATAACATGAGCAATACAATCGCCAGCGAAAATGCCGTGATCAGGAATGACAATTGCCTGCGGTTGAGTTCCATATTGCTATAACCCTTTTTTTATCAATTTATTTTAAGCCCGCCGGTTCAAAAAACGCTGCGGAAATCAGAACGGACTCCCGTAATTACCCCAGCAGTTTTTCCCTGAAGGCCTCCGGGCTTTGTGCTTTATTTACGTGATATTCCCCTATTTTGGTTCTTTTCAGGGCCGATAAGTGGGCGCCGGATCCCAGGGAACGTCCGAAATCACGGGCCAGGGAGCGGATATAGGTACCTTTTCCACACAGCACCCTAAAGCCGATTTGGACCCCCTGAATGCGGGTAATCTCAAATTCCAGGATCTGCACCTTACGGGATGGGATCTCAACGGACTCCCCCTTTCGCGCCAATTCATACAGCCGTTTCCCATCTTTTTTCAAAGCCGAATACACAGGGGGTTGCTGGTCAATTTCACCCACAAAATCAGCTGCGGAACTGTAAATGTCTTTTTCGGTTATGTGTGCCGTCGGGTATTGTTGGTCAAACCCTGTTTCAAGGTCATGAGAAGGGGTGGTAGCGCCAAGGGTAATGGTTCCGGTATATTCCTTGACTTCCAGTTGCAACCCGGGAATACGTTTGGTGGCTTTTCCGGTGCAGATCAGCAGCAACCCACTGGCCAGGGGGTCCAGGGTTCCGGCATGACCCACTTTGATCTTTTTCAGGCTGAATTTTCTTCGGATGGCCCATTTTACGGCATTCACCGCCTGAAATGAAGTCCATTCCAATGGTTTGTCTATAAGCAGTATCCTGCCTTCCAAAAAGCTTTCCCTGGTATAATCAGTGGTCATAGCGATGTATTATGGGCGGCGGTTACTTTTGGGCCCAGAAAGCATAGGCGATAGCGAGTACTCCGATCAGCAGGCAATAGACGGCAAAATAAGTGAGCCTGCTCCTTTTTACCAGTTTGATCATCCAGGTACAGGCGAAAAGGCCGGCTATAAAAGCGGCCAGAAAGCCCAGCCCGAGGGGCATTATCTGGTTGCTGTGGTAACTGAGTTCCCCACTGAGCAGGTCCTGGGCAATTTTTCCAAGGATCAGGGGTACGACCATCAGGAAGGAGAATCGGGCTGCCCGGCCTTTGTCGACTCCCAGCAGCACCGAAGTGGAGATGGTGGCCCCGCTGCGGGAGATCCCCGGCAAAATGGCTATAGCCTGAGCGATTCCGATGACCAGGGCATTTAAATAGGAGACTTCTTTGTGGGTATCCCGGGCCTTATCTGCCAGGTAAAGCAGCAAAGCGGTGAGTACAAGCATAAAACCAACCAGCATCACCTGCCCCCCGAAAAAGGTCTCGATTTCACTTTCGAAGGATAGGCCTATCACGGCCGCAGGTATCATAGAGATCACGATTTTCAGGCTAAACCGGCTTTCTTCATTCCACCGGAACTGAAAAAGGCCCTTTAACAGGTCCCATACATCCTTCCTGAAGACTACCAGGGTGCTGAGGGCCGTTGCGAAATGGACCACCACCGTAAACAGGAGGCTGTCCTGGGGCATGGACGTATCGCCGAGGATGGCTTTGCCCAGTTCCAGGTGACCACTGGAGGAAACGGGCAGGAATTCCGTAAGCCCCTGAATGATCCCCAGGATAAAGGCATCTATAGGTTCCAATTAGCTGTCTTTCTTTGGGTGGGGGTTCAACAATATGGCGTATACTTCTATCCCCAGGCCAAGAAGCACCAGGGTGGGTGCCAGGCGTATCCTCCTGAAACTAAAAATATCCGGATCAAATACGTTGGGGTTGTCGCTTCCGCCACCACTCATCAAAATAAAACCCAGGGCCATGCACGCAAGCCCGATAAACATGAACAGGTAATTTTTTTTCTGGAAGATAAACTCCTGTTTCGGCCCCTGATTCTGGGGGCGGTTTTGTTTTTTACTCATATGGCAAAGTTAGTAATATAAATCATCCGTCCGAAGGTTTAGAAAGCGCTGGGTGGCAAAATAGGTGCTCACCAGCGAAATGAGGACTCCCAGGGCGAATACCCCGAAGAAAAGGCCAATCAGCAACTCGGTATCCTGCAAAAGGTGCAATTCCGGGAAAACCCCGTTCAGGTATACCAGTAATCCCCCCAGGGTAATCAGGGCCAGGATGGAACCCAGTACCCCAAGTTTGATGTTGGTCAGGATAAAGGGTTTCCTGATGAAGGATTTGGTCGCCCCCACCATTTGCATGGTTTTGATAATGAAGCGTTTGGAATAAATGGAGAGCCGGATCGAACTATTGATAAGCAGGACTGCAATCCCGCAAAATATTGCGCTGGCCAGCAGGATCCAGAAACTGATGCGTTTCACATTCTGGGTGAGTAGGGCAATCAGGGGCTTGTCATAACTGACTTCTTCTACATAGTCTTTCCGGCCCAGGTCTGCCGCGATACTGTCGATCTGCTCGGTACTGACAAAATCTGCCTTCAACTTTACGTCAATGGAATTTTTAAGGGGGTTGTATCCCAGGAAATCCTGGAAATCCTCCCCGATCTCCTCGCTGTGCTGTTCCGCTGCCTCTTCTTTGGAAACGTAAGTGGCAGACTTGGTGTATTCGGCCATCACCAGGCTTTTTTGCAGCTGGTCTACCTCCACTTCCTTGGCATTGTCTTTTAGAAATACCGAGATGGTGATCTGCTCTTTGAAGTGGTCCGCGAGTTTTTTGGTATTCAGCACCAGGACACCGAGGATCCCCAAAAGGAAAAGTACCAGGGCAATACTCAGGACGACAGAGAAATACGAGGAGATCAACTTTCGTTTTTGATACCTTTCAAAAGACTTGCTCATACCAGCATATGAAAGCTCAAAAATAGGAAAGTAAATTGAATAAACTTATTTTTGCCCGATTCGACATGCAAACAGGAACAATGAAGTATAAATTCAGGGAAATTGAGCCCAAATGGCAGGAATTCTGGGCAAAAAACAAGACTTTCAGGGCCGGTCCCCCTTCGGATAAACCAAAGTATTACGTTCTGGATATGTTCCCCTACCCCTCCGGCGCCGGCCTGCATGTTGGGCATCCCCTGGGTTATATCGCAAGCGATATCTATGCCCGCTACAAGAGGCATAAAGGCTTCAATGTACTTCATCCAATGGGTTACGATTCATTCGGCCTGCCCGCGGAACAATACGCCATCCAAACGGGCCAGCCCCCTGCCAGGACCACGGAGGCCAACATTGCCCGCTATCGCGAACAACTCGATAAACTGGGTTTTTCCTTCGATTGGAGCCGGGAGGTACGCACCTCAGACCCCACCTACTACAAATGGACCCAATGGATCTTTATCCGCCTGTTTGAATCCTGGTATGACCGTGAAAAAGACCGCGCAGAGCCTATTACCCGGCTTGTGTCCCTGTTTGAGACCAGCGGTAACCAGGGGGTTCGTGCGGCATGCGACGAAGATACGCCCGCTTTCTCTGCGGCGGAGTGGAACCGGTTTTCGGACAAAGAAAAACAAGAACTGTTGTTAAAATACCGGCTGACCTACCTGGCCGATACGGAAGTCAACTGGTGCCCGGCATTGGGGACCGTCCTGGCCAATGATGAAATCGTGAACGGGGTCTCCGAAAGGGGGGGGCATCCTGTGGAGCGTAAGAAGATGACCCAATGGATCATGCGCATCACAGCCTATGCCCAGCGGCTGCTCGACGGGCTGGAGCATATAGACTGGCCCCAGTCGCTGAAAGACGCACAGACAAACTGGATTGGCCGGTCCGAAGGCGCCCTGGTAACATTTAAGGTCCTCCCCCCAACCCCCTCCCAAGGAGGGGGGGAACAACCTGGTTATGTTACAGGCGAACCAGGCGCTTACAGGGTTCTTTTGGAGAGGGCAAAGGAGATGAGAAAGAATCCGACTCGAGCGGAATCTGCACTATGGACCGAGTTGAGGAGGAAAAACCTTGGACACAAATTTAGAAGGCAACACCCCATAGGGCGCTATATTGCTGATTTTGTATGCCTCCGCAAGCGATTGATCGTTGAAGTCGACGGCGATATCCATCAATTTCAACAGGAAGAAGATGGTGAACGGCAATCCATACTTGAACGAGATCATGGCTTTACCATATTGCGCTTTTCAAATGATGAGGTGTTGCAGAACAAGGATGTCGTATTGGCTAAAATTGAAACATATCTGAACTCCCTCTCCTCTGGAGAGGGTTGGGGAGAGGTTATCCCTGTTTTTACTACCCGGCCCGATACCCTGTTCGGGGTCAGCTTTATGACCCTGGCCCCAGAACACGAACTGGTATCTGCCCTGACCACCCCGGCACAAAAGAAGGAGGTGGAGGCTTATGTCAAGGCGGCGGCGAGGCGCTCGGAACGCGACCGGCTGTCTGATGTAAAACGGGTAAGCGGGGCCTTTACCGGATCGTACGCCGAACACCCCTTTACCGGGGAGGCCATCCCCATCTGGATTGGCGATTATGTCCTGGCAGGATACGGCACCGGCGCCGTCATGTCTGTTCCCGCGGGGGATCAGCGCGACCACGACTTTGCCCGGCATTTCGGGATCCCGATCCCAAATGTGTTTGAAGGGGTGGATGTTTCCAAAGAAGCCTTTGCCGATAAGGAAGGAACGGTGCTGACCAACTCCCAGTTCCTGGATGGCCTTGGCTACAGGGAAGGCGTGAAGAAAGTGGTGGAGGAACTGGAAGCCATTGGCCGGGGCGAAGGCCGGGTCAACTATAGGCTTCGCGATGCGGTCTTCAGCCGGCAGCGGTACTGGGGGGAGCCTTTTCCGGTATATTACAACGCCGATGGGATGCCTCAAATTATCGGCACGGAAAACCTGCCGCTGAAACTTCCGGAAGTGGAGAAATACCTGCCCACCCCGACCGGGGAACCCCCCCTGGGGAACGCTGCCGAATGGGCCTGGGATACCCAGGCGAACGAGGTGGTATCCAATGAGCTGATCGACCATAAAACGGTCTTCCCCCTCGAGTTGAATACCATGCCGGGCTGGGCCGGGAGTTCCCAGTACTTCAACCGCTATATGGACCCCCACAACGAGCAGGCGATTTTTTCGGAGGAGGCCGTTAATTACTGGCAGGATGTAGACCTTTATATAGGCGGGATCGAACATGCTACCGGGCATTTGCTATACTCCCGCTTCTGGCAGCATTTTATGTACGACCTGGGCCTGGTGCCCAAAAAGGAATACGCCCGGAAGATGATCAACCAGGGGATGATCCTGGGGATGAGTGCCTATGCCTACCAGATTTTTTTTGACGTGCATATGGGCGATGATCAGCATTCTGAAGAGCAAATAATCGAAGGAATTTCGAAAATCTTAAATAATTATCCGGTTTTTGTTTCTAAGGAGGTGCGGAATCGGATTGTACATTCTGATAAAGCTAATTTTGACGGAATTCCCGAGATTCAAAAACGCTTGAATGTGATCGTAGAAGAAGTAACTTCTAAATTTCCGGGCCTCCAATCGCCGGATATCAAGATAAATTGCGTTTCAATACATGTTGATGTGTCTCTTGTAAATTCTTCTGATGAACTGGATACGGAGGCATTTAAAAAATGGCGTCCAGAATTTGAAAACGCCCTTTTCATAAAAGATGGTCCGGCATTTATGGTATCCCGGGAAGTCGAAAAAATGTCCAAATCCAAGTACAATGTAGTCAACCCGGATGCCATTTGCGAGGAGTACGGGGCGGATTCCCTGCGCCTCTATGAGATGTTCCTCGGCCCGCTGGAGCAGGCAAAACCGTGGAATACGGCAGGCATCAGCGGGGTACATGCCTTCCTCAAAAAACTGTGGAAATTATATCATTCAGGGGAAGGGGGACAATTTCACCTGGAAGAGGGCGAACCCGGCCCGGAAGCCCTGAAAGTGCTGCACAAAACCATCCGGAAAGTGGAGGAAGACATCGAGGCCCTTTCCTTCAATACCACTGTGTCTACCTTTATGATCTGCGTGAATGAACTCATCGCGATGAACTGCCATGCCCGGGCCATCCTGGAACCCCTGGTGATCCTGGTCTCCCCCTATGCCCCCCATATCGCCGAGGAATTATGGCAACTAATGGGGAACCAACCCTCGGTTGCCCGGGCGCCATTTCCCGCTTTCGATGAGAGCTACCTCGTGGAGAAGCAGAAGGAATACCCCGTTTCCTTCAACGGGAAACTGCGCTTCACCCTGCCGCTTTCCCTGGATCTAACCAAGGAGCAGATCGAGGAAGCCGTGATGTCTCACGAAAGGACACGGCAGCAGCTTGACGGGAGGCAACCCAAAAAAGTGATTGTCGTCCCGGGCAAGATCGTGAACATTGTAGTATAGCCATAAGTAATATTTTGAAGCACACCCCCTAAAAAATAGGGGGTGAGTGTTGAAATAAAGTGATATTTAAAAGGGTTGCCCCTGCATTTTATCGGGAATATTTCATTAATTCGTTAATACTATAGAAATTACCCCTAAAAATATCAGCAACCATGACCATAGGAGTCCCCAGGGAAATCAAGAATAACGAAAGCCGGGTATCCATGACCCCGGCTGGTGTCTTTGAACTGGCAAAACGCAACCATCAGGTGTATATTCAGGCAGGTGCGGGAGAGGGAAGTGGGTTTGCCAATGGCGATTATCAGCAGGCCGGAGCCGTGATCCTGGATACCATCGGGCAGGTGTACTCCATGAGCCAGATGATTGTGAAGGTAAAGGAACCGATTGAGGAAGAATACCCGCTCATCCGGAAAGGGCAGGTGGTCTTCACCTACTTCCATTTCGCCTCAGACGAGTTCCTGACGCGTTCCATGCTGGAACGGAAGGCGGTTTGTATTGCCTATGAAACGGTGGAAGATGAAGACGGAACCCTTCCCTTGCTTACCCCCATGTCTGAAGTGGCTGGAAGGATGGCCATTCAGCAGGGGGCGAAATACCTCGAGAAACCGGTAAAGGGCAGGGGGGTCCTCCTGGGGGGTGTACCCGGGGTTCCCCCGGGCAAGGTCCTGGTGCTCGGTGCCGGGGTGGTGGGGATACAGGCTGCTAAAATGGCAGCCGGCCTGGGGGCCCATGTCACTATCCTGGATGTAAACATGAAAAGGCTTCGCTATGTAAACGACGTAATGCCCAACCATGTGGTTACCGAGTTTTCGAATGAATTTAATATCAGGAGGCATATAAAAAACCACGACCTCATTGTAGGGGCCGTACTCCTCAAAGGGTCCCGGGCCCCCTGCCTGATAACCCGGGATATGCTGAAGGAGATGCGGCCGGGCACCGTCATTGTGGATGTGGCCGTAGACCAGGGAGGGTGCGTGGAAACTATCCGCCCCACTACCCATGAGCACCCGGTGTACATTATTGATGATGTAGTCCACTACGGGGTGGCCAATATGCCGGGAGCAGTCCCCTGTACGTCTACCATAGCCCTCACCAATGTAACCCTGCCTTTCGTGTGCCAGTTGGCTGAACAGGGCTGGAAAAATGCCTGCACCAGCAACACTGCCCTGGGCAAAGGGCTCAATATTGCCGATGGCAAGGTAATCTATAAAGAGATCATCGAAGCTTTTGAATGGGATGCCGTCCCGGCTTGAGGTACAATTTGTCAGTCTGTCCTTCCTTTTTGAATTTGGCCGGGTTTTTGAAGCCTTTTTGGACAGGCCCCGGCATTGTACCTTAGGAGCTATATTTGTATCCGGGATCCGGCCGGGGTCCTGAAATACTAAAACGCAAGAAATTATGATGATCTATTATATTCTCCTGGGCGCCATCGCACTGGCGAGTTGGTTGGTGAGCAGCAAGCTGAAAAGCAAATTTCGGTACTATTCCAAGGTGCATTTGCAAAATGGGATGAGCGGTGCCGAAATTGCCGAAAAAATGCTGGCCGACCATGGGATCCGCGATGTGAAAGTCATCTCTGCCCCCGGGATGCTTACAGACCACTATAACCCCAAGAACAAAACGGTAAACCTGAGCGAAGGGGTTTACCATCAGCGGAATGCAGCTGCGGCTGCCGTAGCTGCCCATGAATGCGGGCATGCCGTACAGCACGCCAAGGCCTACGAATGGCTCACTTTAAGATCCAAACTAGTGCCCGTGGTAAGTGTTACTTCCGGCATGTCTATGTGGGTGGTATTCGGCGGCTTGATGCTGGGCGCCGGGGCCGGGATGGGCCTGGGATATTATGTCGCCGTGGCCGGGCTCATTATGATGGGGTTGGCCACCATCTTCAGTTTCATTACCCTTCCCGTGGAATACGATGCAAGCCACCGGGCCCTCGCCTGGTTAAAACAGCGCCATATCGTAACCCCGGAGGAATACAAAGGCTCCAAGGATGCCCTTACCTGGGCGGCCCGTACCTATCTGGTAGCCGCCATTGGTTCCCTGGCTACCCTCGTTTACTGGGGGTTGCAGGTATTTGGTGGAAGGCGATAAAGGTATCTGAAATTGCGGGCCTGGCAGAACCTTGTTATAAGTCGATCTGGCGATTGATCTGCTGATCCAGGGAAATAAAGGTTTCCGTTCGGGATACGCCTTCTATTTGCTGGATTTTCTTGTTGAGCACCTGCATAAGGTGCTCATTGTCTTTGCAGAGGACTTTGATTAGAATAGACCAGTCGCCGGTGGTATAATGGCATTCCAGTACTTCCGGGATTTTTTCCAGTTCCTTGACGGCCTTCGGATTGCTCATCGCTTTGTCCAGGTAGATGCCGATATAGGCCATGGTCCGGTACCCAAGTACCTTGGGGTTGATCACGAATTTGGAACCTGCAATGAGTCCTGATTTTTCAAGTTTCCTTAGCCGCTGATGGATAGCCGCCCCGGAAATCCCTATGTTCCTTGCGATTTCCAGGATGGGTTTTCGCGCGTCTTCCATCAGGAACCGGAGTATTTTTTTATCTATGCCATCTATGGTAAGTGTATGATTGGTAGATTTCATGAAAGGCTTTCAAATTTATTTAAAGATATCATTTTTCCTTTCATCTTCTAACCCGCCACCGAATCGGGGTTGTATCCCAAATAGGGAACCTCGTGTTCCCTGAATTCGATCCCGTACGTTTTCAATTCCTTCAGGATGGGTTCATAGACCTCCCGGCGGATCGGGATCTGAACCCCGGGTTTTTTGATTTTTCCGTTTAAGATCAGCATGGTGGCAATGGCAACCGGGAGTCCTACAGTCCTTGCCATGGCCGTATGGGATCTGTTTTCGCCCAACACCACCATATTGGCATCGATCTGTTTCCTTTTCCCCTCGAGCAGGTAGCCGAATTTATGGTACATGACGATCATATCCTTGTCCTCGTCGGCCAGGGTCCAGCTGTCTTCCAGGATCTGTTGGAGGATTTGGGCCGGACTCGCATTTTTTAGTCGGATGTATCGTTTCGCATCAAACAGGTTGAGCTCCAGTAATTTTCCCCACATGATATCGTCCTGATCGATTTTCAGGTAATACCGCAGCTTGAGTTCCACGGAGTCTGTCGGGGAATAGGGCAGGAATAAATTCGTGAATTCCCTGTAGGACATGCCTTCGGAATTTTCAATGGTGTAACTGTCGTCCGTCATCCCCAGTTGCACGAACATGTTCCAGGCCTTGGAGAAACCTACCCGCCGGATGGTACCCCGGTAAAGCGTAAGGACATCCTGCAGGCCGTAGGCTTCGCGGTAATTCAGGGAATCCCGGTTCGCATAGGCCTCGAAGGTCCCGTACCCCTCGATTTCCATAAATTCTGTCCGCCGGAAAAGTTTATGGTACGGGATGTATTTGTAGGTGCCTTCCTGGATAAACTTGGCTGCCCCGCCCTGCCCTGCCAACACCACGTTTCGGGGATTCCAGGTAAATTTATAATTCCACAGGTTGGTATCGCTTTCCGGGGCCACCAGCCCGCCGCAAAACGATTCGAAAAGCAGCATTTTACCACCTTTGGCACGGATACCATCTATCACCTGCATGGCACTCATATGGTCGATCCCCGGATCCAGCCCGATCTCATTCATAAAGATAAGTCCGCCTTCCCGGGCTGCCGCATCCAGGGCTTTCATTTCCGGGCTTACATAAGAAGCGGTGACGAGATGCCTGTGCAGCTCTACGCAATCAACGGCAATGGTGGCATGGAGTTTGGCCGGCAACATGGAAACCACAATATCCGCTTCGCCTATGGCTTGTTTGCGTGCGTCGGCGTCAAAAATGTCCAGGGTCCTTCCCTTGATCCGGGGGTGGTTCCGGACCCTCTCAGGTAGCCCGGACAGGTTCAGGTCGCCTATTTGGAGTTGCAGGTCTTCCGGACCGGCTTTCTCAAGGAAGTAATCCAGGAGGTAGGAGGTGGATTTGCCGGCGCCTATAACGAGTATCTTTCTGGCCATAATCTTTCCTTTGGTTCTTCTGCCCGGCGATAGCGCATGGCGGGGAATAACTTCCCATGGGCGCAAACCCTTTAGGCAATGCTGGACCCGCCCGGATCCCCGCGGCGTATCGCCTGGAATTTTTAAAAATTAACGCCAGCTAAGGTATCAAATTGTTACATTTGCAAAAAAATAGAGTTCATAAGTTATGAACAAAACAATATGCCTCAGTGGTTGTTGCCTTGGTTTGTTGGCAGTAATCCTGGGTGCTTTCGGGGCGCATGGCCTGAAAGGATTGATACCTGATGAAGCCCTGGCGGTTTATCACACCGGGGTTGAATACCAGATGTACCATGCGCTGCTGCTGATTTTGGTGGGAAACCTGAACCGGGTCGAGGAACACCGCAAAAAATGGATTTTTATATTCCTGTTGGCGGGTATCATTTGTTTTTCCTTCTCACTCTACCTGATAGCCTTGAATACCCTTACCGATCTTGAGTTAACGCACCTGGGCTTCATAACGCCAATAGGAGGTCTATTTCTCATAACGGGCTGGATACTACTGGCTTATCGTATTTTTTAACCGTTGGGCCAAACAATTCAGAACGCCGGTGAGAAAGCCCTACCTTTTCATTATAGTTTAATTAAAATCATTTTTTATGTCCACCTCGCCCCTTATTTCGAAATCGATTTCGCTACAAGAATACGGTATTAAAAATGAACGCATCCATTACCAGTTGCCCCCTGAAGAATTGCATGAAATCACCCTCAAAGAGAAAATGGGCAAGGAAGCCAGTTCCGGGGCCCTGGCGGTTGAAACGGGTGAGTTTACAGGCCGGTCGCCCCTGGACCGATTTATTGTACGGGACGCACTGACCGAGGATAAGGTCTGGTGGGGCGCGGTAAACATCCCTTTTGACCCGGACGATTTTGATGCCCTGTACCGCAAAGTGGCGGGCTATTTGGGAGACCAGGAATTATATGTAAGGGATTGTTATGCTTGTGCCCATGAAGATTACCGACTTAATCTGAGGGTAATTACCGAATATCCCTGGTCCAATTTATTTGCCTTCAATATGTTCCTTCGTCCGGATGGACAGGAACTCATGGATTTTAACCCTGAATGGACCGTTATCAATGCCCCGGGATTTCGGGCCGATCCCGGCAAGGACAAGACCAGGCAGCACAATTTTGCCATCCTCAACTTTAGCCGGAAGATCGTGTTGATCGGCGGGACCGGCTATACCGGAGAAATTAAAAAAGGTATTTTTTCAGCCCTGAATTTCCTGCTCCCGGTGTACGGCAATACATTGCCCATGCACTGCTCAGCCAACGTGGGCGAGGCCGGGGATACCGCCATTTTCTTCGGGCTTTCCGGTACGGGGAAAACGACCCTGTCTACCGACCCGTTTAGGAAACTCATCGGTGACGACGAACATGGCTGGACACCCGATAACCGGATCTTCAATTTTGAAGGGGGTTGCTATGCCAAAGTGATAAACCTTTGCCGGGAGAATGAACCGGATATCTATCGGGCAATCCAAAAGGGTGCCCTTTTGGAAAATGTAATCATGGACAGCCAGGGAACGGTAGATTTTGGCGATACCAGCGTTACGCAGAACACCAGGGTAAGTTACCCCATACATCACATAAAAAATATCCAGCGTCCCTCCATAGGGCAGAATCCTAAAAATATCTTTTTCCTGACGGCTGATGCTTTTGGGGTATTGCCCCCCATCTCCAAACTTACGCCCAGCCAGGCGGCCTATCATTTTATTTCGGGTTACACGGCCAAAGTGGCCGGGACCGAGGCGGGCGTGGAGGAACCCATCCCCTCCTTTTCCGCCTGTTTCGGCGCCCCTTTCATGCCTTTGCACCCGGCGAAATATGCCGAGATGCTAAGTCGGAAGATGAAGGAATCGGGAGTCAATGTATGGTTGGTTAATACCGGCTGGACCGGAGGCCCATACGGGATAGGCAAACGCATGGAACTCAAGTATACCCGTGCGATGATCCACGCCGCCCTGAACGGAGACCTCGGCTTGTATACCTATGATACCTACCACATCCATTCGGTTTTCGGGGTAGCGCAACCGCGCCGGTGCCCGGGTGTCCCCACCAGCGTTCTCAGCCCGCGGGCAACCTGGAACAATGACGACGCCTATTACAGCACAGCCTTTAAGCTCACCAATGCGTTCAGGGAAAATTTCAAGAAATTTGAAGCATATGCCAGTGAAGAAATCCGCAGGGGCGGGCCACAACGCTATGGGTTCTAAAAGATAGTTTACCCCGGCCTGGGGATCGGCCTATTTTTTATTTACAGTGGTAATATATTTCTGGAGGGCCATCGTCATGGAAGGCGTTTCGGGCGTAGGCGCCTGGATATCAATACGCAGTCCCGCGTCGGTGGCTGCCCGGATGGTGGAATTTCCAAAGACCGCAATGCGAGTGTCGTTTTGTTTAAAATCAGGGAAGTTTTTGAGGAGGGATTCGATCCCGGACGGACTGAAGAACACCAGGATGTCGTAGTACACATCGCGCAGGTCAGACAGGTCGCTGATGACGGTCTTGTAAAAGATCCCCCGTTTCCAGGATATCCCGAGCTCATCCAGGGTTTCCGGGACAATAGGTTTTAAAACGTCGGAGGAAGGCAACAAAAACTTTTCGTCCTTGTATTTCTTGAACAGGGGCACCAGCTCGTTGAAAAATCGTTTCCCCACATAAATCTTTCGTTTGCGGTACACCACATATTTCTGGAGGTAATAGGCAACGGCCTCAGACTGGCAAAAATATTTCATCGTATCCGGTACCTTGAAGCGCATTTCTTCCGCAATCCTGAAAAAGTGGTCTACTGAATTCCGGCTGGTAAGGATGATGGCGTTGTAATTATGAAGGTCGATCTTCTGCTGCCGGACGCCTTTGGCATCTACCCCCTCCACATGGATAAAAGGCCTGAAATCCACCTTCACCTTTTCCTTTTCGATCAGCCGCAGGTAAGGAGAGTTTTCCATTTTCGGCTCCGGTTGAGAGACCAGTATAGTTTTTACCTTCATAGGACTCAAAATGTTAGAGCATTTACGATTAGCACCAGTGGCGCAATTTCAAGTGCGCAAAGGTACAAAATAAAATAGAAAAAGTAGCTGGCAATCAGTTTTTGATGATTTTTGATAAGCGTGATCCAGCCCACGGTATTGATCAATAAAATAAGAAAAACCGCCCCGTATACTACCGCTTTCGAACCCGGGTCTATATAGCAGAGGACAACATTGGCCATGACCATGACCAGGCCGCTATAGTTGAAATAGGACACCTTCTTAAAAATGAATTCGGATATGACCCTGCTGTTGTTAAATACATAGCCGTTGCCTATCTGCAGCAGGGCTTTTACAATCATAAAGATCAGTATGGCGAGGAGGACCACCAGGAAGGCGATAGGAGTGCGGTAGGAGGGTTCGTCCATCAGCAGGGCAGCGCCCAGGGAGGCAAATAGGGCAAAGTTGAAGATTTGGAACAGGCTGAAAAAGAGCTGAAATCCATTAAAAAGCCGATCTTTTTTATTGTACAGGAATATATATTTATTGTTGAACGGCAGGATCATGAAGCTGAGGAACCGGCTGTAAAAGAATCGCTTGGCAATAGCCAGGAAGAAGAGGCTTGCCAGGATCACCCCGGTGATCCAATCCAGGTTCAGGATGGCCCTGTTTACGGATTCCATGTTTCGATCTCTATATTCTTACTGTTCATTCCCCAAATGAGTTTATTCTCGGAAATGCCCATCCTGAAATAGGAGGGGACGCCTTTGGTGGCCCGTGGCATGCGGAATCTGAAGGCCGTACTGTCTCGGGCAGGGAGTGACGTTTGCCCCGCTTGCACAGGGCGGGGGTCTATCCCGGCTACCTCCTGCACTTCCTTATAGGCATTCAGGAAGACCACGGCAAACCTCAGCTTGGTAAGGGGGATCTCTTTTTGATATGGATTGAAGACAGACAGCCTCAGGTCTGCACCCTTCCACGGGCCTGATTTGTGCTCCACCGTACATTCCAGTTCCCTGAACGATTCGAAGTCATCGAAAAATTTACCGTAATACTTGTCACCCTGCGCATCGGTATAGCTTATATCCCCTTGCTTAAAGCGCTTCGCGACATACAGCACCTTCCGGTCCTGAACCAGGGCTTCGGAGCCATCAATGTCATACTGATTTTCCCTGTAATAGGTATTGTTCAGGGAAAAGGAGGTATTCCCCGAATAAAAGGCATACATAGGTGCCGTACGGTAGGAGTTCTCGAAAACTACCGGCAAATCCCCTGCCTGGGAGGTGATCTCCCGTACCCACTTCCTGTTGCCGTGTGTCTCAAATACAATGGGGAAGAGGGGTTCGTAGATCAAACCTATCCTGAGGACGAGCAAAATCACAATATTGGCGATGGCGGTGCGCATCAGCCACTTTCTGTTTTTAGGGTGTTCAAGCATAAATCGGTAGACAATGACCACCATCGGGATACTAATGGCTATGATCCATTGGGTTTGAACCCGCCTCTGAAAACTTGATATAAAGAAAAAAAGGAGGAATCCATAAACGATATAAAGCATGGCCTTTGTAAACCGGTCGCTGGCCCTGGTCTTAAAGAGCGCCTGGTAGATCCAGGGAAAGGTAAAACCGAAAAGGGCGATGAGGTTGATGAAATAACCCAATGTAAAATCGTTGAAATCATACCCCCTGTTCGGCCGTTCGAAAAGGTGGTACCGGATCGAAATAAAATCGTGCCCGTACAACCAGATCAGATGGGGGGTATAACTTAGGAGGGCGACGGCGACGGCCAGCCAGGCATACCGGTTTACCACTAGCCGGATATTGGAAAGGACAACCAGGAGAATCACCAGCACCGCATGGTATTTGCTGTACATCAGGGCAGCCATCACCAGCCCGATCCCCAGGGAAAGGAGTAAAGTCTCCTTTTCCAGGAATTTCTTGTATAGCCAGAGGAACAGGGCTGTAAAAAAAAGAAGGGGGGTGTCTGGCAGGGTAAAGAATCCATAGGCATTCAACAGGGTCATAGAAAAGGCGAGGGCGAAAAAATGAGGGACATAAGCCCGCTTTTTCGGGGAGTCGATCAGTTGCCAGAGGATGGCCAGGGTCCCGACAGACAATAGGCAACTTACGAACCGTACCCCGAGTTCCCCGCTGAACAATTGTTCGCCGGCCTTGATCATCAGGGCGACCATGGGGGGATGGTCAAAATACCCCCAGGCCATATTTCGGGCATAGTACCAGTAATATGCCTCGTCGAAAAGCAGTTCTGTAAAATGGCTTTGCAGCAGGTTGAGCAGGAACAATGCAGCCAGCAAAAAAAGGAAGAGTCGGGTTGATTTAAGCGTCATCGATCGTATTGCTTCAGCCCAAAAGTACAAATAATGGGCAGGACCGTGTCCACTTAAGAAACGATAAAAATTTAATGGTATTTCCCACCAACCCCTGAAAGTAGTATTTTTGTCGAAATCTCACCGATTCAATGGCAGACGGCTTAGTCATAATTCCCACCTATAACGAGATTGAAAATATTGAGGCCATTATCCGGGCGGTATTTGAGCTTGAAAAGGGGTTTCATGTTTTGATCGTCGATGACAATTCGCCCGATGGCACGGCCCGGAAGGTGAGGCATCTGCAAACGGTATTTCCCGGCCTGCTTTTCCTGGAGGTCCGGGAAGAAAAAGCCGGTTTGGGGACGGCCTATATCCGTGGGTTTAAGTGGGCAATTGCAAGGAAATATGGCTATATTTTTGAAATGGATGCCGACTTTTCCCACCGGCCATCAGACCTGCTCAGGTTATACAGGGCTTGCAGGAACAAGGCGGATATGGCGATCGGGTCGCGCTACAAAAAAGGGGTCAACGTGGTGAACTGGCCCTTGTATCGGATCCTTTTGTCCTACGGGGCATCCTATTACGTGCGAATCATTACCGGGATGAAGATACACGATCCGACGGCCGGGTTTGTGTGCTACAGGCGGAAGGTGCTGGAATCCATAGATCTGGATGCCGTGAAATTCATTGGGTATGCCTTCCAGATCGAGATGAAATACAGGGCGTATCTGAAGAAATTCAGAATTGAAGAAATATCCATCATCTTCACGGATCGGGAAAAGGGGAAATCCAAAATGAGCACTTCCATTGTCTGGGAGGCAGTTTTTGGGGTCATCAGCATGAAAATTCACAGTTTGTTCAAGAAAAACGGGTTCTTGTCATGAAATCGACCATTATAAAAAATGGGCTCCTGGTTAATGAAGGGAGCATCCGGGAAGCAGATTTGCTTATCCGGGGCGACCATATTGAGCGGATTGACCGGGATATAAGTGATGATAATGCCCAAGTTATTGATGCCGGCGGGAAGCATATCCTGCCGGGAATTATAGATGACCAGGTGCATTTCAGGGAACCCGGCCTAACCCATAAGGGGACGATTGCCACAGAAAGCAGGGCTGCCCTGGCGGGAGGGATCACTTCCTTTATGGAACAACCCAACACCATCCCACAGACCACGACCATAGAAAAACTGGAGGAAAAATTCGCTATGGCCTCACGCAGTTCTTACGCTAATTATTCCTTCCTCTTCGGGGGAACAAACGACAACCTGGAAGAACTCAAACGCCTCGATCGAAACGCCTGTTCGGGAGTAAAGTTGTTCCTCGGGTCTTCCACGGGGAATATGCTCGTGGATGATGAGCGTGTGCTGGAGGCTATCTTCAACAATACTCCGATGGTCATTTCGGCCCATTGTGAAGACGAGACTACAATCAGAAGGAACCTGGCCCTTTATACCAGGCGATA